>VAPH01060858.1_pt1 | contig 21498 bp, 19 predicted proteins | sample 3393861 | NCBI WGS metagenome assembly VAPH01 (sample SAMN08290439, study PRJNA428436) | hydrothermal vent metagenome | isolation source: Deep-sea hydrothermal vent chimney | place: Atlantic Ocean: South-mid Altantic Ridge | reverse complement strand
GGGGGCGGATATTCCCTTCCCATGGCTTGGGCCAACGATTACGCGGACGCGCCGGACGGTGGCCCGCTTCTGGTCGTCGCAGAAATCGATCCGGCCGTAACCCAGGCGGCCAGGGACTTCCTCTACCTTCCCGATACGGTTCCGGGCCTTGTCATCAAGCACCGGGACGCGCGGGCGACCCTACAGTCCTTCCCCCCTACCCCCACCTTTGACGTTATTTTCGGCGATGCCTTCCGCGACATTTCGATCCCCGCCCATCTGGTGACGGCGGAATTTCACCGGGAAGTCGCCAAGCGCCTGACGCCTAATGGGTTTTACGCCGTCAACGTGGTCGATAACGGTTCAAGACCGATGTTTCTGTTCAGCCTGATTAAAACCTTGAGGCGTGACTTTCCCGTCGTCGAAGCCTGGATCGACTTGGATGAAGCCGGATCAAGAGGACGGACGACCTATGTGGTGATCGCATCGAAACAACCGACCCGGACGGGACGCATTACATCGTCGCGCGGCATAGACAGAACCTGGCTCCGCTGGCCCGAGAAGAAGCTCTATGCTCACACGGCCAAAAAATCCATTCCCGTTCTCACCGATGATTTCGCCCCCGTTGACCGCCTGATAGCGCCCTTGTTGATAAATTAAACGAATTAGAGAGCCCTATTCCACCGCATTTACTTGACATATTGTCATATTAGATATAACTAATATTATAATATGGTAATATTCTTATGTATCCTATGAATATTAGTGAATTCGAAGAAAAGGCGCTCAAGGCCAGCGAACTTCTAAAAGCCATGGGCAACGAGAACAGATTGCTGATTCTCTGTCAGCTCGTTTCTGGCGAACGGAGCGTTGGATATCTTAAAACCGTCATCGGTTTAAGCCAGTCCGCCATGTCCCAGCATCTGTCTATCTTGCGCCAAAGCGGGTTGGTTAAAACGCGCAGGGACGCACAAAATATCTACTACTCCATCGCCGCCGAGGAACCTCAGGCGATGATCGAATCCCTTTACAATCTATATGCGGATTCCAGTTGCCGTGAGGCTCCTCAGGAAAAGGCCTGATATTTTTTTAACGGACAATCATCACGGAATTCAAGGCGTTTTCCATCACCTTGAAGGCGACGCTTCCCATGAAAAACCGCTGCAGGCCCGTTTTACCCGTATCCGATACGACGATCAGGGAATAATCAGACCCCGCCTCGATAATTTCCTCGATGGGATTGCCGACCTTAACGATCGTTTCCTCGACCTTAATCCCCATGGAATTGATCATTTCCTTGGCGTCGGTAACGCTTTTTAAGGCCTCGGCCTCGCTTTCCACGTCGAGCGCGACCGACATAAGGGATATGGGGCACTTGCACCGGTCTGCGATGGTCGCATCCTTGTGCACCATCTCCATGGACCGTTTGGAGCCATCGGTGCAAATCAGGTGCCCGTGACCGATTTCAAGTTCACGGGCGATGAGGACCGAACACGGCGCGTGAACGGCGACCTTTTCCGCGACGGCCGGATCCCAAAATGACTTCATGGCGCCGCGCCAACGACTGGACGCCCCAAGAATGATCAGATTGTAAGGCCCCAACTCGTACTGGTCGAGAATGCCCGAGGCGATGTTTTCGGCGGTCTTGAGCTTGAGAACGATGCTTTTTCCCTGGGAATTCCGGTACTCGATCTTATTATCGCCGAGCGGATCGCCTTCGACATCCGTATGGGTGATGGTTTCCTGCCAGTCGGACGCCATGTCGCCCCATTCGACGAGCATGTCCCGGCCCTTCTTAAGATACTTGATTCCGGGAAGTTCCAAGCCCCATTTCAGCATGTTTTCGCGGGCGACTCGGATCTGCAGGCCGCCGGAGCGCAGTCCCTGGTCGACGGGCCGGACGTAGAGCAGGATAATATCCGAATCCATCCCGCCACCGATCTTGGCCGCGTAACGGAGGCTCTGGTACCCTTCGTCGGATCCATCGATACAGACGAGTATGCGGAACCTTTTTTTCCGTTCCTCGCGCTGTTTGGCCAGTTCTTCTTCCGTCATAGTGCTCATGGTGCCTGCTCCCCCCGAAGAACTCTCCCAAGACGTCCCTTAGACGCCGATAAGCGGCCAGTAAACGGACGCCACGACCAACATGACAATGGTCGAAACGATGACCATTTTCCACCCCACCGTCAAAAAATCCGTCGTTTTAAGATAACCCGAAGCATAAACGATCGTAGAAGCCGGGGTGCCGACAACGGTCAGATAGGCGAAGGCGGAAGAAATAGAGGTAATGAATCCGATGAGGATCGGGCTTTCATTGGCGGCCGAGGCGAGCTTGAGGACGATAGGCCCGAGGACGGCGACGGCGGCGCCGTTCGACATGGTGTTGGTCACCCCCGTCGTCAACACCGACACGGCGGCCCAAAGCCCGATCCCCTCCCCGGCGCCGATGGGCGTCAGCATGGCGAGGAAACTTTCGGCCACCCACTTGGCGGCCCCGGTGTCCTTCATTTCCAGTCCCAACGAGATCGCCGCGGCGTAAAGAAGCACAACGCCCCAGTTGACGCCGGAATTGATGTCGTCCCACAGGACCAGACCCGCCACCAGGAAGGCCGCGGCGCCTAAAATGGCCACCGTTCCCATTCCGATTTCACTGGATATGAAAATCCAGCCGAACAACGTCAGGACGAAGATCAGGATGGCGACCCAATCGGCGGCCTTCATGGGGCCTTCCTCCTCGACCTGGGCCCTGAGCTTGACCACGGCGCGCGACAGGTCCCGGTATTCGGGCCGGAAGGTCATGAGCAGAATTATGGTGACGAAAGGTATTTGGACCAGGAACATCGGATAGGCGTAGATCATCCACTTCACGTAATCGACGATGAATTTACGGGTTTCCGGATCGGTCGGGTCGTAGAAGAATTCCTTCCAGTATCCGATCATGATGGCGTTCCGCGCGCCGCCAGACGGCGTTCCGATACCGGCGACCGATGCGCCGTAGGAAATGGAGAACAACAGGACGGCGGCCAGGTTTCGAACCTTCCTGGGATCGTCCGAGGTCAGGGTGATCAGCGTGATGCCGACGGGCAGCATCATCGCCGCCACCGTGTGCTCACCGATAAAAGAGGCCAAAACCCCGGAAACGAAGGAAATTCCAAAAGCGATGCGTGACGTCTTGGTGCCGGTGATGCGCACGATCAGCCATGCCAGACGCTTGTCCAGCTTCTGTTTGACCACGGCGACGGCCAGCATCAGCGACCCCATGATGAAGAGGACGGAATCCGTCATCAAACTCTTGGCGACCTCGGTCGAGTCGATGCCGAGGAGAAGAACCTGGGCGACGATGATCAACAAAGCCACCGTCGGCAGAGGGACGGGTTCGGTCACGAAAAGTATGGTCGCGACGACCGACATGGCCAGCACGATCATGCCGTCGCGGCTCAAGCCTTCGGGCAAGGGAAGCTGCAACATCCCAAAGCCGACCAGCATGGCGATGATGAACCACTTTTTTTCCCAGAATAAATAAAGGATAACCCGGGAACGGAACGCGACGGCCTTGGTCAGGTCGCTCGCACGGATGCGTTCCTGAATATTATGAAAGCGAAGACGCTCCTGAAGGCCGGGAGCGTGTGTGGAACCCTTTACCACAAGACATCCTTCCGGTTATATCCCTAAAACGAACATACTAATTTATTCTCAGGTTTAAGCCAGCGCGCCGTGAAGAGCCCCGATGGTGGCTTTGTAATCGTCTCCCTTGAACACGGCCGAGCCCGCGACCAGAACGTCGGCCCCGGCCTCGACCACGGATTTGATGGTCCCCGCGTTAACCCCGCCGTCGACTTCCAGCTCGATCGGGCGGTCGCCGATCATCTCGCGGATACGGGTTATTTTCTCCAACTGGCTTTCGATGAAGCTCTGGCCGCCGAAACCGGGATTGACCGACATCACCAGGATCAGGTCGAGCTTGTCGAGCACATAGGCGATGGCGTCTTCCGGCGTATGGGGGTTCAGCGACACCCCGGCTTTCTTGCCCAGTCCCTTAATCACCTGCAACGACCGGTCCAGATGCTTGTCGGCCTCGGCATGGACGGTGATGATATCGGCGCCGGCCTTGGCGTAATCTTCCAGATAGGCCTGGGCCGGGTCGATCATCAGGTGGACGTCGAAGGGTTTCTCGGTCCACGACCGGATGCACGAGATAACCGGCGGGCCGAAGGTCAGGTTGGGCACGAAATGGCCGTCCATGACGTCGATATGGATGTAATCGCACCCCGCCTCGTCGATGGCCTTCACTTCCTCGCCCAAACGGGCGAAGTCGGCGGAAAGGATGGAAGGGGCGATCTTGACGGTCATGGTCTATATCTCCGGAATTGGTGGTTTCGCAGCCGCTGGTTATCGAACAGATCGGGGGCAAAGTCAAACTTGGCGCCCGTTATTTGGTCAACGACAGGAAAAGGCGCGGCAGCTTTTCGGGCAGGCGTTCGACGTTGTCGATCACGGCGTACTGATTGCCGAAAATATCGGCGACGTAATCGTCGGCCCTGGCGTCTAGGTTGATGCAGTAGGTATAAATGCCGTCCCGGTCCAGTTCCCGGACCGCTTTGCGGCTGTCCTCGATGAGCATGCGGTCGTCGGAAACGTCGATATCGGACGGCTCGCCATCGGTCAGGACCAGCAACAATTTCTTATCGGCCTTGCGCGCGCCCAGATAATGGCCCGCGTGGCGCAACGCGGCCCCCATTCGGGTCGAATACCCGGCCTCCATGGCCGCCAGACGCCCTTTTACCTCGTCGTTCCACTTCTCGCCATAGCCCTTGATGTGCCGGTAGCTCACTTCATGGCGGGTATTGGATGAAAAACCGGCGATGGCGAATTCGTCTCCCAGCCTTTCCACGGCCCAGGCCAGCAAGGCGACGGCTTCCCGGCTCAGGGACAAAATCGTCTGGCCGCACCCCGGCGGCGTCCGGTTAAGGGATTCCGACAGGTCGAGAAGCAGCATGACGGCGATATCGCGGCCGTCGTGACGGTGGGACATGTTGATGCGCGGGTCCGGGGTGGTTCCGCTCTTGAAATCGATCAGCGAGCGGATGGCGATGTCCAGATCCAACTCGCTGCCGTCCTCCTGATAGCGGACACGCCGGTAATATTGGGGTTTCAGCAGGTCGAGAATCTTCTTGAGACGTTTGGCGAGCGCCGCGTGTTTGGCGAGAAGGGCGTCGATTTCCGCCGGATCTCCGGAAGGGTGCAGGCTTTCATAAAGGCTGACCCAGTCCGGCCGGTAGGATTTGGTGGCGTAGTCCCATTCCGGGTAATGGCGCGGCGGCAGGCCCTTTTCTTCTTCACTGTCTTGTTCGGGGCTTTTGTCCCTTTGGTCGAACATTTCCTCTTCGTCGCCGAATTCGATGTATTTCCACATGTGGCGGTTGTCGTCGCGGTAATCTATTTCGGTATCGGTGAAGTAAACATCGGGCGAACGGTCGGCCTCGCCGCGGGTTTTGGTGATGAACGCGACCGCCAGCTTGGCCATATCCGTCATCGAAGCCCCGCCGCCTTCCATCAGGGCGCGGAACCGGGCGGCAAAGTCCAGGATATCGGGGTTCCGGTACGGATGGTCCGGGTCCATGACGGCGTACGACACCATGGCCAACCGGTGGCGGATGCACGATTGGGCGTCCGGGTCGCAATCGCCTTCGATGGGCTTGGGGTGAAGGGCGGTCCAGAGCCGACGCAACCCCGGATACTCCTTCATGGCCAGGCATTCAACGCGGGCGTCCTCGAAAAATTCGATGGCGAGGCGCTGAAACGGGCTGTAGTTGTCGGCGAAGATGGCCCCCGTCCACTTCCGGTGCGCGGCCATATGGGCGAGCATCGCCCGGTAGCGGTCGATGCCTTTAACGACGTGCGCGCCCCCTTCATGGTCGTCATAGACGTCGGGGACCCGTATGCCCAATTCGTCAAAGTAGGGAACGGGCTTGCGCAGATCGGAAAAGCCTGTGGAATACGGGATGAAATGGGTCTTTTCCCGCCATAAGGCCCGCATGTAAAGATCCAGCCTGCGCTCGGCGTCGGCGAACAGGGTGCCGTGCCTTTCCCGAGCCACGATGGCGCGGCTGTCGGCCGATTGAAGGGAAAAATAGTCCTTTTGCCGTTCCGGGTGGCCGGTGTAATAGCGAAGCCCGTAATCGACCCAGTTGTTCAGGCCTTCCAGGGACAACTGCCCCAATAGAGAGGACGCCTGATCGAGCAGATCGGGCAGACCGGGGCTTGGTATCGTGTCGTGATGGCCGTGGATGGAAATCGTGGTCCGTTCCATCATGGAAAGAACGATGCCGATATAGCGTTCGAGTTGTTCTTCCGAGCCCAGCCTCCGCGCCGCTTCGCCGATTGTTTGCAAAAAAGGCGGGATGGCCCTGCCGTTGGGGCTGCGCGAGAAGGACCAGACGGTTTCGGAAACCGTTCGCAGCACCCCCTCGCCGAGCGCGGCGGCCACTTCGGGCATTTCTTCGAGGTAAACGAGAACGGGCTCGAAGCCCCGCCCGATCCTGCATATGGTCGAGGCCCCATCCAAGTAATCCAGCATGCCCTGGTCCGACAGCAGGGCCTTGGCCTGCTCCATGCAACCGGCGAAAGCGGTGTCCAACTGTTCGAAACCGCAAGCGAGATACCCTCGCAGTTCGTCCAGTTCGGCTTCGCTCATGGTCATGGGGTTTCGGGCCTTCGGCTTATTTAAGCGAAAACGGCGGCGATGGCGTGATTGAGCGTGTCGCGAATGTCGGCGTCGTCGGTGATCGGGGCGACGAGCGCCATGGCGCAGGCTTCGCGGGGTTCGATGCCGCGCCTGATTAATCTTGCGGCGTAAACCAGGAGACGCGTCGAGATTCCCTCGTCCAGGCCGTGGCCTTTCAAGTTCCGCGCCGTCCCGCCGACCTTGACCAGCTTGGCCGCGGTGTCTTCATCGCAGCCCGATTCCCGAACCACGATGCCCGCCTCGACCTCGGGCGCGGCGTAATCGAAATCGAGGCCCGAAAACCGTTGCTTGGTGGATTGCTTGAGGTCCTTCATCAAACTCTGGTAGCCGGGGTTATACGATACCACCAACTGAAAATCCTCATGGGCGGAAACCAGTTCGCCTTTCTTGTCGAGCGGCAAGGTCCTGCGGTGATCGGTCAAGGGGTGAATGACCACGGTCGTGTCCTGACGGGCCTCGACCACCTCGTCGAGATAACAGATGGCGCCGATCCTGGCCGCCGTGGTCAGCGGGCCGTCGAGCCAGCGGGTGCCATCGGCGTCGAGCAGATACCGCCCGACCAGATCGGACGCCGTCATATCTTCGTTGCACGCCACCGTGATCAGCGGCTTTTGCAGCTTCCAGGCCATGTATTCGACGAAGCGGGACTTGCCGCTCCCCGTCGGCCCCTTGATCATAACGGGCAGGCGTTCGCCATAGGCCGCTTCGAAGAGCCCGATCTCGTTACCGAGGGCCTGATAAAAGGGTTCCTCGGCGATCCTGTACTGGCTGTGGTCGGTCATATGGGTTCCTCTTATTTGTCGTCCCTCAGTCGCCGGGCGGGGGATTAGTGTTTGTCGTCCCTCAAGCGCCGGGCGGGGCCGTTCGGCCCCTTGGCTTGCGCCGCAGTGGCGGCGACCCGCAGTCGCGGGCGTGAAGGGCCCCTTGGCTTTCGCCGCAGTCGCGGGCGTATGGGCCCATAATACTAAAAAAACGGCCGGGAGGGTTTTCCTCCACCCCCCGGCCGCCTTTTTGTTGCCAAGGACGAAGCTTACTTGTGCACGCCCAGTTTTTCACGCCAGCCGGGGAATATGGTATCGGCGTCGCCGGGGAAGCTTTCGAAGGCGCGCGCGAACTCTTTGTGTTCCTTCGCGTATTCGATGGGGTCGGCGCCCTGTTTCCAGCAGTCGTAAGCCTGATGCAGCGATACCGCGCCGGCCGCCGGGCTGTCGATGTGGCCGTAGGCCCCGCCGCCGGCGGTGTTGATGACGTTGCCGTGGCCCAGGTTCTCGAAGAAGCCGGGAAGGCGCAACGCGTTCATGCCGCCCGAAATGATCGGGGTGGTCGGCTTCATGCCCAGCCATTCCTGATGATAGAAGGGACCGTCGGCGCTGTCGCGCTCAATCATGTAGGCGATGTTGCGGTCGTCGCCCTCGCCTTCCATCTTGCCGTACCCCATGGTCCCGACGTGAATGCCCGACGAACCTTGCAGGCGGGCCATCTTGGCCAGGACGAAGGCGGTGTAGCCGCGCTTGGACGACGGCGAGGTGACCGCGCCGTGGCCGGCCCGGTGGTAGTGCAGGTATTGGTTGGAGAAGTAGCGCCTGGCCGTCGTTATCATGCCCGGCCCGCCCACATAGCCGTCGACCAGGAAGGCGACGTGGTCGGCGAATTCACCGAAACATTCGAGGACGAATTCGCCGCGCGCGATCATTTCATGGTGATCGTCGGCGGTGATGTTGGCCGAAAACAGCTTGGCTTCGCCGGTTTCGTCCTGGGCCCGCTTCATGGCGTCGGCCACGAGCGGAATGGTTTGGCGCATGGGCGAGAACACCTGGTTGCCCTGGGGCTCGTCGTTCTTGATGAAATCGCCGCCGAGCCAGAACTGATAGGCCGCCTCGGCGAAGGGTTCGGGGCGCAGGCCCAGCTTCGGCTTGATGATGGTGCCGGCGATATAGCCGCCGTCGACGACCGGACGGCCGAGGATGCGCCACAGGTCGGCGATGCCCTTGGTCGGGCCGTCATAAAGCCGCAGATACTTGGGCGGAACGTAGAAATCCATCATCTTGGCGTATTCGATGTCGCCCATGCCCTGGTTGTTGCCGATGGTCAGCGTCAGGAAGGACACCAGCATGGCCCGGCCGTCGGTGATGTTGCGGTCGAACAGGTCCACCGGATAGGCGATCTTCATGATCTCCTTGGCTTCGTCGATCTCGTAGACCAGCGAATCGACGCCCTTGGTGAAATCGTCCGTCGTGCTGACTTCAACATTGGTGCCGGTCGAACTCTCGGCGGAAAAATGGGCGGCGGCCTCGAGATAGCCGTGACCGCTTTTCGGCTTCATGATGTAGGCGCAAAGCACGTGGTTGCCGCCCTTTATCAGATCCTCTTCGTTGAGGCTGAGATCGGCGTAGCGGGCTGATTGATCCATCTAACGGGTCCTTTCGAAATATATTTTATGTTTCAACCCGCTTTTTAGCACGGCCCGACGCATAAGGTAATTCATGATTATTGATAGTTATCATAAATATATCTTATAATTACTTCCCATGAACATTACCCTAAGGCAACTGGCCGTTTTTTCCGCGGTCGTCCGGCGGCGCAGCTTCACCCGGGCGGCGGAAGAATTGCACCTGAGCCAACCCGCCGTTTCCATGCAGGTCAAGCAGTTGGAAAACCAGTTGCAAATTCCCCTGCTCGACCAGGCGGGACGCAAAATCACCCTGACGGAGGCAGGCGAGGAAGTGTTTTCCTACGCGCGCGCCATCCTCGACCAACTGGACGACCTGGAAACAGTCCTCGGCAATTTAAAAGGCCTGAAGCATGGAAAGCTGAGGATTTCCGTGGTCACAACGGTCAATTATTTCGCGCCCACCCTTTTGCGCACCTTTCATGAACGCTATCGGGGCGTCAACGTCATCCTGGACGTGGCCAACCGCCAGACCCTCCTCGAACAATTGACCGAAAACGAGGTGGACATGGTCGTCATGGGCCAACCGCCCGCCGACATGGACCTGGAATCGGACGCCTTCCTCGAAAACCCCCTGGTCATCATCGCCCCGGAAGGCCATCCTTTAGCCGGAAAATCATCCATCCCCCTCAAGCGATTGGAAGACGAAGTTTTCCTGATACGCGAACCCGGATCCGGGACGCGCGACGCCATGGAACGTTTTTTCGGAAGCCACGGCATCCATATCACCACCGGCATGGAGGTCTCGGGCGTCGACGCCCTGAAGCAAAGCGTTCAGGCCGGCCTGGGATTGGGCCTGATGTCGCGCGACGCGGTGCAGATGGAGTTGTCCCTGGGCCGCTTGGTGACGCTCGATATCGAGGGCTTTCCCATCCGCCGCCACTGGTATCTGGCGCACCGCAGGGGCAAGCGCCTCTCGGCCCCGGCCCTGGCCTTCAAGGAATTCGTGCTTACCGAGGCGGCGGACCTGTTGGAAAATTGAGTTAATACCAAGGAGCATTAAAGCCCCGCCCCGATTTCGGTTTTTATCCCAGGCTTACTTAATGCGCGGGTCCAGGTCGCCGGACTCGTATTTCCCGAACATGGTTTCGAGCGAGATCACCTTGATCTTGGACGCATTGCCCGCCGTTCCGAAGGCCTCGTAACGGGCCTTGCAGATGCCGCTCATGCCCTTTGTGGCTTCGGCCAGGAACTTGCGCGGATCGAAGTTCGACGGGGCGTCGTGCAGGTGCTTGCGGATGGAACCGGTCGAAGCCATGCGCAGATCCGTATCGATATTGACCTTGCGGACGCCGTTTTTGATGCCCTCGGCGATTTCTTCGACCGGAACGCCATAGGTCTGGCCCATGTCGCCGCCGTAATCGTTGATGGTCTTCAGCCAGTCCTGGGGAACCGAGGAGGAACCGTGCATCACTAGGTGGGTGTCGGGTATGCGGGCGTTGATTTCCTTGACCCGGTCGATGCGCAGGATGTCGCCGGTCGGCTTCTGGGTGAACTTATACGCCCCGTGCGAAGTGCCGATGGCGATGGCCAGCGCGTCCACCTTGGTTTTCTTGACGAAATCAGCGGCCTCGTCCGGGTCGGTCAGCAACTGGTCGTGGGACAGCTTGCCCGCGGCCCCGACGCCGTCTTCTTCCCCGGCCTCGCCGGTCTCCAGGCTGCCCAGGCACCCCAATTCACCCTCGACCGATACGCCGCAATAATGGGCCATATCGACGACCTTGCTTGTGGTTTCCACGTTGTATTCGTAAGACGACGGGGTCTTGCCGTCGGTCATCAGGGAACCGTCCATCATCACCGAGGAAAAACCCGACTGGATGGAGCGCTGACAGACCGCGGGCGACATGCCGTGGTCCTGGTGCATGCAGACCGGAATATGCGGATAGGCCTCCACGGCGGCCAGGATCAGGTGGCGCAGGAAGGCCTCGCCGGCGTATTTACGCGCGCCGGCGGACCCTTGCAGGATCACCGGGCTGTCGGTGGCGTCGGCGGCCTCCATGATGGCCTTGACCTGTTCCATGTTGTTGACGTTGAACGCGGGCAGGCCGTAGCCGTTTTCAGCCGCGTGATCGAGAAGTTGCCGCATGGATACGAGTGCCATTAGATGTTCCCTCCTGTTTTACAAACGAGCCTTGGCTTCGGCGGCGACTTTTTCCGCCGTGATGCCGAAGTGCTTATAGAGTTCGGGAGCCGGGGCCGACGCGCCGAAGCCCGTCATGCCGACGAAAGCGCCCTTTTCCCCGATGTAGCGGTCCCAGCCGAAGCCGATCAGGGCCTCGACGCCGACACGCACCGTGCCTTCGCCCAAGACCCGGGAGCGATAGGCGTCGTCCTGGGCTTCGAAAAGCTCCCAGCAGGGCATGGACACGACCGCGGTTGAAATGCCGTCGGCCTGCAAGGCGACGCGGGCCTCCATGGCGATGGAGACCTCCGACCCGGTGGCGAGAAGGGTTACTTTGCGATCCCCGCCCTCGCCCTCGGCCAGGACATAAGCACCCTTGCCCGAAAGGTTTTCCTCGGTGTGCTCGGTGCGCAAGGTCGGCAATCCCTGGCGGGTGAGGACCATGCCCGTCGGCGTCGACTTGTTTTCAAGGGCCAGGGCCCAGCATTCCATCGTTTCCACCGGATCACACGGTCGCATCACGTTGATGTTGGGCTGGGCGCGCAGCATGGCGACGGTCTCGACGGGTTGATGGGTCGGGCCGTCTTCGCCGAGGCCGATGGAGTCGTGGGTGAGCACGTAAATAACGCGCTGTTCCATCAGCGAGGACAGGCGCATCGCCCCCTTCATATAATCGGCGAAGACCAGGAACGTGCCGGAATAGGGAATGAACCCGCCGTGCAGGGCCATGCCGTTCATCACCGCGCCCATGGCGTGCTCGCGCACTCCATAATGGAAGTAACGGCCGGAAAAGTCGGTGTTGGTGATGGATTCCGTCGAGGGCGTCTTGGTGTTGACCGATCCCGTGAGGTCGGCGGAGCCGCCGATCATATCGGGGATGGCCTCGGTCAGAACGGCCAGGGCCTTGCCCGACGCCTGGCGGGTGGCCAGCTTGGGCGCTTCTTCGGACATGGCCTTCTTATGGGCGTTGACCGCGTCCATCCAGCCCGCGGGCAGGTCGCCCGCGTTGGCGCGGTCGAACTCGGCTTTTGCGGCGGCGTCCATGGCGTTGGCGCGGCCTTCCCAGGCTTCGCGCTCGACCGAACCGCGGGCGCAAACCGAGCGCCAGGATTCCAGGATCTCGGCAGGGATCTCGAACGGCCCGGCATGCCAGCCCAAGCCCTCGCGCATTCCCCTGATTTCCTCTTCGCCCAAGGGCGCGCCATGGGTGTCGTGGGTGCCCGCCTTGGTTGGGGCGCCGTAACCGATGGTGGTCTTGCACGCGATCAGCGAGGGGGTTCCCGTGGCCTGGGCCTGTTTGATGGCGGCTTCGATGGCGGCCGGATCGTGGCCGTCGATTTTCCGGGTGTCCCAGCCCGAGGCCTCGAAACGGGCGCACTGGTCGTCGCTGAGCGTCATGTTGGTGTTGCCGTCGATGCATATCTCGTTGTCGTCCCACATCACGATCAACTTCGAAAGTTTCATGTGGCCGGCGATTGAAATGGCTTCCTGGCTGATCCCTTCCATAAGGCAGCCGTCGCCGGCGACGACGTAGGTGCGGTGGCTGACGATATGGTCGCCGTAGCGCGCGGCCTGCATCTTTTCGGCCAAGGCCATGCCGACCGCCGTGGTGATGCCCTGTCCGAGGGGCCCGGTGGTGGTCTCGATGCCTTCCACATGGCCGTATTCGGGGTGGCCGGCCGTCTTCGATCCGATCTGGCGGAAGTTCTTGATGTCGTCCATGGAAATGTCGTCGTAGCCGGAAAGATACAGGAGCGAATACATCAACATGGAGCCGTGGCCGGCGGAAAGGACGAAGCGGTCCCGATCCCGCCAATGGGGCGCCTTGGGATCGAATTTGAGGAACTTCGAATAGAGCACGGTGGCGACATCGGCCATGCCCATGGGCATGCCGGGATGGCCGGACTTGGCTTGCTGCACCGCATCGACGGCGAGGAACCGGATCGCGTTGGCCATGTCCTTATGAGTGGCGGTCATTTATTTTCTCTCCTTATGCATCGTTACGCCTCGGCTCCCCTCATCCGGAAATGAATGAAAATAGGCTGGAACCAAGGGTGGCGGCCCGTTTCCAGGGCCCCATCAAAAAATTCAACTAACCCCCCAACCCTAAACACGGACGGCGTTAACCGTCGATTGGGCGCTTTGGGCGTTTTATTGCCGGAAATCCGCGGACAGGTCCAGCATTTCCATTGAATTGGGCGGATAATTCTATTGCAAAAAAACACGGGCCCTTTTTTAGGGCGATTAAAATACATGTAAAATTTATGGAATTCATCATGGATTAGGACAACCAATAATCCTTAATCTGGTATGATCAAAAAAATTACCCGTGATGGTTAAGGGGGAAAAATAAAAATGTTCTTCAGTCCGGCCTTAGCCGTCTTGCTTTCGGTAAACCTCGTGTTCATGGCCGCCAATTCAACCTTGGCCGACACGGTGGCGGACGGTGTCCGCGTGTTGCGGATCGGAGTTCCCTTCAACCCTCCCATCGCCATTCCGGGCGATGGCGAACGCCCCAGCGGTCTGGTCGTCGACATCATCGAAGACGTCGCCCAACGTGAAGGGTGGCACCTGGAATACGTGGACGGTCCCTTTCCGAAAGTCATAAAGCTTTTGGAATCGGGAGACATCGACATCCTCTCCAGCGTCGCTTATACGGCGGCGCGGGCGAAAAAATTCAATTTCTCGAAAGAAACGGTGGTCAGCAATTGGGCCGTGGTTTACCGCAGGCCGGGCGTTTCCATTGAAAGCATCGTCGATCTGGCGGGAAAGAAAGTCGCCCTGACCCCGAGGTCCGTGCACACCACGGCTTTAATGAAACTGCTGGATGCCTTTAACATTAAGATCATTCCGGTACAGTCAAGGAATTACAAGGAAGTCCTGAGTTTGCTTGATTCCGGCGGGGCGGACGTGGGGATCGTCAGCCGGACGTTCCACCTGATACACGGGTTCAAGTACCAAGCCCTTCCCACCAACATCGTGTTCAACCCGGTCCGGCTGAAATACGCGGCGCTGAAGGGACGGGAACGCGATGTCCTGGACCGGATCGACGCCTACCTGAAGGAGCAAAAACCGGACCCCGATTCCGCCTACAACCGCTCGCTCCAACGCTGGCTGACCCAGCCCTCGGCGCGCCCCGACATGCCGACGTGGATTTACATAGCGGGCGCCGGGGTCCTGGTTTTCGCTTTTACGGCCTGGGGCATCAATGTCTGGTTGCGCGTGCTGGTGCGCCGCAAAACGGTTGATTTGAGGGAAAGCGAAGAAAAATTCCGCCAACTGGCCGAAAACATCGATGAAGCGTTCTGGATCGGCTCTCACGACTTAAAAACAATCCATTACATAAGCCCCGGCTACCAGACGATTTGGGGCCGCCGCCCCGAGGAACTCTACGAAAACCCGCTTTCCTGGAAGGATTACATCCATCCCGAGGACCGGGAAAAAGTAATGAATGATTTAGAAGCTAAGGCGTCCGGAAAGTTAAACGACGGAATATTCCCCGAATTCAGGGTGGTCCGGCCCGACGGGACCATCCGGGTCGTCCGCACCCGCATTTATCCCATCTACGACGACGAAGGAAACGCCGTTCGGGTCGCCGGCGTCGCCGAGGACATCACCAAACAGAAAAACATCGAGGCGCAACTCCTCCAAGCCCAGAAGATGGAAGCCGTCGGGCAACTCGCCGGAGGCATCGCCCACGACTTCAACAACATTCTCGGCATCGCCATCGGCAACTTGGATCTGGCCGAAGAGGAGATCCCGAAAAACTCGCCCGTTCGCGTCCGTTTGGAAAAGGTTCAACACGCGCTTGCGCGGGGCGCGGACCTTACGAAACGGATGCTGGCCTTTTCACGAAAGTCTTCGAACGTAACCAGCCCGGTCAACGTAAACGCGATTATCGAAAAAATGACCGGTTTGATTACCCGCTCTCTCACCCCGGAGATTTCAACCATATTCCATCTCGGCGATCCTATCTGGCTGGTCGACATCGACGATGGGGAATTCGAGGACGCCCTGATAAATTTGGCCATAAACGCGAGGGACGCCATGGAGGGCAGCGGCACGCTCGTTATTGAAACCGAAAACAAGGTGATCGGACCGGGCTACAAGGAAAAACACCCCAATGTCGATTGTGGGGACTACGTATGCCTTACCGTTGGCGACAACGGACACGGAATAGCGAAGGAAATTCTCGAAAGAATCTTCGAGCCTTTTTTTACAACCAAGCCCAAAGGCAAAGGCACGGGGCTGGGCATGAGCATGGTCTACAGTTTCGTGAACCGTTCGAAGGGCTTCATCGACATCAGCTCGGAGCCGGGTTATGGGACCACATTCCACATCTTCCTGCCCCGTTCCGCCTCAACGAGTTCGAAAACGGATTTGGCGGAGCGGGCAGACGAGCGGCTTGAAGGCGGGAGAGAAACGATCCTCGTCGTCGACGATGAACCGGAACTCGCGGAACTCGCCGCCACGACCCTGACCAAATTGGGCTATCAAGTCTTGACCGCTTACGGCGCGGATGAAGCCATCGCTTATTTGGAAACGGACGACTCCATCGATCTCCTGTTCACCGACATCGTGATGCCGGGAGGAATAAACGGGCTTGAGTTGACCACGAGGGCCCGGGCCCTTCGCCCCGGCATAAGAATTCAACTGACGTCGGGTTTCACCGAACGGATAGAAGGCGCGGAACCTTACAGGAAACTCGTTAAAAACGTGCTTCATAAGCCTTATAGAAGGGTCGATCTCGCCAAAACGGTGCGCGCGGCGCTCAATGGAAGCGCGCTTTAATACCCGTCGCCCTGAAGATAGCTGGCGACGGCCTGGGCGCGATTTTTCACGCCCAACTTTCCGTAGAGGTTCTTCAGGTGGAACTTGACCGTGTTGAGCGAAATGCCGAGGTCTCCTGCGATTTGGGCATTCATGCGGCCTTGGGAGAGGGCTTCTAAAAGGTCCTGTTCGCGGGCGGTCAGGTTGCCGAACGGCCCGCCGGAGGTCCGCCCCATATCCATGAAGGGGAAGATCATACGACCCTCGGAAACGGCCGAAATCGTTTCGAGAAGGCTTTCCGTTGAGCAGCTTTTCGAACAAAACCCCGCTCCGCCCAACTGCATGGCCCGGCGGGGAACGGCGGCCCCGGCATTGCCGGTGTAAACGACGATTTTCGGCGGTTTTTTATAATTCCGCAGGGCGTGGAGAACCTGTTTACCGCCCATGCCCTCCATATCCCATCCGATGACGCCGACATCGAAGGCATGGATATCGACCGCATCGAGGAAAGCGTCCCCGTCCCCGACCGCATCGATCAGATCGAAACGCTTGTCTTTTTTGATGAGCGCGGCGAGGCCCGAACGCACCAGCGGGGATTTATCCGCTACGACGACACGTATCCCGTCATTATTGAACTGAATCACCCGAACTCCCCCTCCCCCCCTAAAAGGGCAGGTCCATCCCCCCTTGGCAATATAAAGGGTTTGGCCCTATTGGCAACATAGAGCCTTTTGCCGCCTAGAGGCACGGCCCTCCCGGAGTCTGAAAGCGAAATTACGGCAATTACGATCTTTAGAGCAAGATGTCGTTAAGGTGCTTCTCGGCCCAGGAATAGGCGCTCTTAGCCATCTCCGGACTGCGGATGTTTTTCGCTTTCGTATAGGCGTAATGCCATTCGTTGTCTTTTTTGTCCAATCTATAGGTGGTGTCGACCATGATCGCCTCTTCGGGATCTATATTGACCATGGAATAGCACAGGGTGCGTGGCGTCACCCATTCGACCTTGCCGCCCTTTTCTTTCGCCGCGATCAGTTCGGCGACGTACTTTCCTTCCGTATAGGCCACATTGGCGCTTTTCGAAAAAGGCATGGGCCGGCAATCGCCGGTGGCGAACACCCTTTCGTCCCCCGCAATCGTGTATTTTATGGGGTCGATATGGGCTTCGCTCTGAACGCTTTTCGGATCGACCAGGCCCAAGTCCTCGATCAGCGAAGCCCCCCTGATCCGGGGATAGATCACGGCGTCGTCGAAAGGAACGTCGTCGATGTCGGTTGCGATGGTCTTTTTATCGGCGTCGACTCCTATGACCGACGACGAATACATGTATTCCAGGGTATCGGCGTAGAGTTCCTCGAAGGCGGCGAGGAAACCTTCCGCCTTGACGCCAGGCTGTTCCCTGGGATCGATAAGGATGACCTTGCCCTTGATCTTTTCGCGCTTGAAATAGCTGGCGACCAGGCAAGCCCGTTCGTAGGGCGAGGCTGTGCAACGGAAAATGCCGGGCGGCACCGTCATCACGAAATCACCGCCCTTGAACGAGCGGACCTTTCTGCGGATGGAAATGTGCTCGGACCCGGAAACGAACCCCGCCGGATAGTTGATCATCAGGTGCCGGGCCAGCCCGGGGTCCTTAACTCCGATAGACGCGTAATCGTAGTCGAGCCCCGGGGCCAGGACCAGATAATCGTAATCCAAATATCCCTGGTCCGTGAACACCCGGCGGGTCGGCCTGTCGACATCGACGACGGAGGCGTTGAGATAGACGTAATTGTTGTTCTTGGCGGCATCGAGGAAACTGTAGGCCAGGGTTTCGAGTTCGAGCAAACCGACGAGCCAAAGATTGCTGGCGGGATGTGAGATGAAGGTGGACCGGCGCTCGATCAAGACCACGTCCATCTCCGGTTGAATTTTTTTCAGATATTTCGCAATCGTCAACCCGGACCAGCCGCCGCCGACGACGACCGTCCGCGCGCCCTTGGCCCGGCCCAGGGCCGCGGGCCGTGCGTTCAGGCCGGTAACGTGGGGGGCGGGCATTTTTCCATCGGAAGCCAAAGCCGCGCCGCCGGCGATGGACCCGAGCGCCGCGCCGCCCGCCGCGCCGGTCGCCAGCCCCGCCAACCCGGCAAGTTTATTGAAATCCCTGCGTGAATATTTGCCCATTTATCCTGCTCCCGATCTCATCTCCCACCAACCTCTTCCAGAGTGCCTATAAACGAACGCCCATGCAAGCTCCATGGGAGGCATCGGCATTACGTTCGCTGTTTCCCGAGGCCTCCGCTTTCTATGGGGTCAAAGAAGAAATCGATGGAAACATTGAGAAAAGACGATATTTCATAGAGTTCCTCGGCGGTCATTTCCCTCTCCCCGGTTTCGAAACCGTTTACGGTTTTGTCGTCGAAGGAGCAAAGCGCGGCCAATTCCGTCCGTGAAATCCCCATAAGCTCCCTGGCCAGTCGAAGGGCCGCGCCGATATGGATGTTGATCTTGTTTTTATCGAACGGGCATTTACTCATACTTTCCGCAATTTGCGTCCTGTTTTCCGCCCACATTCGAGAACGGTTATTTTCCGAACAATCGCTCAATTCATCCTCCCATCCTTGCCATCGCCGACGCTGTCGGCGTCGTTCAAAGCCGTTTGTGAAACCGTGAAAAGAGAGATCGCGAGGCGGTGCAGACCCGCCCTTTCCGCCTCTCCGGATAAATAAACGAGGGCCGTGGAAATAATAACGGCGACCTCAAGGGGCGACTCCGTGACCTCTGGGCCGCCCGTTTCCCCGCTCTCCCTCATGCGGCCCTCCTGCTTTCGGGCGGAGGCGTCGCCAGGACGGATCCTTTGATGCCATAGTGGCGCCGGGCCCGGGCCAGGGATATTTCGGTGATGTTGACCCGTCCGGCGGCGACGCGGTACCCACCGAGCCGGGACGTTTCCCCCAGGACCTCGACATCACACCCCGATCCGATCAGGACACGGTTGATGATTTGAATGGGCATGACGCAGATGTATTCTCGGATCGCGTTTTCGAGCCCGTATTCAAGGCAGCCGCAAACCAGCTCCCCGATAATTTCCCGCCTGGATTGGGCGCCGAATCCGCGGTCGACGCCGAACCTGGACGCTTCCCAGACATTTTCGTCCACGGGCAAATCGACATCCTGGACCAGGTCCGGCCAGAGCTCACGGATCATGTAGGGGCGGACGGTCGGCACCAGACGGGTAACCGCACGGGGATCGCCCGCCTCGTCGCGCCAGACCAGGTGGACCGTCGCCGGGGTGTCGAAGGCGTCGAATTCCATGTCCTTGTGAACATCGAGGTCCCACCTCTGGCGTTCGACGAAAACCCTGTTCCTGAGCTTGTGGAGGGCCGGAAGAACATCTCCGAACTGGTGGGCGTTTTCGAAAGAAACGGCGTCGATCATGGCTTGGATTCCCCTGAAAAAGAAGTGCTGTTCTTCTCAAGGAAACCGTAAAAAGAGCCTGCTTGGCGACCCGCCTAGTTAGGCGGGTTACGTGGTTGCGGGAATGGCGTTAGTCTGAAATTTTAATTGAGCGTTTGCCCACCGGAAGGGCGGAAATCAAGGCCGGTCAGGGGGCGATCAGGCCCCGGCGCAAGGCCTTGACGACGGCGATCACCCTGTTGGTCGTCCCCAGCTTGCCCATGGCGTTTCCCAGGTGAAATTTCACCGTATGCTCGGAAATTTTCAGGATTTCGCCGATGGCCCAGGTGCTTTTCCCCCTGGCGCTCCAGACGAGGCATTCCCCTTCCCGGCGCGTCAGGTGGACGGGAACCTCCATGTCCGGCTTTAGCAACGACATATAGGCCATATGGAATTGGCTGGCGATGACCTGGAATTCCGAGAGATGGCGGCCCGGATCCGTTCCCCCGTCCCAACTGGCCAAGCTGACGACGAAACAATCCCCGAAGGGCCCGTGGATGGGAATGCTGAGGCCTTCGTGCAGGCCCGCTTCCTTGCTTTCCTGGAGAAGCAATTCCTGGCGTGGCTCCAACTCCACCATTTTGGAAAGGTGGTCCCAAATGAAAGGGTAGCGCATGCTCGGCGTCAGGGTGACGATGGGATCGAAGGATCCATAATCGTTTTCGTGGTAGTGGCGGATCCAGTCTGGCGGGTAATTCAGCGCCACGGCCGGTTCGGGCAGGCCGTCGGCGCAGATTTCCCGGTCGGAAAGCGTTCCAAAAGCGACTCGGTTGTAGCCGTAACCGCTGGCCATGGTCTTTTCTAAAAGGGAAAAGACCTCGTTGACGGTCTTGACCGAATTGGTCTTTTCGATGAAGTCGGCGAGCCTTACCATCCGGCGGGCAATCCCCCATCCACGTTTCAGAACAACTATAACATGGATAACGGGCCTAGCACCACCGATCCTTGAATGTTAGGGGCAGGACCTGCGACGCCGATGGAAAAATATGCGGAAAATTCAACGGAATGTAGGGCGCTTAAGGATCTTGAAAAGGTTTTCCATGTAACGGTCCAGGAAGATTTCACGGTCCATGACCGTATCCATTTCCGGATCCGCGCCCGGAACGGCGTCGAGCAGAACGAACCCCGTGTACAGGGCTGCCTTTTTTCTTTTCCTCGTCATGGAATTCCCTGGAACGGCGTCTCTCATTTTTCATGACCTTTTGTGGCTGTAACGGCATGATAAGGAGACTAAGGGGGACTCGTTAACATCGTCTAAAGCGATGGATAAAATGCCGATCAAATGCCGCTGAAATCATAAGTGAGCGACCTGAGACATAGGTGACGTTTTGTACCGGACACATGGGTAACACAACTCCTTTACTGAAATCATCTGAATGAACTCAGGGAGGCGTCGCGGAGTATGCTGGGAGAGGTCGAAGGCATTAATCTCGCGGCTGAAGATATCTGGCCTACCTTGACCAACTCAGTGTCGGCAGAGACCTTGAGAGCGGAGGTGTTCGATGAGGACAAGAGTGTTGTCGGGAGCAGTATGGGGGAAATTTTCGGGCAAATTTGAGGAATAGCGATGGGGCCAACTCTGATCTTCGACAAATCTGCCATTCATTCGTTTGCCGAGCGGGAAGCGCAATGGCTTACAAACATCTATAACATCAACCGCACCCCAACGCTGTTCATGGAGATCATGGCCGATCTCAAAAAGAAGCCTTCCGATCTTCAACTGTCTGCGGACCAAGTCCAGCGGTTGGCGAAGAAATTTAGCCCAATCAACACCTATCAGAACATCCACCACAGCGAGATTTGGTACCATAACCTGTTGGGCGAACAGGTTCCCATGGACGGACGTGTGATGCTCGGTGGAGGAAAGCAAGTCACCTCAAGCGAAGGGAAGAAAGGCATACTGATTGATAAAATGCGGCCAATGATGGAAGCGATTGAGAAGGCTGGAAGAAAGCCTGGAGACGGCCCTATCAATGAATGGGATGCGATGTTGAATCCAGC
>VAPH01034309.1_pt1 | contig 21508 bp, 18 predicted proteins | sample 3393861 | NCBI WGS metagenome assembly VAPH01 (sample SAMN08290439, study PRJNA428436) | hydrothermal vent metagenome | isolation source: Deep-sea hydrothermal vent chimney | place: Atlantic Ocean: South-mid Altantic Ridge | reverse complement strand
AAGGCACGGCTCAGGCCTGTGCAACGATATAACAGACCCAGCCGGGGTCGGCATCCCCGCTTTCAGAAGGCATATAGATACCATTACCCTCCTTGCTGTCCGGGTCTGTGCCTTCCCAGTAAATGTCCACTTTAGCAAAGCCTGCATCGTACAGAATTTCCCTGATTTCGGGCAGGGTCCACAGGCGCCAATGATAGCTGAACGCTTTTTCGAGCCGTGATCCATCCGGAAATTCAAAATGGATATGACAGGTCATGCAGGAATCAATCGGATTGAAGGAAGCCTGGTCCCAGATGTAGGTGAATGCCTGGCCATTCTCGTCCTGGCATTCGCGCGGTTCTGTCAATACCATCGGCGCCTCATAACCGCCATAGGCGTCCAGGAACAGGATGCCGTCAGATACCAGGCCGTCAAGCGCGTTTTCGAAATATTCCTGCAAGTCGCTGCGCTGCAGAAACAGGTAGTAACTGAAATTCATTGCCAGGATGATATCCACCAGTCCGGGCCGTGCATGCAGCACGTTGTCCTGCATCAGCGCCATACGCGTGCATTGGCCTGCCGTCAGTTTTGCAAGATTATGCACACGACCCCATTCGAGCACGTGCGGGTCCAGATCCACACCGACGGCGTGATGGTGCTCATTTCGTCTGACCCATTCACAGCAGGTATTGGCGGTGCCGCAGAAATCCTCTCTTAACAGCCTGGCCGGGCGCCGGCGCAGTTCAGACCAGGTCTGCTCAACAAAATCAATTTCGGCCTCAACATCCTGGACCGACCGCTGATACAGCAGATGGCGATCCGTCAATTCTGCCTGACCGGGTCCCGGCTCTGGTGTACTTTGCAAATTACTCTTCACTGTTCAGTGGATATTTTTTTTTGACGTAATTATCAATCAGGCCAAGGAAGTCCGCAGTCAGGTTCTCCCCCCTCAGGGTGGCGGCTTTTTTGCCGTCGATAAACACCGGTGCCACCGGTGCTTCACCCGTGCCGGGCAGGCTGATACCGATGTCGGCCTGGCGGCTTTCACCCGGACCGTTGACGATGCAGCCCATCACAGCAAGACTGAGGTTTTCCACCCCCACGTAACGGCGTTTCCAGGCCGGCATTTGGCTGCGTACATGCTCGGTTACGGCCAGCGCCAGCGACTGGAAAAATGAGCTGGTAGTGCGGCCACAACCGGGACAGGCAGTGACCATGGGCGTAAATGCCCGCATGCCCATGCTTTGCAGCAATTCCTGGGCGACCACCACCTCATCGGTTCGCGCCTGCCCCGGCGCGGGTGTCAATGAAATGCGAATCGTGTCACCAATGCCTTGCTGCAATAAAACAGCCAGTGCCGCAGTGGAGGAAACAATGCCCTTGCTACCCATGCCCGCTTCGGTCAAGCCGAGATGTAACGGAAAGTCACAGCGGCGCGCCAGTTCCTGATACACCTGGATCAGATCCTGCACGTTGCTCACCTTGCAGGACAGGATGATCCGGTCATGTGCCAGACCCAGGCTTTCGGCCAGTTCGGCACTTTCAAGTGCCGAACGCACCAAGGCCTCACGCATGACTTCATCGGCTGCCCGTGGTGTGTCCGTTTTGGCATTGGCATCCATCAGTTGTGCGAGCAGGCCCTGATCCAGGCTGCCCCAGTTAACACCGATGCGAACGGGCTTTTCGTGTGCAATGGCCAGTCTGACAATGGTGGCAAACTGACCGTCGCGCTTTTTGCCGAAACCGACGTTGCCGGGATTAATTCGGTATTTGGCCAACAGGCTCGCACAGGCCGGGAATTGCTCCAACAGGCGATGGCCGTTGTAATGAAAATCGCCGATGACCGGAACGTTGCAGGACATCCTGTCCAGCCGTTCCATAATGCCCGCAACGGCGGCAGCGGCGGCTTCCGTATCGACGGTAATACGCACCAGTTCCGAGCCGGCACGGGCCAATGCTGCAATCTGTTCAGATGTGGCATGGACATCTGCGGTATCAGTATTGGTCATGGACTGCACCACGACAGGATGGCGACTTCCGATGGCAACCCCGCCGATATTGACGGTCGGCGTTTTCCTGCGCGCTTGTTTCGTTAACATGGTTCCGTTACTGATCCCTGCCTGTTTCTTTTTGGCCGGCAGATGGCTTCTGTGCTTCGCTCATGGTAGGCCAGGCAGCGCGCAGATAAATCCACATCGACCACAAGGTCAGTGCAGCAGCCAGATACAGCAGAATCAGTCCTATGATGGAAATAGGAATACCCAGCAGGTCCTGTTCAAACAACAGGAAGCTGATCGCGGTCATCTGGAATATGGTTTTGAGTTTGCCCAGGCCGCTGACCTTCACCTGACCGCGCTTGCCCATTTCAGCCATCCATTCGCGCAATGATGAAATGGCGATCTCGCGCCCAATGATGATCGCAGCGGACAGCGTGAAAAGAATTGCAGGATTCCTGGAAACCAGCAGTACCAATGCAGTGGCCACCATCAACTTATCAGCAACCGGATCCAGAAAGGCCCCGAAACTGGACATCAGCCCCATGCGGCGTGCCAGGTAGCCGTCAAGCCAGTCAGTGATGGCTGCCAGGATAAAGATACTGGCAGTAACCAGGCTGGACCAGCTGTACGGCAGATAGAAAAACAGCACCAGCACAGGCATCAGCCCAATGCGCATCAGCGTCAGAAATAGAGGAAACGTCATTTGCATGAAAAGGGTCCACCGGGTGCCATGCGAGCATTATCGCAGACAGCAGCGCTTTATTCAGGGATAAATACCCTGCAGGCTCAATGCAGCGCTTTATAAATTCTATTGGCCAGTTGTCGGTTGATGCCGGGGATGCCGGATAACTCCTCCACACCGGCCTTGCGCACCCCCTGAAGACCGCCAAAATGAGTCAGCAATGCGCGGCGGCGGCGGGCGCCGACACCGGGAATATCCTCGAGCACTGAGTGTACCGTCGCTTTCTGGCGACGCCCGCGATGGCCGGTAATGGCAAAACGGTGTGCCTCGTCCCGTACCTGCTGGATCAAATGCGAGGCAGCAGATTCAGGCCCGGGCATCAGCGTGCGCGGGGCGCCCGGTAATACCCATTCCTCATAACCCGCACGTCGTGACGAACCTTTTGCCACACCCATCAACGGTATGTCACTGAGGCCACATTCCGCCAGTACCTCAATCGCAATACCCAGTTGCCCCTTGCCACCATCGACGATGATCAGGTCTGGAAGGAGGCCATCTTCCGCGGCAAGTTTTCGATACCTGCGGCTCAGAACTTCGCGCATCGCAGCATAATCATCACCGGGCTCAAAGCCCTTCAGATTGTACCTCCGGTAGCGTGACTTGACCGGACCTTCATGGCCAAATACAACACATGAGGCCACTGTTTTATGGCCGGAGGTATGTGAAATATCGAAGCATTCGATGATTTCAGGCACTTCCTCAAGCTGCAGCAGCCCAGCCATGGCCTCAAACTGGTTGCTGATGCGCGAAGTTTTTGCCGAACGCATATGCAAAGCATTCAGCGCGTTTCTGCCGACCAGTTCCAGCCATTTCCGCCGATGGCTGCGGGGGTGCGCCTGAATGCGCACTTTGCGTCCGCTGCGCTCGCTGAAAACCACCTCGAACAGGGCCTGCTGCGCCACGGAATGGGAAATAATAATTTCAGCCGGTGGTATGCGTTCACGGTAATACTGGCCAAGAAAGGCGTGCAGGATATCAGCTTCCGGATGACCTTCTGACTGGGTCGGAAAATAGTCCCGCTGGCCGAGGCTGCGACCGCCCCGCACCGACATGACCTCAATGGCGCAACTGCGTTGCTGTTTAGCCAATGCGATGATATCCAGGTCACCATTGCCGGATGAGACAAACTGACGTGCCTGCATCTGCTTCAGGTGGTTGATCTGGTCCCGGTACCGGGCTGCCTGCTCATAGTGCTGCAGCCCGGCCGCGTGCTCCATCCTGGCGATCAGTCGGGTAATCACTTTCTGGCTGTGGCCACGTAAAAACAGCAATGCATCCTCAACCTGGCGGGCATACTCCGGCGCGCTGATCCGGTCCACACACGGTGCAGTGCAGCGTTTTATCTGGTGCTGTAAACAGGGCCGTTGCCGGTGGCTGAAATAACTGTCTTCACAGTTACGCAGCAAAAAAAGTTTCTGGATCAGGTTAATGCTTTCACGTACTGAACTGGCTGACGGATACGGGCCCAGGTATTCCCTGCCCTTCTCCCTTGCGCCGCGGTGAAAAGCAATTCTTGGAAACTCGTGATCCGTGCCCAGCATGACCCAGGGGTAGCTTTTATCATCACGTAGCAGCACGTTGTAGCGTGGCTTGAGGGACTTGATCCACTCGTTCTCGAGTAGCAGGGCCTCGGCTTCACTGCGGGTCAGGCTGACTTCAATGGAGTGGATGCGCGCCACCATGCGCATGATTCGCTCGATCTTGGGGCGGGCATCAAAATAGCTGAGCACACGCTTGCGCAGATTAGCGGCCTTGCCCACGTACAAAGCAGTCCCCTGCCCGTCACGCATCAGGTATACGCCCGGCCTGGCCGGCAGGCGGCGAGCGTAGGCCTTCCCGTCGAACGTCTGATCCGTCTCCTGATCCGGCTCTTTTCCCACCGCCTAGGTTTCCTGGCTGAACCGCCTTTCAACCGTCTTCAGCAGTCCCGCAGTGGCAAGCTCCAGTAGTTCAAACATGTGTACGAAACCATCGATGCCACCGTAATACGGATCAGGTACATCGGCGGGGTCCTCATGCGCATGATACTCCGGGTGGTAGGCCATCATCATATGCAGTTCAGCCGTGGAACCGCTCGGTTGTATCGCCTGCAGCGTGGCGAGATTGTGATGATCCATGGCAATAATAAGGTCAAAGTCATTAAAATCTGCCGTTTTGACCTTACGGGCGCGCAAATGCGCAATTTGCACGTCATATTGAGCTGCCATTTCAATAGCACGCGGGTCTGGAGCGTGTCCAATGTGGTAACTGTGGGTGCCGGCTGAATCAATCGAAATCAGGTCTGCATAAATAGACCCCTGCAATTTCCGAGCAAAGAGACCCTCAGCAGACGGTGATCGACAGATATTTCCCATACAAACAAATAGGATATTAAACATATAGATACCAGCTTTTATTCATGTGTTACTTCGCATAAGTTTACGAACTCTTTCCAAGTCTTCGATTGTATCAATTCCTGCGGGAATATATTCACTGGCCAGGGCCATTACAATGCACCCACCCTGCTCCATGATACGCAATTGCTCCAGGCGTTCGCTTTGCTCAAGCGGCGTGGGCAGCGTCGCGGTATAACGGCGCAATGCAGATAACCGATAGGCATACAGCCCAAGGTGGCGCTTCCAGCGCTTGCCACTCTGCAGGGCCCCTTTGATATCGGCATGGGTGCGCTCATACGGGATCGGGCAGCGACTGAAATACAAGGCGCGGCCATCCAGCGCGGTGACAACTTTCACAGCATTCGGATTCCGCACCTCGGCTGCATCTGAAACGAGCCAGTACAGACTGGCCACGTCACAATCCGGCCTTGAATTCAGCAGTGCCGCAACCTGGTCGAGGCAACTGGCCGGCATCAGCGGTTCATCTCCCTGCAGGTTAACGATAAGCTGGTCATCCGGCCAGTCAAGTTGGTTTGCGCATTCTGCAATCCTGTCGCTGCCGCTGTGGTGATCAGACCGGGTCAGCACCACTTCAGCACCGAATGCCATCGCGACGGTCCGGATGCGTTCATCATCGGTCGCAATGACCACGGAGGCCGCCATGGATTCGTTGGCCCGCTGCCATACATGCTGAAGCAACGGTTTGCCTGCAAGGTCCTGCAGAACCTTGCCCGGCAGGCGCTCGGACGCATAGCGTGCGGGAATGACGATATGATAGGCGCTACTCATGTTCTGTCCTTGCCCAGCTTTGCCAACCGGTCCAAAAATTTCTGCCTGAACGCTTCCGGCAGCGATGCCTCGACCGGAACATACCAGGCATTTTCGAGGCCCAGTACGCGGCACTTAACCGCATCCTTTTCAGTCATAATAATGCCTGCGGCGTCTGACATCGATTTAAAATCCCGTTTTTTATAACGATGATGATCAGCAAAATGGTGCGGTGTGGCCAGCAATCCGTGCTGCTTCAACAGCTTAAAAAAGCGTGCCGGATTGCCGATGGCCGCGACGGCATGCAACGGGCTTCCAGCATGGATTTCACCAAATTCAGCCAGCGTATACTCCTGCACATCATCCAGCGAGCGCACCACTGTCGCTTCCAGTTCCATGACACTGGCATGCAGACTTTCCGGTTTTGCAGCCCACGTACCATTGCTAACAACAAAATCAACCTGTGCCAGGCGGTCAGCCGGTTCACGCAGGGGACCTGCCGGCAGCAAGTGTCCATTGCCGAGACCACGGCTGCCATCAACCACACAAATATCAATATCACGTCGTAAATCAGCCTGCTGTAAACCATCATCGGAGATAACCAGATCCACCCCCAGGTCGTGCAGCTTTTTAACTGCATCGACCCGTTTGGCTGCAACGACCACCGGAACATCACAGCGCCTGGCCAATAACACCGGCTCATCACCACATTGCCGCGTATCGCTGTCCGTTGCAACAACCAGGGTGGCACGCCCTTGCCTGCCGTAACCGGTACTGGCAATACCCACCCTGATGCCCAAGTCTTTGGCCAGCCGGCTGAGCGTTATCACCAGCGGCGTTTTACCACTGCCTCCGGCGGTTATATTCCCAACCACAACCAGTGGTAAAGCGGGCTGGAATACACCCGCACCCGCCCGTTGTTTTTTTTGTGCACGAAGGTAGGCGGCAGCGTATAAGGGCTCCAGCAAACGCAGATACCAGGGCGGCCTGTGGGTGCCGTACCAGTGCTTCAGTAAATGGTTTTCAAGGCCCGTGCGCACAGGGTTTAGCCGCTTATGCCAGGGTCCGACATGGCTTGCCTGACCTGCTCATGACGGCTCACCAAACTGGGTCTGATACAGGCGCGCATAGGCTCCATTGAGGGCCAGCAATTCATCATGGGTGCCCTGTTCGATCACCCTGCCCGCACGCAGTACAATCACCTGGTCCGCATTTTCAATGGTGGACAGGCGATGGGCAATGACCAGTGTTGTGCGGTCCTTCATGACCTCTTTGAGTGCGTCCTGGATAGCCCGTTCCGACTCTGAGTCCAGGGCTGAGGTGGCTTCGTCAAGGATTAACAGGGGCGCATCTTTTAACAGTGCCCGGGCAATGGCCAGTCGCTGTCGCTGCCCGCCCGATAGCAATGTGCCGCTTTCACCCAGGCGGGTATCAAGACCCTCCGGGAGTCGCTCGATGAATTCCATTGCATGGGCAGCACGGGCGGCACGTGAAATGGCCGTACGATCAGTGCCGGCAAGCATCCCGTAAGCAATATTGCCGGCAATGGTATCGTTGAACAGCACAACATCCTGGCCGACCAGTGCAATCTGTTCACGCAGGTTATCTAATTGATATTCTGCAAGCTCGATTCCGTCCAATAAAATCCGACCCTGCTTGTAGTTGTAAAAACGCGGCAATAACCCCGCCAGCGTGGTTTTTCCACTACCGCTGCGCCCAACCAGCGCAGTCACACTGCCGATAGGCAGTCGCAGGCTGATATCCTCAAGAATCGGCTTGTCACTGTTTTCATACTGAAAACTGACGTTCTCAAACACCACGTCACCGGCAGCGCGTTTGACGGTTTTTGTGCCCGTGTCCTTTTCTTTTTCTGCATCAATGATCAGAAAGATGCTCTCGGCTGCCGCAATGCCTTTTTGTAGCTGGGACTGCACGGTCGTCAGGCGTTTTAACGGGGGGATGGTTGCCACCATGGCAAAGAAAATCGACGTGAACGTCCCTGCTGTTATCTGCTCCAGCATGGAAGGCCTGATGGCGACCAGCATCAGTATGACCATCGCCAGGCCGGCGGCCAGTTGCACCATTGATGAACTCAGCATATGGGTAGCCACCATGCGCATCTGCAAACGCCGGGTACGCTCGTTGACGCGCTTGAAGCGCTTGCTTTCAGAGGTCTGGCCACGAAAAACCTTGACCACGCGCTGGCCCACCACCGCCTCTTCAGTGACGTGGGCCACGTGCCCCATCGAATCCTGGATGTTGCGGCTGATCTTGCGGAATTTACGGCTGATGGTCGTAACCACCAGTGCCACCACCGGCACCAGTATCAGCATGACTGCCGTCAGTTTGACATTGATACTGAGCATGACGACCAGCAGGTAAAGCAACAGCATGATGTCGCGGAAGGCGGAAATAATCGCCTTGGTCGCCGCGTTGGCCACCTGTTCGCTGTTATAGGCAAGTCTGGAGATCAACTGGCCGGCAGAGTTGTGATCATAAAAGGTGGCAGGCAGGCGCAGATAACTGTCAAACAACTGCTGGCGCAGATCTGCCACAACCCGTCTGCCAGTCCATTCCATCCCGTAGACACCGGCAAAGTTTCCGGTAATACGCAACAGAACCACGACCAGGATACCGCCGGCCAGCCACAGACCATAGGCGGCATCCTTGGCGACGAATACACGATCGATCAACGGCTCGACAAATTTGATGAACAACGCCTGCATGCCGGCATCCAGACTGACACCGATAATACCGACCAGGAACATCCACCAATACTTGCGTGTATAGCCCCACAGCCGCCTGTAAACGACCGCCGGGGTGTAGCTGGCCTGCGCGGGCGTGGCCAGCGCACTGCCAACCGCATTACGCTGATTCAGCGGGCGCACTAGTCGACCGCCTGGTCTTCTGTAACGCGCTCAGTCGCGATCGAGAGCCGCGTGAAACCGAGTTGGGCCGATACATCCATGGCGGTGACTACAAAATGGTATGGCGTGTTGGCATCGGCCCGCAAAATGATCGGAATATCCCGATTTTCACCGGCTGCTTCGGTGAAAGCTGCCCGCAGGGTTGCGGTCCTGCCATCCACCAGTTTCCTGTCGTTCAGGTAGTACTGACCTTTTTGATCAATCACCAGTTCAAAACTAACCGGTGCCTTTTCAGGTTGCCTGACACTGCTGGCTTCTGGCAGATCCACTTTCAACACGGCCGATTGCTCGAACGTGGTGCTGACCATAAAAAATATCAGCAACAGAAAAACCACATCGATCAATGATGCGAGGTTAATTTCGGGATCTTCAGTTTTTGATGCGCGTAGTTGCATGCCGCTTAAGCTTCAGGTGCAGAGTCAACCGGTGTCATATTGCCACGCTCAATGCATTCGATAAGCTGGATGGCCCTTTCTTCCATCGTGATGACATATTCCGCCACCGAACCACGGAAATAACGATAGAAAAAATAGCTGGGAATGGCCACTGTCAGGCCTGCCGCGGTGGTAATCAATGCTTCGGAAATGCCACCGGCAAGCACATTGGCATCGCCTACGCCGCTGGTCATAATGGCCGAGAACACCTTGATCATGCCGATCACGGTTCCCAGCAACCCCAGCAACGGTGAAATACCGGCGATGGTGCCGAGTGTATTGAGGAAGCGTTCCAGATCGTGCACAACATGGCGGCCGGTATCCTCAACAGCCTCCTTGATAAGCTCCCGGGAGCGCTTGCGGTTGGCCAGGGCAGCAGCATAAATACGACCCAACGGGGAGTCCACACGCAATTCGTCGAGATGACGCTCATCCAGTTCATGGCTGGCAGCCCAGTCTTCGACCATTGCGCCCAGGCCTTCTGGCGTGACCCTGCGCTTACGCAAAGCCCAGAAACGCTCAATGATGATGGCAACTGCAAAGGTGGAACAAAGCAGTATGGGCACCATCATCCAGCCGCCAGCAAGAATAATTTCCAGCACGCAGTTTCACTCCTTTGATTTCGCTGCAAAGCATGATACCTGAAGCCTGATTTTTATGCACAGGATGTGCGGTTATGCACAGGATGTGCGGTACTTCGCGATAGAGCACATGGATGTTATGTTCAGGATGAACGGTACTTCGCGATAGAGCACATGGATGTGCGACGCGAAGCCTTTCAGACTCGCACAGCATATCCACTATTCCGCACGGCATATCCACTAATCCTAACAGCGCATCAACTAAATCCTATCAAGCACGCACCACCCTGCCGCGGCGCCAGGGGGTACCTGCCCTCTGAGACACGCCACAAGCACGTCCCTGTGGGCTCTGTAAAAAACATCCTGTTTTTTAAGGTCTCAGAGAGCAGGTACCCCCTGTCCCCGCTAGGTTCGTGGATTTTTGCTGAACCGAAGATAACCTGACTACGGGCAGCCTGCCCCAGCCGGCCAGCGCCAGATCGCCTTGCGCGCCACCCGTGCGGACTCGAGCCTGAATGCGCCCTGTGTATCTGTCGTGATTCGGATGCCGCCACAGTCGCTGGTATTGATCACCCGCACCTGTGCCTGGTTGAAGCGGTCAATCACATCTGCACGTGGAAAATTGAAGCGGTTGTTGGCCGCGGCAGAAATCAGCGCCAGATCGGGATCAAGCGCTTCAATCAACACACCGGATGAGGATGTCGAACTGCCGTGGTGCGGTACGCTCAGGACGGCATGCGCTGTCAGACCCTCATTGACCAGCCTTTGCTCAACCAGGCGTGAGATATCACCACTTAGCAGAAGCTCCAGGCCCTGGCCCCTTACGCTGATGACACAGGAACTGTCATTGCCGAGATACGGCAAGCCGGCGGATGGATGCAGCACCTCAAATTCCAGACCCCCGCCAGACCAGGCAGCCGGTGTGTTGCACGGCTGTATACCCGCGCGTTTTTTCGGCAAACTGGCCAGGTAGCGTGTCTGTGGAAACCATTTTTGCAACCGTTGCAACCCGCCGGCATGATCAAGATCTGCGTGGCTGGCCACGATCAGGTCGGGCCGCAACCCGGTCGCAGCGATCATTGGTTGAATGGTCCCGGCGACCATGTCCCAGCCGTCTTCCCCGCCCAGGCCGTTGCCGGGGCCGGTATCGTATAACAGCAGGTAGTCGCGACTGCCCACCAGGATTGAAAGCCCCTGCCCCACATCCAGGAAATCAGTTTGTGCTTCCGATGAAGACAGGCTGGACGTAACGGGCAGCAACATCGGCAGCAGCAGCAACAAACCCGCATAACGCACCGGCATGCCTTTGGGCATCAACATAATGAGTGCGCCGAACATCGCCAGCACGGTACTTGCCAAGCCGGGAATCCGGGTTGCGTTCAACCAGGCGGGCTGGAGTGCCGCCAGTTGTTCGAGCAGCAGAAACAACCAGTTTGTTACATGGCCCGCCAGATACAAAAACCATGCAGCGACAGGTCCAGGCAGCCACAGGACTGACAACGCAAGCAGGATAAGCGGAACGACCAGGTAACTGACCACCGGAATGGCAACCAGGTTGGCCAGCAACCCCGGTAGGCTGGCTTGCTGAAACCAGTACATGCCCAAAGGCGCCATCACCAGCGATATGCCAAGCTGGGCAAAAATCATTTTGCGCCAGATCGGCACGTGCCCGAAACGCGGCACAAACAGCCACAGCAAAACAGCCACGGCTATAAAGGAAAACCAGAAGCCGGCACGCAAGGGTGCAAACGGATCTGCCAGCAACACCGCAGACATGGCAATCAGCCACGCCAGCCCGGGATGCACCTTGCGCCGGCTGAGTATGACCAGGGTGGCCACTGACAGCATGATCAGGGCCCGTTGGGTGGAGACTCCGAACCCGGCCAATGCCGAGTATGACAGCGCTGCCAGCCAGGCAAGGCACCAAGGCAGCGTTATCGCAACCCGCAGTCGCAGGCTGTACGGGCAAAGCAGCAACGCCAGTCTCCCCAGGTAATAAGCCAGCATGGCAGCGAGACCGATGTGCAGCCCTGAGATCGCCAGCAAATGAGCGGTGCCTGTCGCAGAGAAAACATCCCTGTCTGAAGCCAGCAGAGCCCGGCGATCGGCGATGGCGAGGGCCACCAGCATTCTGAAGGCCGGAACATCGGCAGCAATCCGTTCAAGTTTCTGCAGCGTGGTCGCACGCCAATGTTGCAGGTCAAACATGCCGGCAGCAGCCACTCGGACATTATCTCCGGTCTGCACATAGCCCAGTGCCCCGATGCCATCAGCAAACAGCCAGCGCTCTGCGTCTGCGCCGCTGAAATTGATACGCCGCTGGGTTGTCCGTAATTCCAAATGCAATCGCCAAACCTCGCCGGCATGCACCGCGGGTACTTCCTGTTGCTTGCCCTGCGCCTGTCGTGTGTACCAGTACACACGAATTTTCGCGGGCACAGAAGCGCTGACAAAGTCAGGCAGAAACTCAAAACGCAATGAATCATTGCCGCTTTGCGGCAGGCTTGCGATGCGCCCGGTCACCACGTGTATCGATGTGTTGGCCGTTGCTGGCAGGCGCGTTTCCAGGCGCTCATTGATCGCCAATGTAGTCCACAGGAAAAACACTGGGAAAAGACCTGCAATCCGCCAGGCTGGTTTTATTATGAGCAGTGCGATGGCTGCCAGAAACAACGGCTCTGCGAGGCGGGTTGGCAATGTAAAGGCCAGCAGGTACGGTGAAACCGCTCCGGCAATGAGCAGTGCCCAGGCTTTCAATACCCCCCCTTGACGCTAGCAGGCTAAAGTGGCTTCAAGCGCCCCATGTGTAACTCAAACTGCTGGTTCATTTTTGCTGCCAGGCGCATATCATGCGTGACCAGAATCAGGCTGGTCTTGAGTTCGGTATTGAGTTCCAGCAGTTGCTCAAAGACCTGGTTGGCTATGCGTTCGTCGAGGTTGCCGGTGGGTTCATCACCGAGTACGCACGCGGGCTTCCCAACCAAAGCACGCGCCACCGCCGCCCGTTGCCGCTCACCGCCGGACAATTCACCCGGCTTATGATCCAGTCGTTGCCCGAGCCCGACAGTGTCCAGTATGTCAGTCGCCTGCTGAACCGCAACAGCAGTCGGCTCACCGCGAATCAACAGCGGCATGGCCACATTTTCCATGGCGGTGAACTCGGGCAATAAATGATGAAACTGGTAGATAAAACCCATGCGGGAGTTGCGCAGGTCACCGCGCTCGCGCTCGGACATTTGCCACAGCGGCTTTCCGTCAACAAACACTTCCCCCTCACCCGGTCGGTCCAGCCCGCCAAGAATATGCAACAAAGTACTCTTGCCTGCACCTGACGCGCCCACAATGGCCATCGAAGTACCCGCCGGCACCTGCAGGTTAATGTCTTTAAGCACCTCCACCCGCTTCGGGCCCTGTCTGAAACCCCGACTGATGCCGCGGGCTTCAATGACCGTGCTTTTTGAGGGTTGGTGTTCATTCATAGCGCAAAGCCTCCGCAGGATGGGTCCGGGAGGCTCGCCAGGCGGGATATAAGGTCGACAGGAACGACATACCCAGGGACATCAGTGCGAAGCCTGTTACATCGCTGCTGCGTAAATCTGAGGGCAGCTCAGTGATGTAATAGATATCCTGCGGGAACAGTGAGAAACCGAATATGCGTTCAAGCAGCGGCATGACGGTTGAGATATTCTGCGCCAGTAGAATGCCGCCAACAACGCCCAGTATCGTGCCGATAATGCCAATCAGGCTACCCTGGACCACGAATACCCGCATGATGGTTCCGGCGCGTGCACCCATGGTTTTCAGTATCGCAATGTCGGATTGCTTGTCGGTCACCACCATGACCAGCATTGAAATGATATTGAATGCTGCAACGGCAATAATCAGCGACAGAATGACCCACATGACCGTCTTTTCGGTCTTGACGGCCTGAAACAGGTTGCCACGTTCCTGGCTCCAGTCCCTGACACGATAGACGCCATCAAGCTGCAGCGATATCTCTCGCGCCACCCACCAGGCGGAGTCCAGGTCCTTCAGTTTGAGCCGGATACCACCGATCGAGTCCTCCGGCATGCGCAACAGCCTGGCAGCATCATCGATATGAACCATCGCCAGACCGGTATCATTTTCATATTCACCGAACTCGAACAAACCCACAACGGTGAAACGCCGCATCAGCGGACTGGCGCCAAACGGGCTCGCTTTTAACCTTGGCGCAATGATGGTGACTTTGTCCCCCAGACCAACACGCAGGCGCACCGCCAGGCCAACGCCGAGCACAATGCCGTAACTGCCACTTTGCAGGTCATCCAGACTGCCGTCGATCATACTGGTGGCGACATCTGACACCCTGGCCTCATAAGCCGGATCAATGCCGCGTACCAATGCACCGCTGGAGCCGTTGGCCTGCAACCACGCACCAACCTCGATATAGGGTGCTGCAGCGACCACGTCGTCACGTTTGTCCACCTGTCGGATAATCTCTTGCCAATGGTCGAGCGGCCGCTCCAGTGGCTGAATTGTTGCGTGTGAAATGGCCCCCAGGATGCGTGAGCGCAGCTCTTTTTCAAACCCGTTCATAACGGAGATAACGGTGATGAGCGTCGTCACACCCAGTGCGATTCCCAGCATGGAAACCAGGGAAATAAACGATATGAAATGATTTTGCTTTTTGGCCTTCAGATAACGCAGGCCGATAAACACAGACAGTGGTTTCATCATCAGGGAATTAGACCATAGGCAGGCACGGGCAACCAGCCGTATTTGAGTAATAATCTGTAGGCAAAGCGCCCACGCGACCAGTGCATTACAACAGGCTGTCCATAAATTGTTTCAGGTCATCGGGCAATTTGGTACTGACCAGTTGCTCGGTACCATCCACGGTCCTGAATGTCAGCTGCTGCGCATGCAGAAACAGGCGCCTGGCGCCTGCCGCTTTCCAGTGTTTCTGGCGCGCGGCTGGTGCATATTTCCGGTCACCCACCAGCGCCATGCCCAGGTGTGCCGCATGAACTCTTATCTGGTGGGTGCGTCCACTGTGCAACCGCGCCTCCACAAAACTGCAGGGGCCGTAATTTTGCAGCAGACGAAAGCTCGTATGGGCGGGCTTTCCCTGTGGGTCAACCCGCATAAAGCGTTCGCCGGAGCGTTCAGACTTGCCGACCGGCTCACGCACCTCAAGCACGTTTTCAGCCAGCAAACCATCCATCAGGCAAAGATAACGTTTATCAAGTTCATTGTTTTTCACCTGCTCATTCAGCGTCCGCAGGGCTTCGCCATTGAGCGCCAGTAATAAACAGCCACTGGTGTCCCGATCCAATCGGTGTACCAGATCCACATGTGCGTCAGGCCGCATTTTCCGCACCACGTCGATGACACCCCAGGCCAACCCGCTACCCCCATGCACTGCCATACCGGCCGGCTTGTCGATAACCATGATCTGGTTATCCGCGAAGCAGACAGACTGATTCAACAATTGCATAACTTGCGAGGGTATCTCTGCGCTACCCGGTTTGCGTGACGACGCCGGCGGCACCCTGACTATATCGCCGGTCTGCAAGCGGCTGGCCGGTTTGGCCCGGCCTCCGTTCACACGCACCTGACCGGTGCGGATGATGCGGTAGATAACCGAACGCGGCACGCCTTTGAGCCGCGCCATGAGGAAATTATCCAGTCTCTGACCATCCCGATCCTGTGTCACTTCAACGTGGCTAACGCCAAAAGTTGCCTTTTTTGTCACCGCCGAACTCCAACTCATTGATAGAAAATGGAAAGACTGTTATATTGTGTCGCTTAGGAATTCGTCCTGCATAAATGTTTGCCTGAACCAAAAATGTAACGGTAAAAAACCACCGAAGCACCCCAAAAAAGGCTGAACACAATCACAACGACAGTTTACACGTTGTGCCGTAGGCAGATAAACGCGAATTCGCCTGCAGGTTATAAAGCGGGCATCAAGAATTTAATGGCAGATACACCAACTGCCGACAGGACCGGGCGCTTAGTACCCGGCAATGAAAACATAATTTGGTACCCCGGCACAGATGTGCAACATCCGCCGGGCAAGGAATTTGTCGTGTACAACAGGCCGTTACAAGGTCGAACGCGACAGACGCCTGGTTCAGTGGTTCCGAGGCAGCAAGGCTGCCGGACAATCCACTGCCGCCCCGTATCGGGGTGCCTGAGGAAATTCCAATGAAAAGAATGCTGATTAACGCAACTCAGCCAGAAGAGTTGCGTGTGGCAATAGCCGAGGGTCAACACTTGTTTGACCTTGATATAGAAGTCCCCTCCCAGGAACAAAAAAAGTCAAACGTTTACAAGGGCCGGATCACGCGTGTTGAACCGTCGCTGGAAGCCTGCTTCGTCGAGTTTGGCTCCACCCGGCACGGGTTTTTACCACTCAAGGAAATCTGCTCCAGTTGTTACGCAAAAGATGCCCGCAGAAAAGATGGGAAAATTGCCATCCGCGATGCGGTGCATGAGGGCCAGGAAATCATTGTCCAGGTTGAAAAGGAAGAACGTGGCAACAAGGGTGCTGCACTGACAACCTATATTTCCCTGGCGGGCCGTTACCTGGTGCTGATGCCGACCAATCCGAGTGCCGGTGGTGTATCACGGCGCATAACCGGCAAGGATCGTGACCATTTACGCGAGCAGCTACAGCAGGTCACCGCACCTGATAACGTCGGCATCATTATCCGCACCGCGGGCGTAGGCCGTGATGCCGATGAATTACAGTGGGATCTTGACTACCTGTTACAGCTTTGGTCAGCCATCGAACAGGCGGCCACCGACCGCAAGGCCCCCTTCCTGATATACCAGGAAAGTAATCTGTTCATACGCGCGCTACGCGACCATCTGCGCAATGATATCGGCGAAATCCTGATCGACAATGAAAAGGTTTACAACGACGCCCGGGAGTTCATGCAGCAGGTCATGCCGCATAACCTGAGCAAACTGAAACTTTACCAGGACCCGGTTCCACTGTTCAGTCGCTACCAGATTGAAAGCCAGATTGAATCGGCATTTGCGCGTACGGTTCACCTGCCTTCCGGTGGCGCGGTGGTTATCGATCACACCGAGGCCCTGCTATCGATCGATATCAACTCTGCCCGTGCGACCAAGGGTTCAGATATTGAAGAGACTGCTTACAACACCAATATGGAATCCGCCGTTGAAATAGCACGACAATTACGCCTGCGTGACCTGGGCGGTCTGATCGTGATTGATTTCATCGATATGAACAGCCGGATGCATCAGCGCGAAGTAGAGGAATGTTTACGCCGGGCATTACAGATTGATAAAGCAAGGGTGCAGATTGGACGCATTTCCCGTTTTGGTTTACTGGAAATGTCGCGCCAGCGCTTGCGGCCCTCGCTGGGTGAATCCAGCCAGGAGACCTGTCCGGTCTGTGAGGGCCACGGCACCATACGCAGCGTCGAATCATTGGCCCTGTCCATTCTCAGGCTGGTCGAAGAGGAAGTCATGAAGGACTTCACCGGCCAGATTGTTGTACAGGCACCCAACGACGTGGTCAATTTCCTGCACAATGAAAAACGTGCTGCGCTGGCAGAGGTCGAGAGCCGGCACAATGTGCCCATCATGATGCTGGCCAACGAGCACATGGTCATGCCCCATTTCGAGATACACCGGGTCAAAAAATCTGATATTTCTGATGATCCGAGTTACCAACGCATTGACCAGCCCGAAGCGCAATTGGTGGCCAATGAACGGTCGCAGGCCAATGTCGTTGCCGTGCCTGCACCTGCAGTCAAGCGTTTGGTTCCGGAGCGACCGGCACCGGTACGCGATGAAGAAAAGACACCAGGCTTATTCTCCCGCCTGGCAAAAATTATTTTCTCAGGCCCCAAAGAAGAACAGGAAGGCCAGCCGGCCCGCCGCAAAACACCCGTCAAAAAGGCAGCTTCCCGCCAGAGTGGCCAGCAGGGCAGCGGCCAGTCCACCCGTCAGCAGGGGCAACGCAAAACCAGCAAGCGTCGTCCATCCAGGGGCGCACGTTCCGGCGGGCAACAGCAGCAACAACGAACCGGCAAGAAGCGCACCGCAAAGAAGACGCAATCCACCACTGCCCGCAACAAACAGACCCAGTCCAGTGGCGGAAAAGGCTCCACAGGACAACGCAAAAGAAGCCGGCCGGCGCACAAACAACAACGCCCTGCAGACACCGGCAAGCCGGCAGCGAGTGACAAAGGCCAGGCTGACGTAACCGCTACAAAACAGGCGGCCGTTGCCAACACCGCTCAAAGCAGTGCTGCGCAAGAAGCCACAGCCAGCACCACTGCAAGCCAGAAAAATATACCGGAGCACAAGGGTGATGCAGGCAGCCATCGAGGTGGTCGCAGACGGCGTTCCCCGTATAAGACAGGCGGATCTAAACCACGCCCTGAACGCAACGATGCACCGGCTTCTAAACCCGCACCTGAAACCTCACCGGAGACCGCTGCTACACCGGCACCGGCCAAGCCCGCAGGTTCAGAGCCACAGGCTGCGACCGTTAAACCGGCCAGGGATGACAAAGCCAGACCTGATAAACCGGCGCCCGCCGCTGCTAAAAAGGCCACCGCCGACCTGCCGCCAGCGGGGGAGAAAACCGGGGACAGCGCAGACAAACCCGCGAAGGCTCCACGGAAACCTGGCCGCAAGAAAACCAGCAGCAAAAAGGTCGCGGCAAAAAAGGCTGCAGCCAGGAAAGATCCTGTGAAACCCAAATCAGCCAAAACCAAAACTAAAACAGCTTCAGTGACAGGGCCGGTGGCAGAACCGCAGAAAGGGACCAAGGGCCTGTACACACTCAAACCTGAGCCTGCAAAAAAGCCATCCCAGGCTGATACAGACGCCTGAATGAAGGTGTCGACCGGCCGTCACCGGTCGGCACTTTTCAAGCTGATCTAGCTGAGTTCCACCAGCCCATAACGCATCGCCATGCGCATCATGTCCACTTCGCTGCGCGCACCCAATTTTCCCAGTATTCGATACTTGTAAGTGGATACGGTCTTCGGGCTCAGGCACAACAGCGAAGCGATATCCGGTATGCGGTTGCCATCCGTCAATTTCAACATGACTTCCATTTCGCGTGCAGACAGGTGCTCAAACGGCGATCCACCGCCCCCGGGCAACATCGACAGCGCAAGTTGCTTGGCGGCTTCACCGCCGATATAACGCTGGTCCCTGGCCACCGTTTTAATGGCCAGCAGCAATTCCTCCGCCTCACAATCGCGGGTCAGGTACCCGCTCGCACCGGCATCGAGTAATCTTTTCGGGTAAGGTGCTTTGGCATGAACGGCCAGAATAATAATCTTTGCCCGCGGGTGGTTGCGTTTGAGCTTGCGGGTTATTTCAAAACCCGTCAAACCCGGCAGATTCACACTGAGGATGATAATGTCCGGCCGGAATCTGTTATTGCAATTGAGAGCCGCTTCACCTGAAGAGGCCTCCGAGACCTGACTGATCTCCTTGCTTTTATCTAGAATGTACCGCAGCCCCGTTCTGACTAGCGCCTGGTCGTCTATGATGAGTATCTGGACCATGATTTCCCCCTCTGGATTGATCCGTTTTTTTGTTTGTTCCCTCGTCGCTGACCCGCTCCCTTGCTATTACTATAGACACAGGTTGTGCCCGCGTCGATAACGACGTGCAAAAAATACCGGTAATGGTGGATTTCCTACAAGGATTTCGTTAGATATGGATACGAACCCGGCTACGCTGACAATAAAATCTCAGTTATCTGCCGGGTAGCGCTGAAACACGATAGAGGCGTTGGTGCCGCCGAAACCAAAATTATTGCTCATCACCGTATCCAGCGCGGTATTTTCCCTGCTCTGGAGTAGCACCGGCATACCAACGGCACTGGGATCCAGGTCAGTGATATTGACGGACCCGGCCATGAAATTATTTTCCAGCATCAGCAGGCAATGAATGGCTTCCTGCACTCCCGCCGCACCCAATGAATGACCACAGAGTGATTTGCTTGAACTGAATGGGGGAATCCGTTCGGGGAAGGTCTGGCGCAGCGCATCAAGCTCGGCGACATCACCAACCGGTGTGCTCGTGCCATGTGTATTGATGTAGTCGATCGGTGCGGCCACCGTTGCAATGGCTTGTTGCATGCACCGCACCGCACCCTCACCGGAAGGTGCCACCATGTGGTAACCGTCGGAGGTCGCGCCGTAACCGACCAGTTCAGCATAAATTTTTGCACCGCGGGCACGTGCGTGTTCCAGTTCTTCCAGCACCAATATGCCGCCACCTGCAGCAATGACAAAACCGTCACGTCCGGTGTCAAAAGCACGCGAAGCCCTGGTTGGCTGGTCGTTGTACTTTGAGGACAAGGCACCCATGCCATCGAACATCATGGCCAGGGACCAATGCTCTTCCTCTCCGCCACCGGCAAATATGATGTCCTGCTTCCCCCACTGGATCTGTTCCATCGCAACGCCGATGCAATGGGTGCTGGTTGCGCAGGCGGAGGTAATGGAGTAGTTCAGTCCAAGAATCTTGAAGGGGGTGGCCAAACAGGCGGAAATGGTGCTGCTCATGGTGCGCGGCACAAGGTAAGGGCCGATCCGCCGCACGCCCTTGTCACGTAGTTTATCCGCACCCCAGACGATGTTGGCGCTGGAGGCGCCACCGGAACCGGCAATCAGCCCGGTGCGTGTATTTGACACCATAGCGTCGTCAAGGCCGGCATCTTCGATGGCCTGTTGCATGGCAATATAGGTGTAGGCAGCTGCATCCCCCATGAAACGGCGTACTTTGCGGTCGACGTGCTCGGCCAGGTCGATATCAACCGACCCGCAGATATGGCTGCGCAAGCCCATTTCTGCAAATTTTTGATTGTAACTGATACCTGATTTACCGTTACGCAGGGAGTCTGTGACGTCATTCTTGTTGTTTCCCAGACAGGAAACAATTCCCATACCCGTGACAACTACCCGGCGCATGTCAGTTCCTCAAAAACTATCAGTGGAAAGAAACAGTCCAACACGTAAATCATCCGCTGTGTAGATGCGTCGTCCATCGACGGAAACAGTGCCATCAGCGATAACCATGCTTAATCTGCGTGTGATTACTCTTTTCATATTCAGAGCAAATGTTACTTTTTTGGCCGTTGGCAATATCTGGCCGGTAAATTTGACCAGGCCGGAGCCCAGCGCCCTGCCCTTGCCTTTGCACCCGCTCCACGACAGAAAAAAACCACACAGTTGCCACAAGGCATCCAGGCCGAGGCAACCCGGCATGACCGGATCATCGACGAAATGGCAATCGAAGAACCACAGATCCGGCCGGATATCCAGTTCCGCAATGATAGAACCCTTGCCGTGGGAACCACCCTCGCCGTCAATTTCAACAATGCGGTCAAACATCAGCAAATTACCGGTCGGCAGTTTGCCCGTGTCCGGACCAAATAACTTACCGACACCGCAAAGCTCCAGGTCACTGCGGGTGTAGGAACTCTTGATATTCTTTGAATAATCCATCGCTTTACGTTTACGTGCTGATACAGCAGCGAAGTTTAATGAATAGCGCCTCTGGGTGAAAGGAAATTATCACGAACTTGCACGGAAAACGCTCGGGAACGGCCATCCTGTCCGGTAATCGAACCCGGCAGATCTTCGATCTGCTCCAGGGCCCGAACCCGTTTATCATCATCGGATACAAAAAAACCCCGTTTTACGGGGCTTTTT
>VAPH01070221.1_pt1 | contig 21529 bp, 23 predicted proteins | sample 3393861 | NCBI WGS metagenome assembly VAPH01 (sample SAMN08290439, study PRJNA428436) | hydrothermal vent metagenome | isolation source: Deep-sea hydrothermal vent chimney | place: Atlantic Ocean: South-mid Altantic Ridge | reverse complement strand
GAAGGCATCAAGGGTCCGCGAGCGGTTGAGTGGAAACTTGTCGACGAACTCGTACCCGGGTCTACCTTTGTTGAGCGAGTTGGCGATCGGGCCACAGAATTCGCGAACGCGAGTCGGCGACCGGCGGAAGCTCCGGGTGTCACCCTCACTCCGCTCGACCGCATGTTTGGTGACAACGGTGTCGAATACTCCTCTGTGGCGGTCACCATCGATCGTGATGCCCGGACTGCGGAGATTCTGATCAAAGGCCCCAGCGACCCTCCTCCTGCTGATCCCGAGGGTGCGGTGTCGGCCGGTGCTGACTGGTGGGCGTTGCGGCTAGCACGTGAGCTTGACGACGCCATTCTCCATCTACGGGTCAACGAGCTGGAGATCGGTACCTGGATCATTCGCACCGAAGGAGACCTTGACGCGGTTCTCGATCACGACCGCTTCCTCCATGAGCACGCCGACCATTGGTTTGTCAACGAGGTGACGTTGTTCTGGCGACGGATCCTCAAACGTGTCGATGTCACATCGCGCACCATCGTGGTGCTGATCGAACCGGGGTCCTGTTTTGGGGGAATGCTCACCGAACTCGGGCTCGCGAGCGACCGGACGTACATGTTCCTTGGTACAACCGAGGACGACGATCGTCTTGCCGAGCTCGCTTTCACGGAATCGAGCCGTGGCGTGTTCCCAATGTCGAACGGACTGAGCCGCCTTGCCACTCGGTTCTGGGGCGACGATGAGGGTTTCCAGACTGCGGAGAGCACGATTGGTGCGCGGCTCGACGCTGACGCCGCGATGGAGGCGGGGCTGGTGACCGAGATTTATGACGATATCGACTGGGACGACGAGTTGCGGATAATCCTTGAGGAGCGCACATCGTTTAGTCCGGATTGTCTTACCGCGATGGAGGCGAACCTTCGTTTCCCCGGCCCTGAGACGTTGGAGACGAAAATCTTCGGTCGCTTGACGGCCTGGCAGAACTGGGTGTTTCAACGGCCCAGCGCTTCCGGTGAAAAGGGAGCGCTGCGCCGATACGGGACGGGATTGCGTCCCGAATATGACAAGAGGAGAGTGTGACGTGACGAGTTCAGAGAAGGTTGACTACGACGCCCTGATACCGAACAACGTCGGTCTCGCCGACGATCCGAAACTGCGGCGCGCTCTTGAGGCGTGGTATCCCGGGTACATCGATTGGTGGATGTCGATGGGACCCGAGGGTTTCCAGGCCGCGGACGTGTTCCTGCGGACCGCCGTCAGCGTCGAGAACGAAGGTTGGGCACAGTTCGACTACGTGAAGATGCCCGATTATCGGTGGGGGATTTTGCTTGCGCCCGCTGTCGAGGGGCGCACGATTCCCTGCGGTGAGCACGCCGGTGAGCCGGTGTGGCAGGAGGTGCCGGGGGAGTATCGGGCCTTGCTGCGTCGACTCATCGTGATCCAGGGTGATACGGAACCTGCATCGGTCGAGCAGCAGCGATTCCTCGGTGCGACTGCTCCGTCGCTCTATGACCTCCGCAACCTCTTTCAGGTGAATGTCGAGGAGGGGCGTCATCTGTGGGCAATGGTGTATCTCTTGCAGAAATACTTCGGACGGGATGGTCGCGAGGAGGCCAGTGCACTGTTGGAGCGCCAATCGGGTAGCGATGATCGTCCGCGGATGCTCGGAGCGTTCAACGAGGAAACTCCCGACTGGTTGTCGTTCTTCATGTTCACATACTTCACCGACCGTGACGGGAAGATGCAGCTCGAAGCTCTTGCCCAGTCCGGGTTTGACCCGCTGAGTCGGACCTGCCGTTTCATGCTCGCCGAGGAAGCCCACCACATGTTTGTCGGTTACACGGGCATCCGGCGGGTCGTGCAGGCGACGGTCGAGGCTATGGAGGCCGCCGGTATCGAGGACCCGAACGATCTGGAGGCGATCCGGGCGCTTGGTGTCATCGATCTGCCGACGATCCAGCGCAAGACCAACCTGCACTTCTCTCTCACCCTGGATCTCTTCGGGTCGGAGGAGTCGACAAACGCTGCGAACGCCTTCAACGCGGGGATCAAGGGGCGCTATCGCGAGTCGCAACTCGATGATGACCACCGTTTGGTCAATGACACGTATCCAGTGATGAAGCTGGTGGATGGTCGCCTGCGTCCGGTCGACGTTCCTGCTCTGATTGCTCTCAACGCGCGGTTGCGCGACGACTTCATCGATGATTGCCAGGGAGGGGTGACTCGTTGGAATCGGGTAATTGCCGGGGCCGGTATCGACTTTGAGATCAGGTTGCCTCATATCGCCTTCAACCGGGCAATCGGTGAGTTTGCCGAGCTCAATGCAACACCCACCGGTGAGTTGCTCACTGACGAGGAATGGGAAGCAGCGCGCGGCGACTGGCTTCCGACATCTGTCGATCAGGCTCACATCGAAGGGTTGATGAACTCCAACTTCGAGGCCGGTGAGTACGCCGGCTGGATAGCGCCGCCATCCAAGGGCATTCAGAACAAGCCCGAGGATTTTCTCTATGTCAAGCTGCCCTGAGACACCATGGCGGCTCTGACAACGGTCGAAGCGTCGGTTGAAGAGCGCAGTCTTCTGATCGTCAAAGCCGCCTACCGGGTTATGTCCCGCCGTGGCGTGCATCGGGTGCCACTCAGTCAGGTGGCTGACGAAGCAGGTGTCTCTAAGGGTCTCGTGCTGTATCACTACGGGTCCAAGGATGCGCTTGTGCTTGCGGCCCTTGAGTGGGTGTTGCGTGGCACCGCGAGCAGGGTTCGAGCTGCGGTTGAGTCGAGCGCGGATACATTGGAAGCCATCCGAGCCGTGGTAGCGGCCGTGTGGCGAAACCCGCAAGCGAACCGAAACTTCTTCAGGTTCTATCTCGATGGTGTCGAGCATCAAACGCGAGTCGAGGGATTCGACAGTCTTGGTGCAACAGCAACCGAGATCATTGAGGGTCACTATGCAGAGGTGTTGAACGCCGCAATGAGTGATGGTTCGATCCCGGTAAGTGACCCGGGAGAAGCTGCCGCGACTATGCGAGCCGTCATCGAAGGCTTTTTCCTGCAGTGGCTGCAACGCGTCGACTGGGAAGACTCCCACGACCTGTATCGACAGCGCTGCACAACCGCCGTGCTGGCTGCAGTGGGCGCTGCCCGCTAACTCCCGGCACCCGTGCGACCTATCCACGGGGTGGGGTCGGGTAGCCTGGGTGGATGCGGATTGTTATTGCACAATGCACGGTCGACTACGAGGGCCGGCTCAATGCCCACCTTCCCCTGGCGACCCGTCTCGTTATGGTGAAAGCCGATGGATGTGTTGCTGTGCATGCGGACGGCGGGGCGTACAAACCGCTCAACTGGATGAACGCCCCGAATCATCTCATCGATGAAGGGCAGCGGTGGGTCGTGACGAATCCAAAGGGTGAAACGTTGACGATTACGTTTGGCGAGATCTTCTTTGAGACCGCCATGGAACTCGGTGATGATCCCGGTCTCCAGAAAGACGGGGTCGAGGCCGACTTGCAGCGTCTGCTTGCTGACCATCCGGAAGAGATCGAAGAAGGGCTGGAGCTGATCCGACGCGAGTATCCGACGCCGATCGGTCCCGTGGACCTGCTGTGTCGTAGGGGAGAGGAAGGGACCGTCGCGATCGAGATCAAGCGCCGCGGAGAAATCGACGGCGTCGAACAGCTCACGCGCTATCTCGAGTTCCTCAACCGTGACGACAGGCTCGCCCCGGTGCGGGGCATCTTTGTCGCCCAGGTAGTGAAACCTCAGGCTCGGGTACTTGCTGAAGATCGCGGTATCACGTGGGTCGAGATCGACTACGACCGCCTGCGCGGCATCGACTCACCGCATCTGCGACTGTTCTAGAGCCCGTCCCGGGCAACCGGTCAGAAGAGGTACAGCGTCGGGTAGATGATGACCCATGCAAGGTCGACGAAGTGCCAATACTTGATGACACCCTCGACCGGCCAACTGTCCTTGGAACCGAAACGGCCCTCTTTACCCAGGAAGAGAATCACCAGAAGTGCGATCAGGCCGGTGAGCACATGGAATGCATGCAGTCCAACCAGACTAAAGAACGCCGTACCGTAAATCGTCCCAGGGGGGAAGTATTCAAGGGCCTCGCTCCACTCCACAGCGACGCCCCCGAGGAAGAGGGCGCCCAGCAGTATTGTCGCGATCGTGTAGATCTTGAACCCTCTGCGGTCGTCGTGGGCATTTGCAGTCTCTGCCATAAACGCGCTGATGCTTGAGAGCAACAACACGATGGTGAGTCCGAGAGCAAGCGCCTGGTTGAGATCGGCCGGCGTTTCGGTCTGGGTCGTCGCGAATCGTGACGAGATAAAGGCGCCAAAGAGGAACGTCTCCGAGGCAAAGAACAGCCACAATCCGAGTTGGTTGATCCGTCGCTGCTTTGAGGGACCGTGGCCGTGCTCGATGAGTTCTGCACTGGTTGTCATCAGTGATCGCCTCCGGTTCGGAGCTTCCTGACATGCATGAAGAAGTCCATGATCAACGCACCCTTGGCGAGAACAAACGGGAGAAGGAGTAGCAGCGGGTTCTCCACCGTTACCGCGATCGCGTATTCAATCAGTGTGAGGACCGCGAGCAGGACCGCCGTGATCCATCCCAGTCGCGCCTTGTCCCGGTAGCTTCCGGGACCGTAGGTAGATGTTCCTGCGGTCATCGTTCCTCCATCTTCGGGCCTATTCGTCGTACGTTCATCTCGTCGACTCTCCCATGCCACTGAGATGAGCGGGCGCTCCGACGACGCCATAGTCGTACGGACCGCCGTCGATCGAGGGCGGCGAAGGGAAGTTGTGCTTGGGCGGAGGAGAGGACACCTGCCATTCGAGAGTTCTGGCGTTCCACGGGTTTGCCTCCGCGATTGGTCCCCACTTTGCCGACCACAAGAGATTGGCCACGAAGAAAACGAATCCGAGAGCCATGATCATGGCCATCACGGACGCAAAGCGGTTTACACCACCGAGGTTGTCCTGGTACGTCCCGACCCGTCGGTTCATACCGTTGAGTCCTACCCAGAACAGTGGAATGAATGTCAGCTGGAAGGTAACGAAAAACCAGGTTGCAAAAATCTTTCCGAGACGTTCGTTGTACATGCGACCCGTTACCTTCGGGAACCAGTAGAAGGTTCCCGCCATCAAGGCGAAGATGGCTCCACCCACAATCGTGTAGTGGAAGTGCGCGACCACGAAGTACGTGTCATGTAGCGAGAGGTCTGTCACAAAGTCGGCTAGGAAGATCCCTGTGATACCTCCGATGAGGAATTGGAATATCCAGAAGAACGCCAGGAGCAACGGGGTCTGGAACCAGAGTTTGCCTCGCCACAACGTACCGACCGCCGCCAGGAAGATCACACCTGTCGGGATGGACACAAGCTCGGTGAGGGCCATGAACGGACCTTCGAGGTTTTGTGCCATGCCGCTGGTAAACATGTGGTGCGCCCACACAACCGAACCGATTCCTCCGATGCTGAGAAATGATATGACTGTGGCCTTGTAGGCGAAGAGAGGTTTGCGTGAGAAGTGCGTGATGATCTCAAGGATGACTCCCATCCCCGGTAACACCATGATGTAGACGGCTGGATGCGAGTAGAACCAGAATACGTGCTCGTACAACAGTGCGGTGCCTCCCCCCGGTGCACCGAACCAGGTCGTTCCGGCGATACGGTCGAGAAGGATCATGATGAGCGATGCGGCGAAGAACTGGGTGACCGTCAGGCTCAGGATCGAGGCGGCAAAGGCCGCCCACACGAAGATCGGAAGTTTCCACCACGTCATACCGGGTGCTCGCATCGTGATCACAGTCGCGACGATATTGAGGCCTCCCAATATTGATGACAGGCCAAATGTGATTACCGCGACGTTGAAGAGCACCTGACCGTCTGCGTTGAGGACGCTGAGCGGTGGGTACGAGGTCCACCCGGCATCGAATGATCCGACAAGGGGGGCAGCAAGTAGGGCGATCGCGACCGGCGGGATCATCCAAAAGCCGAGCGCATTGATGCGGGGGAACGCCATATCGTCCGCCCCGATCATGAGCGGGACGAGGTAGTTGCCGAACGCCCCGAGGATGCCGGCCACGGCCACGGCAATCATCAGGATCCCGTGCATTGACATGACCTTGTTGTATACGTCAGGCGTAAGGAAACTTTGACCGGGGGACGCGAGCTCAGCTCGCATCACCATCGCGACAAGGCCTGCTAGAAGGAATACGATGAGCATCGTGACCAGGTACTGGCCCCCGATAACCTTGTGGTCCGTATTGAAGCGGAAGTAGCGACGCCACCCGTCGGCATCCTCACTCTTGGCGGGGAGTCCAACCCATTGGCGACCCCACGCGTTCCACATTCCGATACCGAAGAGCCAGCCCATGAGTCCGAAGGCGAAGCCGAGAACGAGTGCAAACTCCCCGGAAAACGTTGAACTTGTGGTCACGGTCGCGAGCAACGCTCCGAACAGATACCCGACAATTCCCGAAACGGTCCCGCGAATGAGTGGCCACATAGTCTCAGTTTCCTTCTGCCAGAATCTCGTCCAGGTACGCGTCGAACTCCGCCTGCTCAACAATGCGTACCTTCATTGCCATGGTTGCGTGACCCAGTCCACAGAGCTCCGCGCACTGGAGTCGGACGTTCGGGTCGTCTTCGAACGAGCCTGTTTCGGTCGGTGTGATGAACATTTGGGTGATGCGACCCGGGACGGCATCCTTCTTGATCCGGAAGGCTGGGATCCAGACCGAGTGAATGACATCGGGATCAAGGCTGGTGATCTCGAACTCAATCCGATTGTCCACCGGGAGGACCAGCTCACCGGTGTAGCTCGTAACGTCTACGCCATTCGGATAGCTGATCGTCCACGACCACCGCTGCCCTGTGATGCCGATGACGATGTCAGGTTCACCCCCGGCCCTGATCTCCGCCATTCCCACGAATCCCGGGTTGATCAAGATGCCCGCAGCGAGCGTGACCGTCACCACGAGCCAGGCGGTCATGATCCGTCCTGTTTCCTTGATCGGTGGCCCGTCTTCCGTACGTTCAGGATCTCGGAAGCGAAACGCAGCGTAGATGAGTATCGCGACGATGAATGCAAACACCGGAACTGCCAGCACCATGAGGAGGTTGAACGCGTCATCGACGATTTCCGCCTCGCGTGCAAGCGCGGGAGGGAAGATATTCCAGTTAAGGACAAGGATCCACCCGAGGATGCTGAGAACGAGCCAGAGCAGGCTCGCGTTGATCAAATCCTTCTTCATTCGACCGCCCGAGGTCGTAACATCGGAAGATAAACGGCCATACGGCCGTGAGCAATGTGATGCACTCTATCCCCTCGCGCTTCCCTCAAATTGGCAACATACATGCTGTACGTATCGTATGTTGAGTACATTGCGTGACAATATACAAGTAAAGGTAACGACGAAACAAGTCATTCGGAGTTCTAGGTTCGCACGGGTTGTAGAGTTGGTCTCATATGAAGATCGTTCCGACACGAAGAACCGACTATGCGATACGTGCTTTGGTGCATCTCGCTCGGGACGAAGGGGCGATCGTGACGGCATCGACGATGGCGGAGGAGATGACCATTCCGAAGGGATTCCTCCACCAGATTCTCCCGATCCTTCAGCGCAGTGGTTTGGTGGCATCTCGTCCTGGACGGACCGGCGGTTACGTTCTTGCTCGGCCCGCAGACGAGGTCACGCTCCTCGATATCGTTGAGGCGACCGAGGGTGCGCTTGATGCCGGCGAGTGCGCTCTCAAAGGAGGGCCGTGTCACTGGGACGAAGTCTGCGCTCTTCACTGGGTGTGGTGCGCATCGAAGGATGCCTTTGCCGCTCAGCTTAGAAAAGCGACGCTCGCCCAAATAGTCGCGGACGATCTCGCGCTCGCCGGTGGGACCGCGACCGTCCCGCCCAACACTCACCGTGGGGTTAAGGGCTCTTCTTAAACCGTCGGCCCGGGATCGCGCCGGCTGCCTTTTGGTGATCGCCGACCAGGGTCGGCAGGACTCAGCGGCGGTTCTTTCCGGCCAGGAGGTTGAGGAGGCCGACGAATAGCGCTGAACCGACGATCGTCGAGAGGACAGGAACCCGGGTGCCTCCGAGTGTGATTGTCCAGATGTCGCCAAATCCGAGTTTGTCCGATGCGGCGCGACCGAGCATCGCTCCAATCAGGCCAAGAATGATCGACATGAAACAGCCATTGTTGTCCTGGCCGGCGAGCCGTGCGCCGATCCCACCGAGGACCGCGGCGACGATGAGCAAGAAGATGAAGTCCACCCGGGCAGTGTAGGAGTCTGAGGACAACGCTATGAGCGATGTTTCTAGAGAAGGCTGCGCAGCCCGGTTCCTTCGGAGGTGTCGCGCAGTTTCATCAATGCCCGAGTTTCGATCTGGCGAACTCGCTCGCGAGTTATCCCGAGGAGAGCACCCGCTTTTGATAGGGTACGCGGCGCATCGCCGTCGAGACCGTACCGTAGGATCAGGACATCTTGTTCGCGCGGTGTCAACTCGCGGAGTGCTGCGATGATCTCCTGGAATCCGAGCCGTGCTTCCACTTCGAGAAAGTGGTCGGCTGCACATTCGTCGGCGACGAAGTCCGCAAGCGTCGACTCTTGTTCATCGCCGACCGGGCGGTCCAGAGACACCGGGTCGCTGGGAGCTGCGAGGGCTCTGCGTACCTTGTCGATCGTGAGGCCGGAACGTTCAGCGATCTCCGGGATTGTCGGCCTACGACGACGTTCGTCGGTCAGGCTGAGGATGGCCTCCCGTGTGGCCCTTACTACATCGATCATGTGAACAGGTATGCGGATCGTCCTACCTTGGTTTCCGAGACCGCGTGATATCGCCTGGCGGATCCACCAGGTGGCGTACGTCGAAAACTTGTATCCCATCTGCCAATCGAATTTTTCGACGGCTCTAATCAATCCGAGGTTCCCTTCCTGAATCAAGTCCAGCAGATCGAGTCCACGTCCGGTGTATCGTTTTGCGATAGAGACGACGAGTCGAAGGTTGGAACGGATGAACTCGGCTTGAGCCTCTTGTCCTCGGACGACCTCCTGCTGGAGGCGTGCCCGCGTAGACCCAGGAAGTGGAATGGACTGATTTGCGAGGTCGGCCGCGGCAGCCTGACCGCACTCGATGATTCTTGCCAGTCGCACCTCGTCGGGCGCGTTGAGGAGCTTGTGTGCAGCAACTTCCTCTAGGTACATCCCGATTATGTCGTGCCCTGGCGGCCGTCGAACGGTTGTCGCCATTGGTACCCCCGATACCCTTCCGTACATCCCCCAGGGTCCTCCAAATGGGGGATGTTGCTGTTAACTTATCAGGCGTGGACGGTTAATGCAACGGGCGGCTACCCTCTTAACACCGTTACAGACTCACGACGAGTCACCGCGAGGATCTTTTTTCGCTGATGCGCCCCCGAAATCTTGGTTTCATACTGTTTTTTACCGCCCTTGGCTTAGGGGCGTGCGCCGGTCCTACCGTCATCGTGTCCGGGGACGCGGTGAGGTCGCCCGAGCCTGCGCCTCCGCAAATCGTATTTAAGGTCGTTGATCGCGAGCAGCTCGAACCGATTGCTGCCCAAGTTTCGTTTGGTGAGAACGTCGGTACGGCCGACGAGATCGGCGTGATCAGCCTTGAATGGGACGAGACCCCGACACAACTCATTGTGAATGCTCCCGGCTTCCATCCCGATTCGTCCCTAATCACAACTCTTCCCGAGGATGGCCTTTACGAGGTCCAACTGAACCCGGTCATTCTGGAAGGCACGATCACCACACCTGAAGGTAAGCCATTGTCGTCTGCGATCGTTTCGCTTGGGAGTGTTGTCGACGAGACCGATTCCACCGGTCGTTACCGCCTCGAGCGAGTGATCGCGGGTGAGCTACGTATCAATCGGCCCGCCTGGGAACCAATCACAACACGGTGGAATGGTGATGATCCGAGAGTTGATGTGACGATGTCGCCACGCATGATCAAGGCTTTGCGCGTCAACGCGGAGAAGACTGCGTCTCCCGCTGCTTGGAACAGAATCCTGGACCTCGCGGCCCAGTCAGAGGTGAACGCCCTGGTTCTCGATACTCGCAACGAAGACGGAATCATCTTTCACAAGACCAACGTCGAACTGGCAAACGAGATCGGAGCCGTGAGGGACTTCTACGATGTCAAGCAGGCGATTGCCGACATGGATGCGGCCGGGTTGTACAAGATTACGCGGATTGTGACGTTCCAAGACAATCCTCTCGCTAAAGCGAGACCCGACCTCGCGGTTATCGACAACACCACCGGTCAACCGTGGAAGAACAACAAGGGTTTGCGTTGGCTCGATCCGACCAACCGGGATTCGTGGAAGCTGGCGCTTGATCTCGCCGAAGAGGCATGTGAGCTCGGTTTCGATGAGATCCAATTCGACTACGTCCGGTTCCCGTCCGACGGCAACATCAAGAAGCTGAGCTTCAAAGAGCCATATACCGAGGAGGTTCGGGTAGCGACCATCACTGCATTCCTCCAGGAAGCGCACGACCTTTTGAATCCACTCGGTTGTGCCGTGGCGGCCGACATTTTTGCTATCACCCTTGAAAGCGGGTGGGATGAGGGCATCGGGCAGTCTCCGGCGGCACTATCCAATGTGATCGACGTCCTGTCACCGATGATTTACACCTACACCTACGGTCCTGGTTGGAAGGGTTTCGACAACCCCAACAACTACCCGGTCGAGATTGTGAGTGCCGCCCTCGACGCAGGCATTCCGAAGCTTGAAGGAACCTCGATCTATCGGCCCTGGATCCAGACGTGGCAACTCAACGCCGGAGAGATCGTGGCCGTACAGAACGTGGCGGAGGAACGTGATCTTGGCTGGATGATCTGGTCGGCGAATTCGATTTACGACGACAGTTTTCTACTTCCCTAGTGGACCATCTGACGGACCTCGCCGGTCTGGCCACCGAGATTGCCGGATGCCGACTGTGTCCGCGGCTCGTTGATTGGCGGGAGCACGTCGCAAAAGTGAAACGAGCATCTTTCGCCGATCATGAGTACTGGGGGAAGGGGGTTCCGGGTTTCGGTGACCCTGCGGCCCGTCTCCTGGTCGTCGGTCTTGCTCCCGCGGCACACGGTGCGAACCGTACCGGGCGCATGTTCACCGGGGATCGCTCGGGTGACTGGCTGTACCGCGCATTGCACATCGCCGGATTCGCAAACCAACCAACCAGCGTAGATCGCCACGACGGCCTTATGCTCACGGATGCGTGGGTGACGTCACCGGTTCGGTGTGCCCCACCCGACAACAAACCCCTGCCGGTCGAACGTGATGCTTGTGCACCGTATCTGGTGCGCGAGCTCGCTTTGCTGACGAACAAACAGGTCATTGTATGTCTCGGTCAGTACGGGTATCTGGCGACGTGGCGCTTCCTTGCCGACCAGGAGTACGAGATGCCGCGACCGCGGCCGAGATTTGCACATGGTGCCGCTATTGGCTTGGGCGAGCTCACCATCGTGATGTCATATCACCCGAGCCAACAGAATACGTTTACGGGTCGTCTCACAGAGGCCATGTTTGATGGCGTCTTCGCCACAGCGAGCGCTCGCTTGCGGGCGTGAATCAATGTCGCTCGGCGGCTCTGGCTCCCCGAGATGCCACTACTATATCGTCGTCTGATTTCCCCGAGGAGACACGTGGTTTCACTCAAGTCGCATCCCCCAATCGATCCTTCGCTGCCGACATGGTTGGCGGACCTCCAGCAGTCTGCCGTCGCAAATCTCGGCGACATGTCGATGCCCTCCGCGAAAGCAGAAGAGTGGCGGTACGTTGATCTCGGTTTCGACATCGGAACATTTGGCGTGGCGGTCGCGGGAACCCCGATCGCACTCGATGTGCCGTTCCGGTCAGGTGTGGGAGCACTGGCGATTACTGACGGAGCAGTCGGCGAGCTCGCGAGTGATCTGCCGGAAGGAGTCGTCTTCGGATCTGCCCGGACCGTCGCGGACGATAGGGTCGATGAGGTTTTCGGAAGCGGTATTCCTGCCGATCGTGATATTTTCGCCACGGTTCACCAGGCGTTTGCGAGCGACGGAGCATTTCTTCACATCTCTTCAGGGACTGCCGTCGCGGAGCCAGTGACGGTTGAGATCAGTGCTACCCAGGCGGACACGATCAGTCTCCCGCGCCTTACTGTTGTCCTCGAGGACAACGCCGAGGCTTCAGCCATCGTCTACGTCTCGTCCGCTGATGACCTTGATGTGGTGGTGCTGCCACAGATCGAAGTGTTCGTCGGTAAGAACTCACACTTCAAGCTCACCGTGGTGCAGCAATGGGGTGACAAGACCAGGGCGATTGCCGACGTGTTCTACACGCTTGATGACAACGCGACCGGCACGTTCACTGAGATTGGTCTTGGTGGGGCCTACTCGCGACTTCGCTTTGACGCCGACCTCATCGGTAATGGATCACATATGGAGATTGTTGGTGCCTACTTCGGAGACCACGATCAAGTGCTGGACTATCGCTACTTCCTCGATCATGTTGGTGTTGGCACCACATCGAATATATTTCTGAAGGGTGCCGTCGAAGATGACGCCGAGTCCGTGTTCACCGGATTGATTCGTATCGAAGAGGGCGCCCAAAAGACCAACGCTCACCAAACGAACCGGAATCTCATCCTGTCGGATGGCGCGAGCGCCCAGTCCGTCCCAAACCTGGAGATTCTCGCCAACGATGTGCGCTGTGGCCACGGTTCGACAATGGGGCCGCTCGACAAAGACCAAAGGTACTACCTCATGTCCCGCGGTCTGGACAAGGCGCAGGCGGACCGCCTCCAGGTGAAGGGTTTTTTTGAGGAGGCGTTGGTGAAAGTGCCCCACGGGCAGATTCGCGACGACCTTCGCCTTGCCGTCAACGAAAAGTTTGTGGCTGCTCAGTCCGAAGGGCGTGTCTGATGTCAGCCGTCCGGCTCGGCGATATAGATGCGTTCCCTGAGAACCAGGGAGTACGCGTTGATGTTGGGGAGCACCGCGTTGCAGTCTTTCGCATCGAGGACACGTTCTATGCGATCGGCGACCTGTGTTCGCATGCCGAGGCCTCGCTCGCAGAGGGAGAGGTCTTTGACGGTGACGTGGAATGTCCCCGTCACGGTTCGGAGTTTTCGCTGGAGACCGGCAAACCCGGGGCGTTGCCGGCGACCCAGCCCGTGCCTGTGTATGAAATCAATGTTGTGGATGGCGATGTCATGCTCGTCATCGGAGAGGACCAGACATGAGCGTTGCTCTTTCCGTGCGGTCGCTTGAGGCCAAGATCGGTGATCTGCTGATTCTGAAGGGTGTCGACCTCGACGTACCCGCCGGGGAGGTCCACGTGCTGATGGGTCCCAACGGGTCCGGGAAGTCAACGTTGTGCCATGTCCTGACCGGTAAATCCGACTATCAGGCGTCTGGCACGATTCTTGTTGACGGGGTTGACATCTCAGATATGCCGGTCGATGAGCGTGCCCGTGCGGGTGTTTTTCAGGCTTTCCAGTATCCGGTCCAAATCGGAGGGGTGCTCCTTGAGGAACTGTTGGAGGAAATGGCCGATGCTTCGCCCGACCCTGCGGCGTTTCGTGATCGCACGGCTGCAGCTGTCGAGTCGCTGCATATGGAGAGTTTCATGGACCGCTCGGTGAACGACGAGTTGTCCGGTGGTGAGAAGAAGCGTTCCGAGATGTTGCAGCTTGCTGCGGTCCGGCCGAGGATCGCCGTTCTTGATGAGATCGACTCGGGCCTCGACATCGATGCAGTTCGGGAGGTTGCCGAGCTGGTCGAAGAGCTACGTTCTCCTGATCTCGGCGTGCTGCTCATCACGCACTACAGTCGAATTCTGCGCTATATGAAACCGGATCGCGTCCACGTGATGATTGATGGGCGTGTCGTAAAGAGCGGTGGAGTTGAGGTCGCCGAGGAGCTCGAATCCAGCGGGTATGACGCCCTCCGCAAGAGTTTTGGCGCCGAGCCGGTCGCCGAAGAGGACGATCTCCTGGCTGGGTTGTAAGCTGGTACGTAATGGTGGTGCCAAGGGAGGGGTATCCTTGCATCTGCGTTCGTCAGGTCTTCGCGGCTGATGAGTCGAAAACTTAGCGATGTTCCTGACGTGGTGGAGGGGCACATGAGCAACAACGAGACCTCGGTCTTTCATAGTCCGTCCGATGCACGGGAGTTTCTTGGTCAGATTGCCCGGGTGTGGGTGGTGTGGCTGGCGCTGTTGGCCATCCTCGCTTTTGCCGGGTCGCCGTGGAACTGGGCGGTTGGCGTCGTCCTGCTCGTGATATTGATGTTCTTGATCGTGCCCATCCAGCACCGAGTTGATCGTGACATCCCTCAGGACGGATTCGACGAGAATCGCGCTTCATTGTTTCTGGGACGAGGCACCCGACGCGATCGTGCGCTGCGGGCCATGCTCGGTGGCGCCGGACCGATGGCGTCCGCTTTGCGAGCGTCCGGCGCAGATGCACGATGGGTCTGGCTGCGGCACCTTGTTTTCGTCACAACGATTGCAGCCGCGATCTATCTTCTCTTTGGGTAATCTCCCAGCCCGCCGTTGCCCGGGCGCCGGTCAACCGACCTCTGTTGCGGGACGGCCGACCGAGATGATCCACCCGGACGCAAGACCGGGTAGCGTGAGGGGATGACTGACCAAGGTACCTCCGGTTCCTTTAGAAACAGCCGGATCAAACTGCTCACCATCGGCGTGGTGTTGTCGCTCCTTCTCAACGTCGTGTTGTTGGCGGCCTGGGTCCTGTTTGCGGTTCGCATCGGCGAAACATCAAGTGCAGTGGATACCGTTCTTGAACAAGCGATCATCAACATCGGTGAGTTGCAGGAGTCCTCGATTGAGGTGACCGTGGACATCGATGAGGCGGTCGAGTTCGCTGCGGATTTCCCGATTGACCAAGTGTTCACGATTCGCCTCGACGCCGAGTTCCCGATCAAGGATGAGTTCACGACGCGCGTTGCTGTTCAGGGTCCCCTTGGTGTCGATATCCCGTTCACCGTTGATGTGCCGATCGATATTGCGGTACCCATCCAGACGGATGTTGAGATCCCCGTTAACGAGGTCATCAAGGTCGACACTCAGATCCCGCTCCAGATGACGGTTCCGATCACGATCGCCATTGCGGACTCTGCAATCGCGGACTTCCTTCAGGAGTTAGAGCAGTCGCTCATCGACCTACGAGAGGCGTTGAATAGCTGATGGATGGTGTGGACACGAAAGTCGCGTTACTGATCGACTACCTCCGCAACGCCTCGCGCATTCTTGTGTTCACCGGTGCGGGGATCTCCACCGGGTCGGGCATTCCCGACTACCGGGGACCGCAGGGTGTGTGGAAGACAGACACCCCCGTGTTCTACCAGGAGTTCATGACTGATCGAACCGAGCGCATCAGGTATTGGCAGCAGAAGGTTGACGGCCACGACGCATGGGGAACCGCGCAGCCGAACGCGGTCCACCGTGCGATCGTCGATTTGGAGAGGGCCGGCAAACTGGAGATGGTGGTCACCCAGAACGTCGATGGTCTCCACTCTGCGGCGGGCACTAGCGACAAGCGCCTTGTTGAGATCCATGGAACTGTGCGGTTGGTCGAATGCCAGACGTGTGGTGAGGAAACTGATCCAGATCCCCACTACGCAGCATTCCGTGATACCGGCGAACCTCCGGTATGTCATTGTGGTGGGCTGCTCAAGCCTGCCACTATCTCGTTTGGTCAGAATCTTGATGTTTTCGAGGTGGAACGAGCCCGTTCCGCGGCGCTTTCGTGCGATCTCGTCTTGTCGCTCGGCTCGACGTTGTCGGTGTACCCGGCAGCCGCGGTGCCGCTCACCGCGGCCGAGCGCGGTATTCCGTATGCGATCGTCAACAGGGGACCGACCGACCACGACTTCAAGTCGTCCGTGTCGCTGCGCATCGATGGTGATGTCTCGGAAATCGTGCCCCGTGCCGTTGCTGCCGCGCTCGCTTCCGAGGCCTGAGGCTGTCTTGTTTGCGGATTCTCAGGCACGAGGGGTTTTCCGGGCGATGACGGGGTGCCGGATATCCCGCCTGCGACGAACGAATTGGCTTCGTTAACCGCAGCACTCCGTCTGCCCTATGACCTCTTCGTCGGTTGGTGTTACGGCGACGCGGGTGATCGGCACGCCACAAACACCGTTCTCGGGGTGGTTGCGGAACATATCGACCTATGTCAATATGCGAGAGTGAGAACGAAACGTGAGGACACGACCGCATCCAGGAACACCGTCGCAACGGGGGACGTGTGTTGTGCGGTTGTGTCACGGGTTGCGATGACCTCGGATGAGGCGACCCGGACGGCAAGCCTGCTGAAGGTGCTTGGTGATCCGATTCGCCTCCGGATTGTGTCGCTCGTGGCTGCCGCCGAGTCGGGGGAGATCTGTGCTTGTGATCTGCCCGCGCTGCTTGAGCGGAGCCAGGGAACGATCTCACACCATCTCAAGCAGCTTGTCGAGGCTCGAATTCTTGAGCGCGAACAGCGGGGAAAATGGGCGTGGTTTCGCCTCAATGAAGCCACCCTGGAGGCGATTTCGGAGGCGCTTCTTCCCGCCGATCGTTGACTAGAAGAGGCGCTTCGCAGAGTCACTAACCTGGATGTCAGGACGCTATCTGTTTGAGGAGCTGCCATGCGTATCGAACGTGACTCAATGGGCGACGTCGAGGTCCCCTCTGACGCACTCTACGGAGCCTCTACCCAACGGGCCGTAGAAAATTTTCCGATTTCGAACCTTCGTTTTGGTCGTCGGTTCATCTGGGCGCTTGGTCTACTGAAGGGCTCGGCTGCCGAGATCAACAAGCGGTCCGGGGCTGTGGATGCCGACAAGGCGGATGCGATCAAGACCGCCTCCGACGAGGTCATGAACGGTGATCACGATGCCGAGTTTGTGCTCGATATCTTCCAGACCGGATCCGGTACATCGACCAACATGAATGCCAACGAGGTCATCGCGAACCGTGCCACGCAGATTCTCGGCGGGGAACTGGGCTCCAAGCTCGTGCACCCCAACGACCACGTGAACTCGGGCCAGTCATCAAACGACACGATCCCAACCGCGATCCACGTTGCCGCGGTGGTCGCGATCAGCGAGGATCTGCTGCCTGCGCTGCGAGCTCTACAAACCGCGCTCGACGATAAGGCGGAGGCTTTCGATGGCATCGTGAAGTCCGGTCGGACACACCTGATGGATGCAACACCGGTACGTCTCGGACAGGAGTTCGGCGGTTATGCGGCTCAGGTCGCCAAGGGTGTCGAACGGGTTGAGAAGGTCATCCCGGAGCTCGAAGAACTCGCTCTCGGTGGTACCGCTGTCGGCACCGGCATCAACGCTCCGGCGGGGTTTGCGGCTGACACTATTGCCTTGATGGCTGAGCGTTCCGGGTTCAACTTCTTCGAGGCCGCCAACCACTTCGAAGCACAGGCCGCCAAGGATGCCACCGTGAACGCGTCCGGTGCGCTCAAGACCGTCGCCACTTCGCTCTTCAAGATCGTGAACGATCTGCGATGGCTCTCCAGCGGTCCCCGTACCGGTTTTGCCGAGATCAGCTTGCCGTCACTGCAACCGGGGTCGTCGATCATGCCCGGCAAGGTGAACCCCGTGATGCCGGAGATGATGATGCAGGTCGCCGCACAGGTGATCGGAAACGATGTCGCCATCACCTGGGGTGGGGCGAACGGCAACTTTGAGCTCAATGTGATGATGCCTCTGATTGCTCACAACCTGTTGCAGTCGATCGACTTGCTCGCCAACGGATGTGTCGCGCTGCGCGAGAAATGCGTCGAGGGCATCGAGGCGAACGCCGAACGGGCGGCCTGGTTGCTCGAACAGAACGTGATCATCATCACCGCGCTCGTCCCCATCATTGGCTATGACCTGTCGGCGAAGGTTGCGAAGAAGGCATTTGCGGAGGGGACCAGCGTCCGCGACGCGGCCCTGGCGCTTGAGGTTCTTCCGGCCGACGAGCTTGACGCGGCGCTTGACCTGTATCCGATGACCGAAGGCGGCGTGGCTGGATGATCCAGTCGTCAAACGGTGGATAGCCGGACACGATCCTTCGGGAGTGCGCTTGGGTTTCTGATCGCTATCCGGCTGGTCATGAACGCCGGGTATCGCTTCGTCTACCCGTTTCTACCGACCATCGCACGCGGGTTGGGTGTCCCGCTCACCGATGCGGCCTCACTCGTGTCGCTGCGGTCCCTCGCCGCGCTGGCGACACCGGTGGTGGCCTCGACGGTGGGCAAGGGTGAACAGCGTCGACGTCTCATCGGATTCGGTCTTGTCCTGTTTGCCACCGGGTCGCTCGCGGTCGCGGTGACCGGTATCTGGATCGGTGCGGTGATCGCTTTCATTCTCATCGGGCTGGCGAAGCCGGTATTCGACGTCGCCCAGCAGGCATACATTGCGGACCGGGTCCCCTATGAGAAACGTGCCCGGGTGTTGGGTTTCGTCGAGGTCACGTGGGCGGGCGGGCTCTTCATTGGTGCCCCGTTCGCCGGCTGGCTGATCGCGAGTTGGGGGTGGCGGGCACCGTTCTGGGTTTTCGCCGGTGTCGGTTTAGTTGCGCTGCTGATGTTCCGATCGTTCCTCGAACCCGAAGGAGCTGATCACGGCGACAGGTCTGATCCCAAGCTGGTCCTTGATCGGTCCGCGGTTGGGTTCTTGATCGTCTCAGTGTGTTTCATGGCGTCGGCCGAATTGATGTTCATCTCTCTCGGTGCGTGGCTGGAAGATGATTTTGGTGTGAAGATCGCAGGGCTCGGCGTTATCGCCGCCGTCATCGGGATCGCCGAGCTCACGGGCGAGGGTGGCACCATCGGGCTCACGGACCGGATAGGGAAACGCAACGCCCTGCTGGTGGGCATGTCCGTCGCCACACTCGGGTTTGGGTCGATCCCACTTGTCGGTGACGGCTTGGTCCCGAGCCTTGTGGCGTTGTTTGTCGGCATTGTGGGGTTCGAGTTCACGATCGTGTCGGCGATCCCGTTTGCGACTGAGATTCGTCCTCTGGCCCGGACACGTTTCCTGTCACTCATGACCCTCTCCGCTGGAATCGGTCGTGCGTTTGGAGCCTTTGCGGGGGCGCGACTGTACACCGCGTTCGGGTACAGCGGCGATGCCTGGGTGGCCGCAGGGCTCAACGTTGTCGGGATCGTTGTCGTGTTGACCTTGATCCATCCCGATACGGCAGGACCCGCTAAACAGGTGGATGTGGCCGCCGCGTCGTGAGTTTGATCAGGTTCGAGTTCTACCGGGCTTTGGACGCCTTGATGATGGCCGAGTGCATACCTTCGGCCACGGCGTGTGTTGATTCGATCGAAACGTCGGTGAACCCGACAGCTGTGAGTCCGTCCCGGTATTCGTCGAAACTGAGCGCTCCGGCGATGCAACCCACCCAGCTTCCGCGTTCCAGCCGGTCGGACTCGGAGAGGTCATCTTCGGCGACGACATCGGCGATACCGATCCGGCCACCCGGCTTGAGCACTCTGAACATCTCCGACAGCACTGCCGGTTTGTCAGCCGAGAGGTTGATGACACAGTTGGAGATGATGACATCGATGGAGTCGGCGTTGAGCGGGATGTCTTCGATGGTGCCCTTGAGGAACTCAACGTTGGTCGCACCGGCCTCCGTCTGGTGCTTGCGCGCCAGATCAAGCATCTCGTCGGTCATGTCGACGCCGTAGGCGAAACCCTCGGTGCCGACTCGCTTGGCTGACAGCAGCACATCGATTCCCGCACCGGAACCAAGGTCGAGGACGACCTCACCCGGCTTCAGGTCCGCAACCATCGTTGGATTGCCGCACCCGAGGGATGCGAGTGCAGCTCCGTCGGGAATCTCAGCAAGCTCGTCGACCTCATATAGCCATGCGCCGAAGTCCCGTGACTCTGCCGTGTCAAGCGCCGAGGTAGATTCCGGCCCACAGCACCCGCCGCTTGCGGTCCCGACACTCGTAGCAGCATGGGCGTAGCGTTCGCGCACTTTCTCACGGATCTCACCGGCGGACATGTCATCTCCCTCATTTCGACGTCCATCAATCTGATGCAACCCTATCAGTCATATCGACCCACGTCAATATGATTGTGCGAGCGTTATGCGTGTCCGGCACCGGGACGTGCAGGCCCCTCCGGTACGCGACCTACCGGCCGAGTACCGGGGGTACACCGACGGTGTTTGATACGGTCGCGGCGACCCTTGAAAAGATAAGGTTCGGTCCATGAGTAGCCACGAACGGGGTGGGGGGGGGAAGTGCAGAGTCGGTGCCCGGGACCGCATCGGCGGTGCTTTGAGGGCTTGGTAGTCCAGCGGCCGTGGCCGAGATCGGGTGCTGTTTGGACCTACGTCGTGGCTTGTTCGAGGGCGTCGGCGAGGGTGGTCCAGGGGAGATCGGCGCATTTGATCCTGACCGGGAACTTGCGGACACCCTGGAGCGCTTCGAGGTCGCCGAGGACCGCACCGGGGCGATCCGGATCGATGGGGTTCTCGCCCTCTTCGATCGTCATCATGACCTTGAAACTATGGGCGAGGTCTTGCACCTCGTCGAGGGTCTTGCCGATGATGGCGTCGGCCATCATCGAACCCGAAGCCTGTGAGATCGAGCAACCCTGTCCCTGGATTGCGGAATCCTTCACAACGCCGTCTTCGATGATCACATCGAGGGCGAACTCGTCACCACACGACGGGTTCTTACCCTCGGTGTGGATGTGATCGGCGGTGAGTTTGCCGCGCCGCCGCGGGTTTCGGTAGTGATCCAGGATCACCCCGCGGTAAAGCTCTTGTAGGGACATGTGTGGTTTCCTCGGTCGTACAGGACACCAGAATAACGCCTTCTTGTCGCGGGAATTCCGGTGGTTTCGCCAACGGCGAATTACAGCTCGAAGATGACCCGGGCCTTGTGCAAACCCTCAACGAGTGCATCAACATCGTCGTTCGTGTTGTAGATGTAGAACGAAGCGCGGGCTGTCGAAATCGCGTTCATCTTGCGCATGAGCGGTTTGGCGCAGTGATGACCGGCCCGGACCGCAATCCCATCCTCATCGAGAATCGTGGCGAGGTCGTGGGCGTGAATGTCGCCGAGTGCGAGCGACACGGCACCTCCACGCACCTCGATGTCCGACGGTCCGAAGATCTTGATGTCGGGCACCTCGGCAAGGCGTTCAAGAGCGTATGCGGTGATCTGCTTTTCGTGCTCACGGACGTTGTCCATGCCAATGTCCGAGAGATAGTCGACCGCGGCCCCGAGGCCGACGGCCTGAGCGATCGGGGGAGTACCTGCCTCGAACTTGTGTGGGATCGGCGCCCAGGTCGATTCCTGAAGGTGGACATCGAGGATCATCTCTCCGCCGCCCTCCACCGGTTCCATGGCCTCGAGCCGTTCGCGCTTCCCCCACAGGACCCCGATGCCGGTCGGGCCGAGCATCTTGTGGGAGGAGAATGCAATGAAATCAACCCCGAGGGCCTGGACGTCGGTCGGCATGTGGGGGACCGACTGGGCAG
>VAPH01005596.1_pt1 | contig 21553 bp, 14 predicted proteins | sample 3393861 | NCBI WGS metagenome assembly VAPH01 (sample SAMN08290439, study PRJNA428436) | hydrothermal vent metagenome | isolation source: Deep-sea hydrothermal vent chimney | place: Atlantic Ocean: South-mid Altantic Ridge | reverse complement strand
TATAAATTTGTTCCAATTAAGACTTCTATTGCTGACAGGAGTTTTATGGATATGGGAAGAATTGATACAGATACCATGTATGCTCATGTAAAAAAATGGTCATGGAAAAATTCGAATGCAGATATTTATGTAGATCCTGAAACAAGAAAAAACGGTATCTCTTTTAGAATTGGTTTAAGCAGACTGGCAGAAGAATTTATAAAGGAAGAAAAGTTCGATAAAGCAGAAGAAATGCTGGATCTGTCCATTGAAAAAATGCCAATTGAAGAATATGGATATTTTAGGTTGGTTATTGGTCATATTGAGTCGTATTACCTAATTAATAAACCCGAAAAAGCCCGTTATATTATTGATATTTTAGTGAAAAATTTCCAGGAAAGCATTCTTTATTTCAGTGGGGTGAGTTCGTATGAACTGACTCAAAATTTTAGTGATCTGGAAGGTTCATTAGATCTGTACAGATATATAATTGCTACTGCTGATGAATTTGATACCGAAGAATATGCCGAAAATTTAAAAAAGGATTTTATTGCATCGGTTACTTTATTAGAAGACGTTTTGGAAGAATAATGATAGCTTTTGGCTTTTAGCTTTTATGAACTTCCCTGATAAGTGTTGATCGGTTTTTATTAATTTTTCATTATCAAAAATAGTTAAAACATTGGTAATTTTAGCAACTTGTAACCACAACCTTTTTGAGTGAAAAGAAATATTTCTTGTTCTTTTTTTAAAGATGAAAAAAGAACGAAAAAAATCTTTACCTGTATGAGGTGTTTGCTTCGCAACGACCACTAAAAGTCAGACTATTAAAGAAATTCGTCCTATTTCATATTACCCCTTGATTCTTGTCTTTAACTTTGAATATTGTGGCCTAACTCTGCATACAGGCTCGGTCCACTTTGAATGTATTTCCAAAATTATTTAAACAAAGAACATGTATCAGGGACGTACATTAGTCTCTTGTTATAAGTCTTTAGTCATAAGTCTTATATCTTTTATCTTTATTCTATTATCTTTACTCTTTTCACAAAACAATGAAACCTTACCCTGCAAAAACGCCAAAATTAATACAGGCACTTTTCTCTGATTATACCTGGTGTATTCCTGTGGATAAAAAGTCTGACCTGCAGGCAGGTGGGGAGATCTATCTAACTTTTGATGATGGTCCGCATCCTGAGATCACACCATGGGTTTTGAAAATGTTAGTGAATTATAATGCCAAAGCAACTTTTTTTTGTGTTGGAGAAAACATCATAAAACACCCTGAAATTTATAAGCAAATCCTTCAACAAAAACACAGCATTGGTAACCATACTTTTAATCATTTAAATGGTTGGAAAACAAATAACAATACTTATTTTGATAATATTGACAAAACTGAAGAAATAATCAAAAAAAAGAAAAGAGAAAAGAGAAAAGAGAAAAGAGAGGGCGAAAGCCCAACAACCAACAAGCAACAAGCAACAATCAAATTATTCCGTCCGCCTTATGGAAAGATCAAAAGTTCACAATCAAAATTCTTGATTAAAAATGGGTTTAAAATTATAATGTGGGATGTGCTTAGCGGTGATTTTGATCAAAGTATTTCTAAAGAAAAATGCCTTCAAAATGTAATTGAGCATGTACAAAAAGGCAGTATTATAGTTTTTCATGACAGTGAAAAAGCTTTTAAAAATTTAGAGTTTGTATTACCAAAGACTTTGGAATATTTTTCGAAAAAAGGATATGTTTTTAATGCTTTGTAGAAATTTTCACTCGTCCCCTGTCCCTTTTCCCTATTTTCTTTTCACGCGGATCACGCAGATTAAAAAGATTTTGTAGATTTAATAATTGCAGACAATGCTTAGTAGAAGTTTACACCCGTCTCCTGTCCCTTCTCCCTTTTTCCTTTTATCGCAGATTTCGAAGATTATGTAGATTTGATATTGGTAGATAATGCTTTGTAGAAATTTTCACTCGTCCCCTGTCCCTTTCCCTATTTTCTTTTCCCTTTTCCCTTTTCCCTTTTCACTCAGATTTCACAGATATGGCACATCTAATAATGTTAAGCAATGTTTTGCAGAAAACTATATTTTTGTCTTTTTTCTTTTATCTCTTCTCTCTTTTCTAATTTTATTTTTCACGCTGATTTCGCAGATTGGACAGATTTAATAATGGTAAGCAATGTTTTGCGGAAAACTATATTTTTTTCTTTTTTCTTTTATCTATTCTCTTTTCTTTTTCACGCTGATTTCGCAGATTGGGCAGATTTATTATTGGTAGATAATGCTTTGTAGAAATTTATACTTTTCCCTTGTCCCCAGTCACTCGTTCCTTTCAAAAATTACACATATTGCTCAACCAAACTAATCAAGGTATTTGCGTCTTGCTGGCCGGTTTGACGCCATTTCATTTCACCGTCTTTGTAAATAATAAATGTAGGGTTTCCTTTAATTCGTAGAGCAGCTGCAAGAGATTCGTTTTTAGCAATATCAATTTTTACAACTTTGGCCTTATCCCCCAAAGCCGCAGCGACATCTCGTAGCATCGCATGTAAATTATTACTTTCGCCTTCCCATTCTGTATAAAAATCAATTAACGTAGGGATTCTCGAACCTATTAATTCGCCAAACTTAGTCATATTAATTTTTTAATTCTGCTTTTACAAATATAACATTTTATACGAAGAAGCCCTATAAAGAGCCAAATTTTAACCCATTAAGTAATAATTGTATAATATTTTAAGATAGGAATACAAATTTGTACTTTTACGAATATTTATATACTATCTATGTCAAATCAAAAACGACTCTTTTTACTCGATGCTTTTGCTTTAATTTTCAGAGGCTACTATGCCTTAATAAAAAATCCCAGTATCAATTCGAAAGGAATGGATACTTCAGCTATTTTGGGTTTTACCAATTCATTATTAGATGTAATTAGAAGAGAAAAACCGGATCATTTGGCCGTAGCATTTGACAAAGGAGGTTCGGCAGCGAGAACGGAAGCTTTTCCGGAATACAAATCACATCGACTGGAGACTCCCGAAGCCATTAAAATTGCTATTCCGTATATTCATAAAATATTGGAGGCTATGCATATTCCAATTATCGAAAAAACTGGTTTTGAGGCTGACGATTTAATCGGAACACTTTCTGTGCAAGCAGAAAAAGCGGGCTATCAAACCTTTATGGTAACACCCGATAAAGATTTCGCACAATTGGTAACCGACAATGTTTTTATGTACAAACCTGCTCGTATGGGTAATGGTATTGAAATTTGGGATGTTGACAAGGTAAAAGAAAAGTTTGAAATAGATGATCCGTTACAAGTAATTGACTATTTAGGTATGATGGGTGATGCCGCTGATAATATTCCCGGTTTACCCGGAGTTGGTGATAAGACGGCTAAAAAATTTATCAAACAGTACGGCAGTATGGAAAATCTTTTGGCTAATACCCATGAGCTAAAAGGTAAGATGAAAGAAAACGTAGAAAAATATGCTGATCGGGGAATTCTATCCAAACAGTTGGCAACTATTATGTTGGATTGCCCCGTTGAATTTCATGAAGAAGATTTTGAATTGAATACTCCTGATTTTCAAAAGGTGACTGAAATTTTTCAAGATCTGGAATTTAGACGTGCTCTTGAAAATATGAATCGGATCTTTAAGCAAGAAACACAAAGTTCTAATCCATCTACTCAAAAAAAACCTCTTGAAAGGGTTCAAATTACAAATAATACCGGTGAGCAATTAGATATTTTTGCGAGCGCAAATCAAGATTTCGATTCAAATATAATTACCGGTTACAAAGAAGCAAAGAATACCGATCATTTTTACCAATTTGTAGATACTTCATTAGCTCGTGATCTTTTAATTAAAAAACTTTTACAACAAAAATCAGTTTGTTTTGATACCGAAACAACAAGCTTAAATACTTTTGAAGCTGAACTGGTAGGTATTTCTTTTTCTTTTGAAAAGGGCAAAGGATATTATGTTACCATTCCGGAAAACCGGGACAAAGCTAATATGATTTTAGAAAAATTTAAAATCTTTTTTGAAAATGAAAATATTCAAAAGATAGGTCAGAATATAAAATATGATATCAAAGTACTTCAAAATTATAAAATTGATGTAAAAGGACAGCACTTTGATACCATGCTGGCTCACTATTTGATCAATCCCGATATGCGGCATAATATGAATGTGTTATCGGAAACATACCTGCAGTATACACCCATTTCTATTGAAAGTTTAATCGGTAAAAAAGGTAAGAATCAAGGCTCTATGCGTGATGTTGAGTTAGAGAAGCAAACTGAATATGCTGTTGAAGATGCTGATGTTACCTGGCAATTAAAGCAAATATTTGAAAAAGAACTGGATAAAAATAATCTGACAAAGCTCTTTAACGAAATTGAAATTCCTTTGGTTGACGTTTTAGCAAATATGGAATTGGAGGGAATCAGTTTAGACACAGATTTCTTAAAATCATTATCAGAAGATTTAAATAAAGATATCGTTTTACTGGAAGATAAAATTTACAAGGAAGCAGATACTGATTTTAATTTGGCATCTCCAAAACAATTGGGAGTTGTATTATTTGAGCATTTAAAATTGGTTGATAAACCAAAAAAGACCAAAACCGGACAGTATGCTACCGGGGAGGAAGTTCTTTCAAAATTAGCTCCTAAACATGAGATCATTGCTGATATTTTAGAGTGGCGCGGATTGGTAAAATTAAAAAATACTTATGTTGATGCTTTACCCAACGAGGTGAATAAAAAAACAGGTCGAATCCACACAACTTACAGTCAGGCAGTGGCTGCAACAGGAAGGCTGAGTTCCAACAATCCGAATTTGCAAAATATTCCGATAAGAACAGAGAGAGGGAAACAAGTTAGAAAAGCATTTATTCCGCGAGACGATAATTTCACTTTGCTCGCGGCCGATTATTCGCAAATTGAGCTCAGATTAATTGCCGAAATGAGTGGTGATGAAGAAATGAAGGCCTCATTTTTAAGAGGAGAAGACATACACAGATCAACTGCTGCAAAAGTTTTTCATGTTGCACTTGATGAGGTGACTCGTGAACAAAGAAGTTATGCCAAAACAGTTAATTTTGGTATTATTTACGGGGTTTCTGCTTTTGGTTTAAGTCAGCAAACAGATCTGAGCAGAACAGAAGCGAAAGAATTGATTGAAACGTATTATGAGACTTATCCTACTTTAAGGGCGTTTATTGCTAAGCAAATAAATTTTGCCAGAGAGCAGGGTTATGTTGAAACTGTTTTAGGCAGGCGTCGTTATCTAAAAAATATCAACTCCCGCAATGCTATAGTTCGGTCAGCCGATGAGCGTAATGCTGTTAATGCTCCCATACAAGGTAGTGCTGCAGATATTATTAAAATTGCGATGATCAACATTCATAATTTGTTCAGAAAAGAAAATTACCAATCAAAAATGCTGCTACAGGTGCATGATGAACTAGTTTTTGATGTTCATAAAGATGAGTTAGAGATTTTAAAACCCATTATAAAATCTGAAATGGAAAATGCCTATAAAATGTCAATTCCTTTAACTGTTGATTTGGGGGAAGGTGATAATTGGTTGAAGGCGCATTAAATTAGTAGACAGTTTTCAGTTGCAGTTGGCAGATTTATCGATGAAGTTGTAAGTACAAAATATATATAGTTTGAGAAGTATTTTATAAATTATACAGAATCCATATTACTTTTTTAAAGTACCACCAATAGTTTTGGAAGATTACCCTTCCGGAACAATACTTGCGATATGATAATGTTAGTCTTAACTGCCTACTTTATTTTCTCTTATGATAAAATAAAAAGCTTGATTATCCGTTATTTCAGTGAATCTTTACATCTCTAATAAAGTTGAAAAGCAAACAGTTAAAAACCAAGCCTACTATTTTCAAATCTGATATTCTAACTTTTTTATTGATAGGATTTGGAGTTGTTATTTTTCTTATCACATCTATTCTATTTTATTTATCTTCTCATTTTGATAAGTACCATACACCAAAAGTTAATGCATTAAACTCAGTAAAATTTGAAATTACATCTGCATATATAGATCATCGTGAAGTATCACAAAAAGACATTTCAACAGATCTTACCAGCCTGACAAATGCAAAAAATCGGATAAAAGAATTATCCCAAGATAAGCATTGGCTTTTTTCATCTATTTCAATTTGCTCAGCCGAGCAACAAGAGCAAATTAATGTTATTTTAAAACAATTTCAGCTTTTTGAAAAACTTCTGGTTGCACAAGATTACACTGCTGCTTCAAAACAAGAATACACTGTTGTTTTTAACTCATTACTAAATAATATTGACAATTTACAAACTGGTTTAGACGATAGGTATATACTTCAAAAAAACTTTATCTATTTTTCTGAAATACTTATTATAATTGCGTTATTACTATATCTTTTATCTATTTTTTTTATTGCTACAAAAAGAAATATGGTCAGAGAAAAACTTCTATTAGAAGCTCAAAAGTCTAATTATTTTTTAAAGGAAGCCCAACAAATGGCTAAGTTAATAGTCTATTCTTATGATTTTAAAACAAAACACTGGGAAGCTTCCGAGTCATTTTCAAATATTGTAGGAGCCGAAGTAACTGAGAATAGGATGCAATCATGGATTGACAGAATACATCCAAAAGATAGGTTAAGATTAACAAATCTCTTCGAGCAAAGAACTCAAGATTCAACTACAAAGTTTAATGAAACCTATAGAGTTGTAAATGCAAATACCGGGGAAACTCACTGGGTGCATCATGTTATACAGGATATAAAGAAAGATAAAAATGGTAATTTGTTGCCAGTAAACGGACTTATCCAGGATATTACTCAGCACAAATTAGCGGAAGAAAAAATAAAAAGATCGAATGTTATTTTAAATAAGCTCAATTCTTTGGTTTTGGTTATTAACCGTGAAGGAGAAGTAACTTATGTTTCTAAAGGAATAAAAAATATTTTAGGGTATAAACCTAAAGATATATTGGGTCAAGGTTGGTGGCAACAAACATTTCCCGATGCCGAATCGGCCCAAAGATCTAAAGAATCTGTTTATGAATATTTCAATGAAAAATTATCATTTGTGCCCAATGAAGAATTTTCATTAAGGCACATTAAAACAAAAAATGGTGAATCAAAGTGGATCAATTGGTCTTTTACCCGAGAATCTGAAAACTCTTTCATTGCAATAGGTCTAGATATAACTGAGTCGTATGAGAAAACCAAGCAATTTACAACCTTAACTGAAATTGCACATGATGCTATAATATTAACTGATGATATCGGTAATATAATTGTGGTAAATCAATCGGCAAGACAAATGTTCGGTTATTCTAAAAATGAAATTTTAGGAAAACCTGCAATTGTATTAATGCCTAAAAAACACAAAGATTCTTTTATACATCAGTTGAATAAAGCCAATAAAGAAGGAGACGCTAAAAAAAGTAAATTCAGAATTGGTGAAGGTATAACTAAAAAAGGTGTGGTTTTTCCGATAGAAATATCTTTTAACTCATGGATTAACAATAATAAACAGATTCACTGTGCTTTTATTAAAGACATTACCCAACAAAAATATGAAGAAAAAATAAAAGAAATTATTTATAACATTACTAAATATGCGCAAGAAAATCCAAAACTGGATGCATTACTTCCATTTATCAAAAAAAGTCTTAGTTCTGTAATTGATACTACAACCTTTTTTGTTTCACTGTACGATGACGATAAGGAAAATTTTAACTCGTATGAAAAAATGGACCCAAAAAATGGAAAATCCTTTGTTAATTTTCCAAAAGGAGGATCACTTTTTGATCAAGTAGTTGAAACGAAAAAATCATTACTCTATACAAAACCATCCAAAATAAATGGAACAGAAATAAAATCGAAGTGTTGGATAGGAGTACCTTTAACCGTGAAACAAAATGTTATAGGTGTGATGTCTATACGAAGTTATACAGATAAAAATGCATTTACCCAAAAAGATGTTTCTCTGCTAGAATTAGTAGCCTCTACTATAAGTCAAGTTATTCAAAAAACCAAAGATTTTGAGAAAATAAATCTTTTAAATCAAGCTTTAGTTCAAAGTTCTGCCATTATTTTGATAACAAATACAAAAGGGGAAATAGAGTATGTAAATCCATCTTTTACAAAAATCACCGGCTATCAACCAAAAGAAATTCTAGGTAAAAATCCTAGTTTCATAGGTGTTAAAAATAGAAATAAACGTGCATCAATAAATCTATGGAAAACAATTGTTAATGGCAAATCATGGAAAGGTGAACTTACTAATATTAAAAAAAATGGAACCCAATATACAGTAATGGCAACAATAGCTCCAGTTAAAAACAATACGGAAGAAGTTACACATTACATTGCGGTACAAGAGGATATTACAAAGAAACGCAAATTAGAACATCAATTTATTAATGGCTTTATTGAAGCACAAGAAATTGAAAGACAGTCATTTGGTGAAGAACTGCACGATGGTATTAGTCAAATATTATCAGCAGAAACCATGTATATTAATGTGCTTATTAAAGAAAACCAGGATCGTATAAATGGTAAAGCAAAATTTTTGACAAAAATCAGAGAGCTTAATCTTAGTGCTGCAAACGAAGCCAGAAATATAGCCCATGGTTTAATGTCTGACAAACTAATGAAAACAGGCCTAATTAAGGCAATTGAAAATATTTGTTTGGATTATACCAACACCAAAAATATTCAATTTTTATATGTTCATAAAAATATAAGTGAAAAAGAATTGTCTAAAGAATTGAAAATAAATATCTTTCGAATTATACAAGAAATAACAACTAATATTGTACGACATTCAAGAGCTACAGAAACCACCATAACATTTGTAAAGTTAAAACAAGGTGTTTTAAACTTAGTAATCAAAGATAATGGGATTGGTATTGATTATGACAAAACTAAAGGAAATCCTAAAGGTGTAGGATTTGAAAATATAAAAAGAAGAGTTACATTACTCAGCGGTACATTAGATATTGATACCTCAGCAAATAATGGCCTTTGTTATACTATTAATATTCCTTTATAAAATTTTTTGGGTAAATTAAAACTGCAAAAAAATAACTAAAATACGTACCTGAACGTAGCTTTTATTAAATATGTATTATTTGGTTTTTGTTGAAGTATTTCTTTATCTATACTTTCAAATAACGAATCATTAGGATCTCCAAAACCGACAATTCCTTGTGACCAGACCAAGAAAATTTCGGACCCGGGAATATATTCCCAACGCAAAACCAAATTAGAATTGTATTGAACAAAAGCGAAATCAGGTTCACGAAAAGAATAATCTGCATTTCCGTCTCTGTCTTCATCTACATTATAAATTCTATCATCTAAAACTATTTGACTATTATCATACAACTGAAATCTATCGTATAAATCATCTGCAGCAGCATTGGTAATATAATTAAAGTTACTGTAGTTTCCTCTTGAAATAAATGGTTCAGCATAGTACTGAATGGTTAAATTAGGATTTATAGTATAATTTATCCGTATCGATGCGCTTAAAGTTTGGTTATTGATCTCTGCGGTAATATATCTGGGATCCCCGTTAAAACTTTTTTCGGTTACATATTGTGTCTTATTTGGAGCGTATTCAAATCGAGGATTAATTGAAAAATTAAGGGCGTTCAAAGGTTGATATGTTATACCTCCTTGTAATCTAAAAAGTGAAAAATGATCTTGTTCTGCTTGTGATATAACATACCCAAGATTAAATCTTAATTTTTTTCTAGAATCAGACCCAACAAACCACCAATTTGTGTATTCGTTAGAAAATCTAAATCTGGGGCCACCACGTAAAGTTGAATTCGAAAAAATTCTGGGTTTATACTGAAAACCTATATTCGTCCACCAGTAATTCTTAAATTGTGCAAATGAAGTCAATCTTAATTGAAGTCTGTTGTAATTTCCATCAAAGTCATAGGTTGTAAATTGTGCAAACCTAGCATTAATAATTCTAAATCTCCCAAAAGGTTTTAGAGTTTGAAAACGCAAATTGGCATATTGTTTCATATTATCTGCACGACGTAAAAAACCGATATCATTCAATTCCAATTCCGGAGATCGCCAGAGAAATCCCCCATTATAAGTCCAGTGACCACTACCTGCCTTACCTGCTTCAACTCTACCTCCTGTACCGGTTAATGATGTTCTGTTTGGATCAACACTAACATTCTTGGCATCTACACGTTGAAATAAATGTGTAAGAGATTCCTGAGTTCTTGTTATAGCCTCTTTACTACCTTGTACGTTACTTACAATAAAATTACCATCAACATAATATTTTCTTTCTTTCCATTGGTGTTTAAAATCAAATCCTCCGGTATAGGCCTTTGCTCTTAAAAAATCTAAATTGCCTTCTATCATTCTATTTGTTGCGGTAAAGATTCCACCAATAAATGAGTTATTATTATTAAAATCTTTTTGTAATCTACCCACAAAATAATTGGTAAGTGGTTCGACCAACTCCTTTCTTCTTTCTCCATTATTATCAATTTCTGCATACTCTTTTGCAGTAACACTTTCTAAAATACCAATTGACCACCCTTTTTTTGTTTTACCACTAAATTTAGCTGCTCCCAGAATAGTTGTAAATCGTGGTTGATCTACAAATTCACCGACATTTGTTCTGGGAAATCCTTGTGGGCTTCTTCCAATTCTTCTTGAAAAAAATACATTATCCTGGTTATCAGCAAATTGAAAATCAAAAATGTTTTTATTTTCTACGAAAAAGGGTCTTTGTTCCCTAAAAAATATTTCAAATCCATCTAATGCAATTGCAGCCGGATCAGCTTCTACTTGTCCGAAATCAGGGTTTACTGTTAAATCCAGAGTCAGATCATTTGTAATACCAATTTTTGCATCTAAACCTCCGCTCAATGTAAAATCATCACCATCTTGAAAGGGGTTTCCTTCTTCTTTAGGACGCGTATCATATTGTGTTAAAACATAGGGTTGAATTTCTATTTGTTTTTGAGGTTTTAAATTTATCAAACCGTGCAATTCTCCAAATTCACTCACCCAACCCGGTGAATTAACCGGTACTCTTTGCCAAACTGAAAGTTCTTCTTTTCTAAATAATCTTCGCAAAACCTGTATTCCCCATATCTGTTCTTCGCTTTTACCAAAGCGCAATTGACTTAGTGGAATTTTCATTTCTGCTGTCCAACCTTTGTCATCGATATTTGATTTGGTATACCATATCGGGTTCCAGCTATCATCAAAATTATTGCCATTCTTAGATATAAATTGGTCTCCTTTAACACCTGCCGCAGTAGTAGTAAATGAAAAGCCGGATCGCAAATCATGGTAACTATCAATTTGGATTTCTACATAGTCACCATCAAAACCATCTCGCCGTGATAAACGTTTTATAATTTTATCGGGTACTGAATCCAAAGCTCTTACCCCTATATACAGATACTTATCATCGTAAATTATTTTGAATTTTGTTTGCTGGCTGGGTGGTGTATTTTCATCTGGTTGCAATTCAATAAAATCACCACCCCAGGGTACTATATTCCAGATCTTATCATTAAGAATTCCATCAATTACAGGTGGTGGTGTATCATTTATACTTTTCGTTGTATAAATTCTTTTGGGAACAATTTGTTTGTTTTCTTGTGCTATTAATGGTATGGAAACAAAAGTAAACCATACTATTGAAATGCCTATTCTAAGCCTTAAACTCCACAAATTATTTGATCTTTATATATTAATAGACTATAATAATTTAACTATGTTACATCAAAGGCGAAAGTTAAAAAAGTTAAATCTTAAAAGTAGGGTTGCTAATTATAATATTAAGTTAAATAAAACGTGAAATATCTGAACAAATGACAATATTTAAAAACGAAATTTATCTATTAAAATATAGCAAAAATCCTATTTGTCAAATCAATAAATAGTTGTACTTTTGCACACTCTTTGAAGAAAAGAGAAAAGGAATGTTTAATTATAACAAAAAATTTAATTGTGAATACATTAAGTTACAAAACAGTATCAGCTAATAAAGACACCGTTAATAAAGAATGGGTTTTGGTTGATGCAGACGGTCAAACGTTGGGTCGTCTAGCTTCTAAAATAGCCATGCTAATTAGAGGTAAATACAAAACTTACTACACTCCTCATGTTGATTGTGGAGACAATGTAGTAGTTATCAACGCAGAAAAAATTGTATTAACCGGTAAAAAATGGGGTGACAAAATTTACATTCGTCATACAGGTTATCCAGGAGGACAAAGAACGCTAACTGCAAATGAATTGTTTGCTAAAAATCCAATTCGAATTGTTGAAAAAGCGGTAAAAGGAATGTTACCAAAAAACAAGCTTGGTAGTGTATTGTTTAATAATCTGTACGTTTATTCGGGAAGTGAACATAAACAAGAGGCTCAAAATCCAAAAACTATTAATCTAAACGACATCAAGTAATATGGAAACTATTCACAAAATAGGAAGAAGAAAAACAGCTGTTGCTCGTATTTACCTTTCGGATGGTAAAGGTAAAATAACTGTAAACGAAAAGGAATACGATAAATACTTTACAACAGACACCTTAAAGTATAAGATATTACAACCTTTAAATTTAACAGATAATCTTACCAGTTTTGATATTAAAGCCAAAGTTTTTGGTGGTGGCATAACAGGTCAGGCAGAAGCTATTCGTTTGGCTATATCAAGAGCATTAGTAGAAATTGACCAAGAAAATAAGAGTATTTTAAAACCGGAAGGATTAATGACAAGAGATCCGAGAATGGTAGAACGTAAAAAATTCGGTCAGAAAAAAGCCAGAAAGAAATTCCAATTCTCAAAACGTTAAAATTAGAATTTATCTTATATTTATATGTTGAGTTGATTGAAATTTTAAACAATACGAATACAATTCCGAAAGCTTTCGGGACATCTAAATAAAAATTAAACCCTGTTGTCGTATATGTTTAGCATCCAAATATTTAAGACCGATTTTTCGCTACTTAAATATTGCTAAAATAACGGAACGTAAACTAAAACAAAATGGCAAACATTGAAATTAAAGAATTAATTGAATCAGGTGTACACTTTGGTCACCTAACCAGGAAATGGGATCCAAATATGGCTCCTTATGTTTATACTGAGCGTAAAGGAATCCATATTATAGATCTTTACAAAACTGCTGCTAAAATTGAAGAAGCAAATTCGGCTTTAACAAAAATTGCAGAATCGGGTAGAAAAATACTTTTTGTTGCTACCAAGAAACAAGCAAAAGACATTGTTGCAGATAAAGCAAGAAGTGTAAATATGCCTTATATTACTGAGCGTTGGCCCGGTGGTATGCTCACCAACTTTATTACTATTAGAAAAGCTGTTAAAAAAATGGCTCATATTGATAGAATGAAAAAAGATGGTTCTTTTGAAGCACTTTCAAAAAGAGAAAAATTACAGATCAATCGTCAAAGAGCAAAATTAGAAAAGAATTTGGGCTCAATTACTGATATGACTCGTTTACCGGGTGCAATTTTGGTAGTTGACATTAAAAGAGAACATATTGCGGTTGCAGAGGCGCAAAAATTAAACATTCCGATTTTTGCAATGGTTGATACAAATTCTGATCCGAGACCGGTTGATTTTGTAATTCCTTCTAATGATGATGCATCTAAATCAATTGATAAAGTTTTAACTTATTTGACTCAGGCCATTGATGAAGGACTAACTGAAAGAAAAGGCAATAAAGAAAAAGAAATCGCTGCAAAAGAACAAAAAGCAGCAAAAAAGGAGGAAGTGATAAGTGAAGAAAAATAATTGCTTAACTGATATATAAGGATTAAAAATAGAATATTATGTCAAAAATAACAGCCGCAGAAGTAAATAACCTAAGAAAATCTACCGGCGCAGGAATGATGGATTGTAAAAATGCATTAGTTGAAGCAAATGGAGATTTTGATTTAGCGATTGAAATATTACGTAAAAAAGGACAAAAAGTTGCAGCCAATAGAGCTGATAGAGATTCATCTGAAGGAGCTGCAATTGCAATTGTAAATGATAATAATACATCTGGTGCTTTAATTGTATTAGGATGTGAAACAGATTTTGTTGGTAAAAATGAATCATTTGTAAATCTTGCAAAAGAATTAGCTAATAAGGCACTGAACAGTTCTACAAAAGAAGAATTATTAAATGCTGATTTTGGAGGCATTACGGTAGCCGAAAAATTAATTGAACAAACCGGAGTAATAGGAGAAAAAATTGAACTTTCAAGTTTTAAAAAAATCGATGCTCCTTTTGTTGGTTCATATATTCATGCCGGTAATAAAATTGCTACTTTAGTTGGATTATCTGCCAATGTTGATGGTGTTTTTGAAGTGGCTAAAGACGTTGCAATGCAAGCAGCAGCAATGAACCCAATTGCTCTTAATGAAGATGGTGTTTCCAAAGACGTTATTGAAAAAGAAATTGAAATTGCAAAAGATCAATTGCGTCAAGAAGGAAAACCAGAAGCCATGTTAGATAAAATTTCTCAAGGGAAAATCAAACGTTTCTTTAAAGACAATACTTTAGTAAATCAAACTTTTATTAAAGATAACAAGCTAAGTGTTGCTAATTATGTAAAATCAATTGGTGATGTTGAAGTAGTTGGCTTTGAACGTGTAGCTTTAGGATAAAATTGTTACGGGTTATTGCTAAATGTATTTTTATTTAACGCAAAGCCGAAACTCAAAACACATATTCCCCGCTATTTATTTATCGGGGATTTTTTTGTGTTAAAAACTACAATTAATGATTGGTATATTTTATTATATTTGCACAACTTACTAAAATTTCCTATGAAGTATAATAGAATTCTTTTAAAACTAAGTGGTGAAGCCTTAATGGGTGATCGCCAGTATGGCATTGATCCTAATCGATTATCAGAATATGCTAATGAAATAAAAAAAATCGTTGATAAAAATATTGAAGTAGCCATTGTTATTGGCGGAGGTAATATTTTTAGAGGAATAGCCGGTGCAAGTAATGGTATGGATAGGGTACAAGGTGATTATATGGGAATGCTTGCAACAATTATTAACGGTTTGGCTTTGCAAAGTGCGTTGGAAGAAGTTGATTTACAGACACGTTTACTAACCGCAATTGAAATGAAACAAATTGCCGAACCATTCATTAAACGAAGAGCGGTAAGACATTTAGAAAAAGGTAGGGTTGTGATTTTCGGTGGTGGAACCGGTAATCCATATTTTACTACTGATACTGCTGCTGTTTTAAGAGCAATTGAAATTAATGCTGATGTTATTTTAAAAGGAACTCGTGTTGATGGGATTTACTCTTCAGATCCTGAAAAGGATAAGAATGCAATTAAATTTGAAAATATTACCTTTAAAGAAGTTTTGAATAGAGATTTAAAGGTTATGGATATGACTGCCTTTACACTAAGTGAAGAAAATAAATTACCGATTATTGTTTTCAATATGAACAAAAAAGGCAACTTATTGAAAGTCATTTCAGGAGAAAACGTAGGCACATTGGTAAATACATAAAATCCTATTAATTATTTAACCATGAATGAAGAAATTAAATTTGTAATTGATAGCACTAAAGAACGAATGCAAGGAGCTATTACACATCTGAAACAAGAATTGACAAATATACGAGCCGGAAAAGCATCACCGGTTATGCTTAAAAGTGTTATGGTTGACTATTACGGTACAAGAACCCCTTTGAGCCAAGTGGCAAATGTAAATACGCTTGATGCACATACTATTTCTATTCAACCTTGGGAAAAATCATTAATTCAGGAGATTGAAAAAGGAATTTTGAATGCGAATCTTGGGTTTAACCCAACGAACAATGGTGAAAGTATTATTGTAAATGTTCCTATTCTAACTGAAGAAAGAAGAAAAGAATTGGCTAAACAAGCAAAATCTGAATCGGAAGATGCTAAAGTTAGTATTAGAAATGATCGCAAAGAAGCAAATAATGAATTGAAGAATCTCGAAATTTCTGAAGATTTATTAAAAAATGCCGAAATTGATATTCAAGAACTAACTAATAAATTTTCGGAAATGGCAGATGAATGTTATACTATAAAAGAAAAAGAAATAATGACAGTTTAACTCCTTTTATCCACTCTTTTTTAATATAAATTTAATTGTATTTTGCTTTTTAGCAACTAATGCACTTTTCATTCTTACAGAAATGATTTATTATTTATGAATTTTTGGCAATTTGTATCCCGGTTTATTTTAAAACAACGAGTATTAATTTTGTTGCTAATAATTGCTGCAACTATATTCTTAGGGTCGAAAATTCAATATATTAAATTTTCCCGCACTGAAGCCAATCTTCTTCCAAAGGATCATGAAGAAAATATTAAGTACAACCATTTTTTAGATATTTTTGGTGATGAAGGTAATCTCATCATATTAGCAATCCAGGACACGGCTTTATTTGAATTTTCTAATTTTAATAAATGGAATAACTTTTCTAAAAAATTAGATTCGTCGGCTCAGGTAGATTTTACTATTTCAATTGGTGATATAAAAAAATTAAAAAAAGATAAGAAAAATCAAAGGTTTATTGTTGAACCATTATATGAGAACCCTCCCAATTCAAATATTGAAGTTCAAAAAATAAAAGATGAATTATTTAATAACTTACCCTTTTTCGACAACTTTTTATTCAATAAAAAGACTGGTACGATTAGAACCGCAATTTATTTAGATAAGAAAATATTAAATACCAGAATACGAGAAGATTTTGTATTTAACGTTTTAAACCCTTCCATCATTGAATTTGAAAAAGAAACCGGAATGGATGTTCGTGTTTCAGGAATGCCGTATATCCGTACGATGAATGCAAAAAATATAATTGATGAAATTGGTATTTTTGTTGGACTGGCATTATTGATAACTTCCTTGATATTTTGGTTGTTCTTTCGATCCTACAGGGCTACTTTTATTACCATGCTGGTAGTGAGCATTGGGGTGGTTTGGGCTTTGGGTTTTATAGGTTGGTTTCAATATGAAATATCTGTATTAATGGCCTTAATTCCTCCATTAATAATTGTAATTGGAGTGCCAAATGCTGTTTTCTTGATCAATAAATACCAACAAGAAGTAAAAAAGCATGGAAACCAAGCTAAATCTCTGCAGCGGGTAATATCAAAAATTGGTAATGCCACTTTAATGACAAATATTACTACAGCATCAGGATTTGCCACCTTTATTTTTACTAATAGTCAGCTATTAAATGAGTTTGGAATCATTGCATCTATCAATATCCTGGCTATTTTTGTTCTTTCTATTCTTATAATTCCAATTATTTACAGTTTTATGCACAAACCCAAAGACAAACATTTGGTGCATTTAGAAAGAAAATGGATTGGAGCCATTGTAGATTGGATGGAAAAAACAGTCAGACATCATAGAATTTCAATATATGTTTCAACTGTTATCATAATAATTGTAAGTATTATTGGTGTGTATATGATTCGCGTTTCCGGAAGTATTATTGAAGATATGCCAAAGGGGAAGCAATTTTTTAAGGATATTGTATTTTTTGAAAATGAGTTTGGCGGTATTATGCCATTGGAAATATTGATAGATACAAAAAGAAGAAAGGGAGTTATGAATTTAGCCACTCTTAAACGAATGAATGAATTGGATGAAGAAATTGATGAAATACCCGAACTCTCTAAGTCAATCTCTATTTTAAACATGGTTAAATATTCCAAACAAGCTTTTTATAATGGAAATCCAAAATACTATCAATTACCAACCGAGCAAGAAAAAAACTTTATTCTTGCTTATACCAAAAACTCTGATAGTAATTCTGACATGCTTAAGAACTTTGTTGATTCTACAGGGCAATATGCTCGAATTACAACTTTCATGAAAGATATCGGAACAGATAAAATGGAACGTATTGAAGAGCGATTAAAAAATAATATAAAAAAGGTTTTTCCTGAAGAAAGATATGATATCTTTTTAACGGGTAAAGCTCTTGTATTTTTAAAGGGCACGAATTATTTGGTCAAGAATCTGGCAATTTCACTTTCATTGGCTATTTTATTGATTTCAATATTCATGGCGTGGATGTTCAGATCCTATAAAATGATACTAATATCTTTAATTCCGAATATATTACCTTTATTAATAACAGCCGGATTAATGGGATATCTGGGTGTTCCTATAAAACCATCAACAATTTTAGTATTTAGTATTGCCTTTGGTATTTCGGTTGATGATACTATTCATTTTTTGGCCAAATACAGACAAGAATTAATTTATCATAAATGGAATGTGAGAAAATCAGTTTATGCGGCTCTTCGTGAAACAGGTATTAGTATGTTCTATACTTCAATTGTTTTATTTTTTGGGTTCTTGGTTTTTACAGTTTCCAGTTTTGGAGGAACAAAGGCACTGGGAGGGTTGGTTTCTGTAACCTTATTATTTGCAATGGTTTCTAATTTATTATTATTACCTTCGCTTTTGTTGTCATTAGAATCAAGAATTGCTAATAAAAAAACTTTGAAAAAACCAGCAATTACAATCCTTCCAAAGGAATGAGATCTGATACTTTTGTTTTATTAATAATAAATTTAAACGTGTGAAAGGAATAATTTTAGCCGGGGGTAGCGGAACCAGATTGCATCCTCTGACATTGGCTGTTAGCAAACAATTGATGCCAATTTATGATAAACCAATGATATATTACCCTTTATCGGTTCTAATGCTTGCCGGTATAAAAGATATTTTAGTTATTTCTACTCCAAATGATTTACCGTTATTTGAAAGGTTATTGGGAAATGGAGAAAATATGGGATGTAATTTTCAGTATGCTGTTCAAGAAACGCCAAACGGATTAGCCCAAGCCTTTGTAATTGGTGAAAAATTTATTGGTGATGATAATGTGGCTTTAATTTTAGGAGATAATATTTTTTATGGTGCAGATCTGGAAGTGCGTTTAAGAGATGCTGTTGATCCTGACGGAGGAGTTGTTTTTGCTTATCACGTGAAGGATCCTGAACGATATGGGGTGGTTGAATTCGATAAAGATCAAAAAGCAATTTCCATTGAAGAAAAACCCGAAAAACCGAAATCAAATTTTGCGGTTCCCGGTTTGTACTTTTATAATAATAGCGTGGTGGAAATAGCAAAAAACATACAACCATCTGCAAGAGGTGAATACGAAATAACCGATATAAATAAAGCTTATTTAATACAAGATAAATTAAAAGTTGGTGTATTTGGAAGAGGAACTGCCTGGTTAGATACCGGAACTTTTAATTCTCTAATTCAGGCCCAGCAGTTTGTACAAGTTATTGAAGAACGACAAGGCTTAAAAATAGGTTGTATTGAAGAAATTGCGTTTCACAAAGGGTTTATCAATGCTGACCAATTAAAAGAAGTGGCAAAACCATTGGTAAAAAGTGGTTATGGAGAATATTTATTGGGTATATTAAAATAATTCTGCTAACTCAATTATACAATAAGCACGTATTGCTTACCTTTGCATCTTAAATTTTTTTAGATGAAACGACATAACGTTGCTGAATTATTACAATCAGAAATTACTTTAAAAGAAATAACCATAAAAGGTTGGGTAAGAACATTTAGAAGCAATCGATTTATTGCTTTAAATGATGGTTCTACCATTAAAAATATACAATGTGTAATTGACTTTGAAAAAACTTCTGAAAAGCTGCTAAAAAGGATTTCTACGGGTGCTGCGGTAAAAATTACAGGAACTTTAGCTGAAAGTCAAGGCAAAGGTCAAACTGTTGAAATTCAGGTATCTGAAATTGAAATTCTGGGAGATTCCAATCCTGATGAATACCCAATTCAACCTAAAAAACACAGTTTAGAATTTTTACGTGAAAATGCGCATTTAAGAATTCGTACAAATACTTTTAGTGCCATAATGCGGGTGCGATCTGCTCTATCTTTTGCGGTGCACAAATATTTTACGGAAAATGGTTTTTATAATTTTCACGCTCCAATAATTACAGGATCAGATGCTGAAGGTGCCGGTGAATTGTTTAGAGTTTCGACACTAGATCAAAAAAATCCACCGTTAAAAGAAAATGGAGAGATCGATTTTAGCGAAGATTTTTTTGGAAAAGAAACAAATCTTACTGTTTCTGGTCAACTGGAAGCAGAAACCTACGCTTTGGCATTGGGAAAGGTATATACATTTGGGCCTACATTCAGGGCAGAAAATTCAAATACTTCACGTCATTTAGCTGAATTTTGGATGATAGAGCCAGAGATGGCTTTTTATGACTTGGATGACAATATGGATCTTGCCGAAGATTTTATTAAAAATATAATTCAACATGTTTTAAAAAATTGTAAAGAAGATTTAGATTTTTTAGATCAGCGGTTAGCGCAAGAAGAAAAATCTAAACCAGCCAATCAACGAAGTGAAATGGGATTAATTGAAAAATTACAATTCGTAATTGAAACTAATTTTAAAAGAATAACTTATACGGATGCTTTTGATATATTGAGAAACAGTAAACCCAATAAAAAGAAAAAATTTAAATTCCCGATAAATGAATGGGGTGTAGATTTACAAAGTGAACATGAAAGGTTTCTAGTTGAAAAACATTTTAATTGTCCTGTTATTCTATATGATTATCCGGCTAATATCAAGGCTTTTTATATGCGTTTGAATGATGATGGGAAAACAGTTCGAGCTATGGATGTTCTGTTTCCGGGAATAGGTGAAATTGTTGGAGGAAGCCAAAGGGAAGAACGGTTTGAAGTACTAAAAGATAAAATCAAAACATTGGGTATTGATGAAAAAGAATTATGGTGGTATTTGGATTTGCGTAAATTTGGTACTGCAGTACATTCAGGATTTGGTTTGGGTTTTGAAAGATTGGTACAATTCACAACGGGAATGGGAAATATAAGAGATGTGATACCATTTCCAAGAGCTCCTCAAAGTGCAGAATTTTAAATATAATTTTTAAACTACTTTAACGTTTAAGATATTTCAATTTTTGTAATTTTATCACAAGAGAATTTACTATGCTTAAACAAAGTTTACAACAAAGGTTATTACAAAAATTATCTCCACAACAAATACAGTTGATGAAGTTAATTCAGTTACCTACGCAAGCATTTGAACAAAAATTAGCACAGGAAATTGAGGAAAATCCTGCATTGGAAAGTGGAAAAGAAAGTGTTGATGATTATCAAGATTCCGATCAAGATGAATTTGATGATTCTGGAAATGAAACTATTGAAACCGATATCAATATTGATGATTATTTGAGTGATGATGAAATTCCGAGTTATAAATTACAAGCCAATAATTATAGTCAGGATGATGAAGATACACGAATACCCTATTCAGGTGGTATAACATTCAATCAATATATAACCAAACAACTAAACACTTATCGACTAAATGATAATGAAGAACAAATAGCTGAATTTATTGTCGGTTGTATTGATGAAAGTGGATATATACGTAGATCATTGGAAGATATTGTAGATGATTTAGCGTTTTCAGAAAATATT
>VAPH01038262.1_pt1 | contig 21575 bp, 20 predicted proteins | sample 3393861 | NCBI WGS metagenome assembly VAPH01 (sample SAMN08290439, study PRJNA428436) | hydrothermal vent metagenome | isolation source: Deep-sea hydrothermal vent chimney | place: Atlantic Ocean: South-mid Altantic Ridge | reverse complement strand
CCAGATTCTAAAAAGAAACCAACTAGCGAAAGTCTTGATAAAATTGAAGTTAAAGAATTTGAAATTGTTGAATCTCCGTTAAAAATAGAGGACAAATCAACAATAACTGAATCTTTACCAATCGGAAAACCTTTTTATTTTGATACTACGGAAAACCATTCCTTCAATGAGTGGTTACAAATTACTTCCATCAAACCAATTATTCGTGATATAGATTCAATCCCTGCACAAAATATTAAGGAAAAAGAAATTGTAAATCCCGAAATATCTTCAAAAAGAAATTTTGATTTGATCGAAAAATTTATAGCCGCCAAACCAAAGATAAAACCCAATAAATCTGATTCTACAGACAATTTAGCTATCGATAGTATAATTGAAGATGAAAACCTGATGACCGAAACTTTGGCACATGTATATTTAGAGCAAAAAAAGTATAAAAAAGCAATAACAGCTTTTACGGTTTTAAGTTTGAAATATCCGGAAAAAAGTAGTTTCTTTGCAAACCAAATTCAGGCAATAAAAAAATTACAAGAAAAATAAATTAAATTATGTCGTACTTTTTATTTTTAATATTGATTATTATCGTTGCGGTATTATTGATTTTAGTAATCATGGTACAAAACCCAAAAGGTGGAGGATTGTCTTCATCATTTGGAGGTGGTGGTTCACAAAATTTAGGTGGTGTTCAAAGCACAACAAACTTTTTAGATAAAAGTACATGGACCTTGTCAATAGCTTTGCTTGTATTAATATTATTGTCAAATTTTTCTATTCCAAGAAATAATAGTGTTGATCAAAAATCGGCTACAGAAGGAATAATTAATGAAAGAGAGGCACTAGAGGCTCCACAAACTTTAGATACCGACAAGGTAATTGACAGTTCGAATTAAGATGTCCTGTATAATACTGTAATAATGCCCATGTAAATGACACGTTGGCATTTTTTTTTGCTATTTGTCATACATTTTATATTGGCAATATTTTTGTATAAAGTAAATCGGAATAATAAATAACTTAAAAATCTAAATAATGAGTAAATTAAAAATTAAACCAATAGCTGGAACTCAAAATAGAGTTTTTGTAGAACCTTTAGCAGCAGAAACTAAAACAGCTTCCGGATTGTATATCCCCGATTCTGCTAAAGAAAAACCTCTTAAAGGTGTTATTGTTGCAGTTGGAAATGATGTGAAAGATGAAAATCCATCTGTAAAAGTTGGAGATGTTGTTCTGTATGGTAAATTCTCTGGAACAGAAATAAACTATGATGGTAATGATTATCTAATCATGAGAGAGAGCGATATTTTCGCTATCCTGTAATTCAAATAATATTTCAATTAACTAATAAAAATAAAAAAAATGGCAAAAGATATAATTTTTGATATAGAATCACGTGATGGTTTAAAGCGTGGTGTTGATGCTTTAGCAAATGCAGTTAAAGTAACATTAGGACCAAAAGGTAGAAACGTAGTAATTGGTAAAGCTTTTGGGGGGCCACAAATTTCGAAAGATGGCGTAACTGTAGCCAGAGAAATTGAATTGGAAGACGCTCTTGAAAACATGGGAGCTCAAATGGTAAAAGAAGTTGCTTCAAAAACCAATGATCTGGCTGGTGACGGAACCACTACGGCAACCGTACTTGCACAAGCTATTGTAAAAGAAGGATTAAAGAATGTTGCTGCAGGAGCCGATCCACTAGAACTAAAACACGGTATTGATAAGGCTGTAGAAGCTGTTGTTGCTGACCTGGAAAAACAATCGCAAGTTGTTGGAAACAAGTTAGATAAAATCAAACAAGTTGCTTCCATATCAGCAAATAACGATAATTCAATTGGCGATCTTATTGCACTGGCCTTCGAAAAAGTAGGTAAAGAAGGAGTAATTACTGTTGAGGAAGCTAAAGGAACAGACACCCATGTAGATATTGTTGAGGGTATGCAATTTGACAGAGGTTATTTATCACCTTATTTTGTAACCGATCCTGAGAAAATGATTACCGAATTAGAGACACCTTATATATTGTTGTACGACAAAAAAATATCAACAATGAAAGATCTTTTACCTGTATTAGAACCGGTTGCTCAGAAAGGCAAACCTCTATTAATTATTGCTGAGGATATTGATGGGGAAGCTTTGGCTACTTTGGTAGTAAATAAATTACGTGGTTCATTAAAAATCGCAGCTGTTAAGGCTCCCGGTTTTGGTGATAGAAGAAAAGCAATGTTAGAAGATATTGCCATTTTAACAGGTGGTACAGTTATTTCTGAAGAAAGAGGGTTTACTCTTGAAAATACAACTATTGATATGTTAGGTGTTGCAGAAAGAGTTAGCATTGACAAAGATAATACTACTGTGGTTAACGGATCCGGGAAAACTGCAGATATTAAAGGAAGAGTTAATCAAATAAAATCACAAATTGAAACAACAACATCTGATTACGATAAAGAAAAATTACAGGAACGTTTAGCTAAATTAGCCGGAGGTGTTGCTGTACTGTACATTGGTGCTGCCAGTGAAGTGGAGATGAAAGAGAAAAAAGATAGAGTTGATGATGCTCTAAATGCTACAAGAGCTGCAATTGAAGAAGGAATAATTGCCGGTGGAGGTGTTGCTTTTGTAAGAGCTAAAGGTGTTTTGGATAAAATTAAAACAGACAATGAGGATGAAGCTACGGGAATTAAAATTCTAGCTCGTGCCATTGAAGAACCTTTACGTCAAATTGCTGAAAATGCAGGAAGCGAAGGATCTGTAGTTGTATCAAAGGTATTGGAAGGAAAAAAAGATTTTGGTTTTAATGCTAAAACCGGTGAATATGTAAATATGCATAAAGCAGGAATTATTGATCCAACAAAGGTTACCCGAATTGCTTTAGAAAATGCCGCTTCTGTAGCCGGTATGATCTTAACAACAGAATGTGCTTTGGTTGATATTAAAGAAGACAATCCACCTGCTATGCCTCCTATGGGCGGTGGTGGAATGCCGGGAATGATGTAAAATCAAATTTATAATTATGAATTATGAATTTTTCAGGTAATAAAAAAACCGCTTTTGGAATTTCAAAAGCGGTTTTTTTATATTTTAACGAGTCAAACTTATTTCATTACAAACCTACAGCATTTTCAAAATCTCACTAAAATTTGATCTGTTTTTATAATTTGGATCGTATTGTACATACGAAATTATTCCGTTTTGGTCAATTATATAGGTTGCGGGTACAGGTAATACATTGTTGTTTTGCACATTGTACTCAGCAACATTTCTGGAAACGATTCCATAGTAATTAGGCACATTATCATGATTTACTTCAAAGGCTACTTTATAATCATTCATTATTTTGTTACCTACATCATGAACGATGGAAAAATTAATATGCCACATTTCTGAAGTTTGTTTAGTTCTTTCAACAGTTTCAGGAGTAACTACCATTACATACACTCCTTTTTCTATAAATTCATCTAAGCGCTCTTGTAAAGAAGCCAAATGTTTTTTACAATGAGGACACCAATTTCCCCTGTAAAAAACCAATAATATTTTATTGTGTTTTAAAATTTCAGTTGAATTTATTTTTTTGCCGTTTTGATCAACTCCTACTATTTCAGGTGCCGATTCACCAACTTTTAAATGCTCGTTATCTATTTGTGCAGAAAGGTTTAGACTAATAATTAAGGCCAAAATTGATACTGTTTTTTTCATAATTTTAATTATTTATTGAATTCTTTTATAGACGAATTAATTGTGTTTTATTACATTTTTATCTTTTGTTTTATCTATAGATATTTTACCTGTCAAAATTTGAAAAAACATTTTAAAATCGGAACCTAAACTCCATAATGGATATTTAAAAGTGGCGGGTTTATTCTTTTCAAAATAAAAATGCCCTACCCAGGCAAAACCATAACCGATAATTGGTACAAAAATCCACAAAAATGACTTTCTTAAATAAACAGCAAAAAAAGCCAAAATAAAAACAAGTCCTGTTCCTATAAAATGTAATAATCTACAAGTTTTATTACTGTGTTCAGATAAATAAAAAATGTAAAACTCATTGTAGGTTTTTATTCTTTCCATTTTAATTTTTGTATAAAGCGTTTGTTAAAAAGTTTTTCATATTTGTAGCGGCAACATACAAATCTAAAATAATTTGCATCAAATTATCCTGAATTATTATTTCGGGTGATGATTTATTGAAATAATACCATTGTTTATTAAATAATAAAGGTTGCTTTTCACCTAATTCCCTAAACTCAACAGGAATCCTTTTGTTCTTATCACCTTGCATTTTACCAAAATTATTTTTAAAACTTTTATCATTTAATAAACTATTAAATTCTTTTATATTGTGCACAATATAGGTTCTGATTTTATGTGTTTGTTTGGAGTCAGGCATAAAGATACCACCATAAAAACTAAATTTTTCAGGAGATAATTCAATATAAATACCCGGATAATTTTTATTTTTTCTTCCCTCCTTTGAAATTATAGCAGAATTATTAAGCTTATATGGCGTTTTATCTTTTGAAAATCGAATATCTCTGTTAATCCTGAAAATAGCATCTTTGGCTTCAATTTGAATCTCAGGATCTCGATTTGCCAACTCAATAATCAATTCAGATATAAATATTTTAAAAGGCTCTCTAACCACAGTTTCGTAACGCTTTCTGTTGGCATCAAACCATTCTTTGTTATTATTAGGTGCCAATTCTTTAAAAAAATCGAGATAATCTTCTGTAAAATATTGCATGGTTTTTATTTAAAACTGGCTTAAAGTACAAAAAAAATTAAATAGCATAAAAAAATAGAACTAAAACTCTATTGAATGAGCATCAATAGATTTATTGTCAGAATGGCCAAATAATTATAATGAGTCGTATAATAATTAACTTTAAATAATGAACAAATACAAAAAACCCATTAGTATATAACTAATCTGCAATTGAATATCTTCTGAGGATCCATTTTCTTATCTAAAAAAAGCAAACATGTAAAATATTTTCTATATAAAATCCTGATTGTCCGCAGCTTTAGAATTGAACAAGAAAATTACATGAATAATGCTAAGGCTTATAAATAATCCTAAATAAGATAAAAACAGCAAATCCATTATAGAAACAGAGAACCATTTCGAAAACAATCCTGGAAAAACCAAGAAAAATTCTGATAGAAAAACAGTGAAACCGTATAAAATCCATAGCAATGAATGGATTCTTTTCTTAAAAAGCACCCAAATAAATGGTACGTATAAGCCTAAAAATAAAAGATGGAGCCAGGCAATTAAAACAAACCTGTTATTCACTATATGCTCAGCAATATAGGGGAAAGTGCCAACAATATTAATAACTGCAACAATTAAGGTTAGATAATAAATATTTTTTAAGGATTTATTTAAATTGATAAACGAAGACCAAAACATCAAAAGTACAGCAAATAATAAAAGAGAACCCAAACCTCCAAAAAATTGAATTAGCCAGTGATCAAAACTATATTCGAGTGAATGAGCATACAAAAAAATCAGGCTAAGAATTATAGCAATAACTTGTTTTTTACTTATGGTTAATTTGGCCTTTTCAAATAATAAAGCCAGAAGCCAAGTAAAATACACACCTAAAAACTGAAAATGCAAATAAAAGAAAATCGCTTGTTGAAACCATGGTGTGTCTCTTTTATCCAAAACCATCAAAGGTCCTAAAGTGTAAGGTCCGAGAGAGGATAAAAAATAGAAAACTATTCCAGATTTTACAAGAAGTAATATAAAATTTTCCCCTTCAAGCCTTTTCCATAACCTAATAAGTAAGATATAGCTAATCCATAAATACAAAGTTGAAAATAGAATTGAATAAAATGCGTAACCCTGCAAAATAAATGCTACTATCATTAGAGCCATACAAACTTGCATAGCAACATAATACCAAAAGGAAATTTTATCTATTGTCCGTATAAAATTTATCCATACTAATATTAGTAATGCATTAAACAAAAAACCCAGTAACATAACATGCGAGTGAGCATGTAAAACATTTTTAAATGGAAATGTTGAAATGGCACCTGTAAAGGCATAGCGTAATAACAAACCTATAAAGGTGCCAATTATACCGAATAATAATGGAAAAATCCAAAGTTTTTTAGAATTCATTTAAAAAAAATAAAAACGCCGAACAATGTTCGACGTTTATTTAATATTTAAGCTTGACCTGTAGGTCCAAAATTCATTGGTATTGGAGGCTGTTCATAATCTTTAATTTCACCATGGCTGTTTTCAAATCTTTTTACATTATCAGTCAAAGCCTTCATAAATCTTTTGGCATGCTGAGGTGTTAAAATTATACGTGATTTTACTTTAGCCTTAGGCGTACCTGGCATAACGTTTACAAAATCAACAACAAATTCAGAAACTGAATGGTTGATAATTGCCAGATTTGCATAGGTTCCTTCAGCTATCTTTTCATCTAATTCAATATTCAATTGATTTTGGTTTTGTTTTTCTTCTTTTGCCATTTGATTAAATTTTAAAACAAAAAGGCGCGAAAATCGCGCCTTTTATTAATTTGCCATTTCTTCTTTAGATCCTACAATTAATTTATCGTAGTCTCTCATTCCTGTTCCTGCAGGAATTCGTTTACCTACAATAACATTCTCTTTTAATCCTTCTAAATAATCCTCCTTACCATGAACAGCAGCTTCATTTAAAACCTTAGTGGTTTCTTGGAAAGATGCTGCCGATATAAATGATTTAGTTTGAAGGGATGCTCTGGTTATACCTTGTAAAATAGGTTCTGCTGTTGCAGGAATGGCATCTCGTGCTTCCACTAAATTTTTGTCATTTCTGCGTAATATAGAATTTTCATCACGTAAATTACGAGCTGAAACAATTTGACCTGCATTAATAGTTTCAGAGTCACCTGCATCTTCAACAACTTTCATTCCATAAATATTATCATTTATTTCAATAAAATCATTTTTATGAATTAATTGATTCTCTAAGAAAATTGTATCACCCGAATCAACAATTTTTACTTTACGCATCATTTGTCTCACCACTACTTCAAAATGCTTATCATTAATTTTTACTCCTTGTAAACGATAAACCTCTTGAATTTCATTAACCAAATACTCTTGGACTTTTGCAGGTCCCTGAATATTTAATATATCAGTTGGTGTTGTTGCTCCGTCTGATAATTGCATACCGGCTTTTACAAAATCATTTTCTTGAACCAATATTTGATTGGATAATTTAACCAGATATTTTTTAATATCGCCTGATTTAGATTCGACAATGATCTCACGGTTACCTCTTTTTATTTTACCGAACGTAACAACTCCATCTATTTCAGAAACTACAGCTGGGTTCGATGGATCACGTGCTTCAAACAATTCAGTAACACGAGGTAATCCACCGGTAATATCACCAGCTTTACCTGATTTACGAGGAATTTTTACCAGTATTTGCCCGGTATCGATTTTTTGACCCTCTTCAATTAATAAGTGAGCGCCAACCGGTAAAGAATAGGAACGTAAAATTTCACCTTTTTTATTTTGTACGTGTAAAGTTGGAATAACCTTTTTCTTCTTTGAATCGGAAATTACTTTTTCTTTATACCCTGTTTGCTCATCCATTTCAACTTGAAAAGTGACTCCTTCAAGTACGTCTTCAAACACAGCCTTACCTCCAAATTCAGAGACAATTACACCATTGTAAGGATCCCATTGACAAATTATATCTCCTTCCTTAATTTTACCTTTATTATCAACAAAAATATGCGATCCGTAAGGAATATTATTTGTAGTTAAAACAATATCCGTTTTCTTATCAATAACCTTGATCTCAGAAGTTCTAGAAATTACAATTTTTGCAGCTTTTCCATCAGCATCTTTACCATCTACAGTTTTTAGATCGTCAATAGTAATACTACCTGCAAATTTAGCAACCAATTTGTTGTCTTCAGAAATATTACCTGCAATACCTCCAACATGGAAGGTACGTAAAGTTAACTGTGTTCCGGGTTCACCAATTGATTGTGCAGCAATCACACCAACGGCTTCACCTTTTTGTACCATACTATTTGTAGATAAACTATTTCCATAACATTTAGCACAAATTCCTCTTTTTGCTTCACATGTCAATGCTGAACGAACTTCAATTGTTTCTATAGAAGTTTCCTCAATTTTGTTAATTATATCTTCCGTAAATAATTCCCCTGCCTCTATAATTATGTCATCCGTTTTGGGATCGTGAACATCGTGTAAAGAAATACGACCAAAAATTCTTTCTCCTAAAGATTCAACAATTTCATCATTATTTTTAAGAGGTTTTACTTCTAAGCCTCTTAAAGTGCCACAATCTTCTTCATTGATTATTACGTCCTGCGAAACATCAACCAAACGACGAGTTAAGTATCCCGCATCAGCTGTTTTCAAAGCGGTATCTGCTAAACCTTTTCGTGCACCGTGTGTTGAAATAAAATATTCTAAAATCGATAATCCTTCTTTAAAGTTCGATAAAATTGGGTTTTCAATAATTTCACCTCCGCCTGCTGTTGATTTTTTTGGTTTTGCCATCAATCCACGCATACCTGTTAGTTGTCGAATTTGTTCTTTCGAACCCCTTGCTCCGGAATCTAACATCATAAAAACCGAGTTAAACCCTTGTTGATCTTCACGCAATCGTTTCATAGACAATTCCGTTAAACGGTTATTGGTTGATCCCCAGATATCGATTACCTGATTGTAACGTTCTTTATTGGTTAACATACCCATATTATAACTCGCCATAATTGAATCCACTTGTTTATTAGCTTCAGCAATCATTTCATGTTTTTCCTTTGGTATAATGATATCTCCTAAACTAAATGACAATCCACCCTTAAATGCAAACTTGTATCCCATGTTTTTTATATCATCTAAGAATTTACCAGTTGTAGGAACATCAGTTACTTTTAATATATTACCGATAATATCACGTAAGGAACGTTTGGTAAGAACTTCGTTTATATAACCGGCTTCTTTTGGAACAACTTCATTAAATAGTACCCTACCAACTGTTGTTTGAATAATCTTGGTAACTGATTCTCCCTCTTCATTTAAATCAAGAGCCCTAACCTTTATAATTGCGTTGAGATTTACTTTCTTTTCATTAAAAGCGATTTTCACTTCCTCGTAAGAGTAAAAAGTAGAACCCTCTCCTTCAACTTTTTGTTTCGGAGTTGATTTGCGTTCTTTGGTCATATAGTATAAACCAAGAACCATATCTTGAGAAGGTACAGTAATTGGTGATCCATTTGCAGGATTTAATATATTATGTGAAGCTAACATTAATAATTGAGCCTCTAAAATAGCCTCCAGACCCAATGGTAAATGAACCGCCATTTGATCACCATCAAAATCGGCGTTAAACGCAGTACAGACTAAGGGGTGCAATTGAATAGCCTTACCTTCAATTAATTTTGGTTGGAAGGCCTGAATGCCCAAACGGTGAAGCGTAGGAGCACGGTTTAATAATACAGGGTGACCTTTTAAAACATTTTCTAAAATATCCCATACAACCGGTTCTCTTTTATCAATAATTTTTTTAGCCGATTTTACAGTTTTAACAATACCTCTTTCAATTAATTTTCTAATAATAAAAGGTTTATATAATTCTGCAGCCATATCTTTTGGCAATCCACACTCAAATAATTTGAGTTCAGGACCAACAACAATTACCGAACGAGCCGAATAATCAACACGTTTACCCAATAAATTTTGACGGAATCGACCTTGCTTACCTTTTAAAGAATCTGATAAAGATTTTAAAGGTCGGTTCGATTCTGTTTTAACGGCAGATGATTTACGTGTGTTATCAAATAATGAATCAACTGATTCTTGTAACATTCGTTTTTCATTACGCAAAATAACTTCAGGAGCTTTTATTTCCATCAATCTTTTCAAACGGTTGTTACGGATAATAACTCTACGGTAAAGGTCATTTAAATCGGATGTTGCAAATCTACCTCCGTCTAAAGGCACTAACGGACGTAATTCTGGTGGAATAACCGGAACTACTTTCATTATCATCCACTCCGGTTTATTTTCTTTACGAGTATTTGCATCTCTAAAAGCTTCAACAACGTTCAATCGTTTTAAAGCTTCCATTTTCCGTTGTTTAGATGTTTCGGTATTTGCTTTGTGTCTTAATTCATATGACAAAGCATCTAAATCTATTCTGGCCAATAAATCAATCAAACATTCAGCACCCATTTTAGCTATAAACTTATCCGGATCATTATCATCTAAATATTGATTTTCCTGAGGAATAGTTTCCAGAATATTCAAATATTCTTCCTCTGTAAGGAAATCCATTTTTTGCAAAGGTTCTCCCTCTTCATTTTTAGCAATACCGGGTTGAATTACTACGTATCTTTCGTAGTAAATGATCATATCCAATTTTTTAGAAGGTAAACCTAAAAGGTAACCCATTTTATTTGGTAATGATCTGAAATACCAGATATGAGCTACAGGAACTACCAAATTGATATGTCCAACTCTATCTCTACGAACTTTTTTCTCAGTTACTTCGACACCACATCGGTCACAAATAATTCCTTTATATCTTATTCGTTTGTACTTTCCACAAGCACATTCATAATCTTTAATAGGACCAAAAATTCGTTCACAAAACAAACCATCTCTTTCTGGTTTATGTGTACGATAATTTATGGTTTCTGGTTTTAAAACTTCTCCTCTTGAATTTTCAAGGATCATTTCGGGTGAAGCCAAACCAATTGTAATTTTATTAAACTTTTTTACAGTGTATTTTTCTCTTTGTCTTGCCATAATAATGGAATAGAATTAAATTGTAAAAATTATATGGTAGTTGTTAGGTGTAATTAACTTACTCCTAACTACATAAATTGTTAATTATTCTTCTAACTTAAGGTTTAATCCTAAGCCTTTTAACTCGTGCATTAACACATTGAAAGATTCTGGTAAACCCGGTTCAGGCATTCTGTCACCTTTAACGATTGCCTCGTAAGTTTTTGCTCTTCCCATAACATCATCAGATTTAACAGTTAAGATTTCTCTTAGTGTAGCTGATGCACCATATGCTTCAAGAGCCCATACTTCCATCTCACCAAAACGCTGACCACCAAATTGTGCTTTACCACCAAGCGGTTGTTGCGTAATTAATGAATATGGTCCGATAGAACGAGCGTGCATTTTATCTTCGATCATATGACCCAGCTTAATGATGTAAATTACCCCAACAGTTGCTGGTTGATCAAATCTTTCACCGGTTCCTCCGTCGTATAAGTAGGTATGTCCAAAATCAGGAATTCCAGCTTTTCTGGTTAATTCATTAATTTCATCGATATGTGCTCCATCAAAAATTGGCGTAGCATATTTTTCGCCCAAATTCTGACCGGCCCAACCAAGAACAGTTTCATAAATCTGACCAATATTCATACGCGATGGTACTCCTAACGGATTTAATACTATGTCAACAGGCGTTCCATCTTCAAGGAAAGGCATGTCTTCCTGACGAACAATTCTTGCTACAATACCTTTATTACCATGACGTCCGGCCATTTTATCACCCACTTTTAATTTACGTTTTTTAGCTACATAAATTTTAGCAAGTTTAATAATCCCTTTTGGTAATTCATCCCCTACTGTTACGGCAAATTTCTTTCTACGTAAAGATCCTTGTAAATCGCTTACCTTAATTTTATAGTTGTGAATTAATCTATTTACCAAGTTATTCAGATCTTTATCTGTTGTCCAAATACCTTTAGTTAAATGCTCAAAATCAGCAACAGAATTCAACATTTTTAAAGTGAATTTTTTACCTTTTGGTAAAATTTCTTCTCCTAAATCATTTTGAACTCCTTGGGAGGTTTTTCCATTGATCAGGCTAAATAATTTTTCTATAAGAATATTTCTCCATTTATCATAATCTACAGAGAAATCAACTTCCAAATTATTCACATCTTCCTTGTCTTGTGCTCTTTTTGCCTTATCTTTAATTGCTCTTTGAAATAATTTCTTATCAATAACCACACCTCTTAAGGAAGGTGAAGCTTTTAAAGATGCATCTTTTACATCACCGGCATTGTCACCAAATATAGCTCGTAATAATTTTTCTTCCGGTGTTGGATCTGATTCTCCTTTTGGTGTAATTTTACCTATAAGAATATCTCCGGGCTTAATTTCAGCACCAATTCTGATCATTCCATTTTCATCCAGATCTTTTGTTGCTTCCTCACTTACATTAGGAATGTCAGCAGTTAATTCTTCTGCTCCTAATTTAGTATCTCTCACATCTAATGAGTATTCGTCAATATGAATTGAAGTGAATATATCTTCGCGAACAACTTTTTCTGATATTACAATTGCATCCTCAAAATTATATCCTTTCCATGGCATAAAGGCAACTTTCATATTTCTACCTAAAGCCAATTCACCTTTTTCTGTTGCGTATCCTTCACAAAGAACTTGCCCTCTTTTTACTTTATCACCCTTACTAACAATTGGATGTAGGTTTATTGATGTACCCTGATTTGTTTTTCTAAACTTGATCAGATCATAGGTTCTTGTATCAGAATCAAAACTTACTATTTTTTCATAATCAGAACGCTCGTATTTAATTTCAATTTTATCTGAATCAACATAGATTACTTCACCAGTTCCTTCAGCATTGATCAAAATTCTTGAATCTTCTGCAACTCGTCTTTCTAAACCTGTACCAACTATTGGAGATTCAGGGCGCATTAACGGAACTGCCTGGCGCATCATATTCGATCCCATCAAGGCACGATTCGCATCATCATGTTCCAAAAACGGAATTAAAGAAGCAGATATTGATGAAATTTGATTTGGTGAAACGTCCATATAATTTACTTCATCAACCGGAACAACCGGGAAATCACCATCTACTCGTGCTACTAGTTTTTCTAAAACGATATTTCCCTTAGCATCTAAATCTAAATTGGATTGTGCAATTTTCTTGCCTTCTTCCTCTTCAGCACTTAAATAAACCGGTTTTTGTTTTACATCAACTTTTCCATTAATTACTTCCATATAAGGTGTTTCTATAAATCCTAGGCTATTGACCTTGGCGTAAACAGCTAATGAGGAGATCAAACCAATATTCGGCCCTTCAGGGGTTTCAATCGGACATAATCTTCCATAATGTGTAAAGTGAACATCACGAACCTCAAAACCGGCTCTTTCACGTGAAAGTCCACCTGGTCCTAGTGCTGACAATCTTCTTTTGTGTGTAATCTCAGCCAATGGATTGGTTTGATCCATAAATTGAGATAATTGATTGGTTCCAAAGAATGAGTTAATAACCGATGATAAGGTTTTGGCATTGATCAAATCAATTGGTGTAAAAACTTCATTATCTCGAACATTCATACGCTCACGAATAGTACGAGCCATACGAGATAACCCAACACCAAACTGGCCTGCTAATTGTTCTCCAACCGTTCTAACACGGCGATTTGATAAATGATCAATATCATCAACTTCAGCTTTTGAATTTACCAAGTTGATCAAATTCTTAACAATTGTTATGATATCTTCTTTAGTTAGAACCTTTTGTTCAATATCAATATTCAATCCTAATTTTTTATTCATTCTGTAACGTCCAACCTCTCCAAGGTTATAGCGTTGTTCAGAAAAGAATAATTTATTAATAATGCCTTTAGCAGTCTCATAATCAGGTGGTTCTGCATTACGTAATTGACGATAAATATGTTCAACAGCCTCTTTTTCAGAGTTTGTTGGATCTTTTTGAAGGGTGTTATGAATAATTGCATAATCACCGGCTTCATTATCCAGTTTATGTAGCAATATCGTTTTTGAACCTGATTCGATGATCTCCTCAATATGCTCTTTTTCTAAGGTCGTATCTCGATCTAAAACAATTTCATTACGCTCAATAGAAACAACTTCCCCGGTATCTTCATCTACAAAATCTTCAAACCAAGTTTTTAATACTCTGGCAGCTAATTTTCTATTTAATACTTTTTTCAGTCCACTTTTTGAGACTTTTATTTCTTCAGCAAGATCAAATATTTCTAAAATATCTTTATCTCTTTCAAAGCCAATTGCTCTAAAAAGTGTTGTAACCGGTAATTTTTTCTTTCTATCGATATAGGCATACATCACTTGATTTATATCGGTAGCAAATTCTATCCAAGATCCTTTAAAAGGAATAACTCTTGCAGAGTACAATTTTGTTCCATTTGCATGGAATGACTGACCGAAGAAAACTCCCGGAGAACGGTGTAATTGCGACACCACTACTCTTTCTGCACCATTAATAACAAAGGTACCACTATGAGTCATATATGGTATTACGCCTAAATATACATCTTGAACAATTGTTTCAAAATCTTCATGTTCGGGATCTGTACAGTATAATTTTAGACGTGCCTTTAGGGGCAAGCTATACGTTAATCCTCTTTCAATACACTCTTGAATTGAATATCTTGGAGGGTCAACAAAATAATCTAAGAATTCTAAAACAAAATTATTTCTTGTATCTGTAATAGGGAAATTTTCCATGAAGGTTTTATAGAGGCCTTCATCACTTCTTTCATCAGATTTAGTTTCTAATTGAAAAAAATCTTGGAATGATTTTATTTGAACATCCAAAAAATCCGGATAATCTGTTATCAATTTAGCTGATGCAAAGTTTACTCTTTGGGTTTTTAGTTTCGTTACCAATGGAGAAAATTTTAAATTAAATTATTAAGAACGAATATATATGCAAAATGGTTTAGGTCTATGCGGATTCACCACAAAGACCTAAACCTTAAATGTTTAGCTAAAAAGTCAATTACTTTAGCTCAACTTCAGCTCCAGCTTCTTCTAAAGATTTTTTAAGACCTTCTGCCTCATCTTTAGAAATGCCTTCTTTTATTGGTGCAGGAGCACTATCAACAATTCCTTTAGCTTCTTTTAAGCCTAAACCGGTTAATTCTTTAACCAATTTAACAACTGCTAATTTTGATCCACCTGCTGCGGTAAGAATTACATCAAATTCTGATTTTTCTTCTGCTACTGCATCACCTCCTGCTGCCGGACCAGCTACTGCTACTGCTGCTGCTGCTGGCTCTATACCGTATTCTTCTTTTAAAATATCTGCCAATTCATTAACTTCTTTTACTGTTAAGTTAACCAATTTTTCTGCGAAATCTTTTAATTCTGCCATTTTTCTACTGTTTAAATTTTTATTATTTAGTTTATTAGTGTGTCTATTATTTTTCTGATAAAGTTTTCAATATACCAGACAATTTACCTCCTCCTGACTGTAATGCTGAAATAACATTTTTAGCCGGTGATTGTAATATTGTGATGATATCTCCAATCAATTCCTCTTTAGATTTAATGTTTACTAATGTATCTAATTGGTCATCGCCAACATACACAGCTTCTTCAATAAATGCTCCTTTTAAAATTGGTTTATCTGATCCTTTGCGGAATGCCTTGATTACTTTTGCCGGAGCATTTCCGACATCAGCAAACATTAATGAAGTATTACCTATCAATGTACTAGGTAAATCTCCAAAATCCTTATCTGACTTTTCCATTGCTTTTGCAAGCAATGTATTTTTTACAACTGCCAAATTAACTTTTGCCTTAAAACAAGCTCTACGTAAATTGGATGTATCTATAGCATTTAAGCCTGAGATATCAGCTAAATAGATTATCCGATTATCTGATAATCTGCCAGTTAAATTTTCTATTACCTGTGATTTTTCTTCTCTAGTCATATTTCAAATATTTTAACCTGCATTTACGGATTTTGTATCTATAGCAACACCCGGACTCATAGTACTTGATAAGAAAATACTTTTTACATAAGTTCCTTTTACAGTTGCCGGTTTTAATTTGATCAAAGTTTGAATTACTTCATTAGCATTATCAGCAATTTTATCTACATCAAATGATGTTTTACCAATAGATGCATGAACTATTCCGGTTTTATCAACTTTAAAGTCAATCTTACCACCTTTCACATCTTTAACCGCTTTAGCAACGTCCATTGTTACAGTACCTGTTTTTGGGTTAGGCATTAATCCTCTTGGTCCTAATACTCTCCCTAAAGGTCCTAACTTACCCATAACACTTGGCATGGTAACAATAACGTCAACATCTGTCCATCCTCCTTTAATTTTTTGAAGGTATTCGTCTAATCCTACATAATCAGCTCCGGCTTCTTTAGCTTCAGCTTCCTTATCTGGTGTAACCAAAGCCAACACTTTTACATCTTTACCGGTACCATGAGGTAATGTAACTACACCTCTTACCATTTGGTTTGCTTTTCGCGGATCAACACCTAAACGCACCGCAAGATCAACACTTGCATCAAAATTTACGTTGGTGATTTCTTTTACTAAAGAAGAAGCATCAAATACGTTCAATGCTGTACTATCATCAACTTTTGAATGAGCTTCTTTTTGTTTCTTTGTAAGTTTTGCCATCTTCTTTACGCTGTTTTAACTGGAGCTTGTCCTTTTACTCGAATTCCCATAGACCTAGCTGTTCCGGCAACCATAATCATAGCTGATTCAACTTTAAATGCATTCAAATCTTGCATTTTATCTTCAGCAATTTTTCTGATTTGATCCCAGGTAACAGTTGCTACTTTTTTACGATTAGGTTCTCCTGATCCTTTTTTAACTTTAGCTGCTTCTAACAATTGTACAGCTGCTGGTGGAGTTTTAACAACAAAGTCGAATGATTTATCTTTGTAAACTTTAATTACAACAGGTAAAATTTTTCCAGCTTTATCTTGGGTTCTAGCATTAAATTGTTTGCAGAACTCCATTATGTTAACTCCGGCAGCACCTAATGCAGGTCCTACAGGTGGCGAAGGATTAGCTGTACCTCCACGAACTTGTAATTTTACTACCTTACTAATTTCTTTTGCCATTTTTTTAAACTTTAATTAAGAAAATACATTAATTGGAAGCTAATGCATTAACCAAATTCTCGTAACATTTATGAGATTTTCTCAACTTGCATAAAGTTCAGTTCTAATGGAGTTTTTCTTCCAAAGATCTTAACCATAACTTCAAGTTTACGCTTTTCTTCATTTATTTTTTCAATTGTACCATCAAATCCATTAAAAGGACCATCAATTACTTTTACCGTTTCACCCGGTATAAATGGTATTGTAACATTTTCATTTTGAACTGCCAAATCATCTACAGTTCCTAACATTCTATTTACTTCTGATTTTCTTAACGGAACAGGGTCACCACCTTTTGTTTCACCTAAAAATCCAATAACACCTGTTACAGATTTGATCACATGAGGTACCTCACCACTTAAATTTGCCTCGACCATAATATAACCGGGAAAATATACTTTCTCTTTGTGGTATTTTTTTCCATTGCGAATTTGAATAACTTTTTCGGTTGGCACCAACACCTGGCTAACAAAATCTGACAATCCTCTCTGAGCTATCTCATTTTCGATATAGGTTTTGACTTTATTTTCTTGTCCACCAATTGCTCTTACAGCATACCATTTCATTACAGAAGTATCAGACATCTTAATCTATTAATTAAAAATATTAAAATATTTATCTAAACTCATTTGAAAAAATTTATCAACTAAAAATACTGCTATCGCAAAAATAATAGTAAATGTTGCCACTAATACCGTATTTTTTTGTGCTTCATTTCTAGGCATCCAGGTAACATTATTTTTTAGCTCTTCAAATGATTCTTTGATATAATTAACTAAACCCATTATCTATTTATTTTACGCACGGGTGGAGAGGCTCGAACTCCCGACACCTGGTTTTGGAGACCAGTGCTCTACCAACTGAGCTACACCCGTAAAAAGCAGAATTATTTCTACTAATTTGTTATTTTATTTTTATAAATAAAACATTCTATTTAAAAGAATACAAGGTGCCTCTTAAAAAGAAGCACCTGATATTTAAAATTATTTATTCGACTTAATTAGTCTAAAATTTCAGTAACCTGACCAGCACCAACGGTTCTTCCTCCTTCACGGATTGCAAAACGCAAACCTAAGTTCAATGCAATTGGCTGAATTAGATCAACTGTTATAGTCAAGTTATCACCTGGCATTACCATTTCAACTCCATCAGGTAAATTAATAGTACCTGTAACATCAGTTGTTCTTACATAAAACTGCGGACGGTAATTTTTATGGAATGGAGTGTGACGACCACCTTCTTCTTTTTTCAAGATATAAACCTCAGCTTTAAATTTAGCATGTGGAGTTACTGAACCAGGTTTACAGATCACCATTCCTCTAGAAATTTGATCTTTATCAATACCTCTTAATAAAATACCAACATTATCACCAGCTTCACCTCTATCTAAAATTTTACGAAACATTTCAACTCCTGTAACTGTAGAAGTTAATTTTTCGGCACCCATACCAATAATATCTACAGAATCACCAGTATTAGCAATACCCATTTCAATACGACCTGTTGCAACAGTTCCACGACCTGTAATAGAGAATACATCTTCAACAGGCATTAAGAAATCCTTATCAACATCTCTTTTTGGTAATTCAATCCAAGTATCAACTGCATCCATTAATTCCATTACTGTGTCAACCCATTTTTGCTCACCATTTAAAGCTCCTAAAGCTGAACCTTGAATTACAGGACCATTATCACCATCATACTCATAAAATGATAACAATTCTCTAATTTCCATTTCAACTAATTCTAATAATTCCTCATCATCAACCATGTCTACTTTATTCATAAACACAACCATTCTTGGAATCCCTACCTGACGACCTAAAAGGATATGCTCGCGGGTTTGTGGCATTGGTCCGTCAGTTGCAGCAACTACTAAAATAGCACCATCCATTTGGGCAGCACCTGTTACCATATTCTTTACATAATCTGCGTGACCAGGACAGTCAACGTGCGCGTAGTGACGTGCTTCAGTTGAATATTCTACGTGAGCAGTATTAATTGTTATACCTCTTTCTCTTTCTTCCGGAGCATTATCGATTTGGTCGAATTCTTTTACTTCAGAAAGTCCTTTACCTGCTAACACTTTTGTAATGGCAGCAGTCAAAGTAGTTTTACCGTGGTCAACGTGTCCAATAGTTCCAATATTTAAATGTGGTTTTGAACGATCAAAAGTTTCTTTTGCCATGATTGTTAATTTTAAATCTTAGTTATATATATTTGTGTTTAAATTCATTTTTTTATAGCTATTATTGGACTAAATGACAGGTCCCAAAAATTATCGGGAGAACCCCTTCCTACCTATTTAACTACCATATGTAGTTAGGCAGGCGTGATCAAAATCACTTTATTTTACTTTCCTAATTAATTCAATTAACTAAATATTATCAGCCTTTTGAGCCAATGACGGGATTTGAACCCGTGACCTCTTCCTTACCAAGGAAACGCTCTACCCCTGAGCTACACCGGCTTTTACTTAATTGTGGAAACCGGACTCCTCTTTATTCTTATTTGCGCTCAAGAGCAAATTCACTTTGCAACTGGTCTTAATTCCTTTACAACATCCTATCATTCATTTTAAGTTGTAAATCAGAGCGGGAGACCGGGCTCGAACCGGCGACAGTCAGCTTGGAAGGCTGAAGCTCTACCAACTGAGCTACTCCCGCTAAAATATTATATTTAATATCTGTGGGGAGAGCAGGATTCGAACCTGCGAAGGTTTCCCAACAGAGTTACAGTCTGTCCTCGTTGGCCGCTTGAGTATCTCCCCCTCAATATTTATTTTCAAAGACCTGAGCCGATGGAGGGACTCGAACCCACGACCTGCTGATTACAAATCAGCTGCTCTAGCCAGCTGAGCTACATCGGCATTTTCAATAAAAAATCGCAAAAAAAATAATACAAACCTTATTTTTATTTTTGGATCTTTACAAAAAAAAACAAACCGCTTTTTCTAACGGTTTGCAAATGTAAAAAGTTTTATCAGTTCTGCAAAACTTTTTGGCTATATTTTTTAAATAATTTAGGCCCTTAATTTTTCTTTTCGTTTTACTAATTGTCGCTTGACAGAATCTACTGATTGACTTACTGCTTCTTCAAAAGTTTTACCATGTTTTTTGGCCAAAATATCATTGCCGGGTAAACTGATTTTTAAATCACTAATTTTATTATCTTTAACACTTGTGCTTTGCACTTTTAAAAAAAAATCTGCCCCTAAAATATGGTCATGAAATTTTTCGAGATTATTAACCTTTTTTTCAATGTATTTTACCAAATCATTTTCAATATTAAAATTTACAGATTGCACAGATACTTTCATAAGTTAATGGTTTTTATTGCCCCTTGGATGGGCTTGATTATACATTAATTTTAGATCCTTCAAGTTACTATGGGTATACACCTGAGTTGAAGCTAAACTAGAATGGCCAAGTAATTCTTTTACCGAATTCAAATCAGCTCCTTCGTTTAATAAATGTGTTGCGAAGGAATGTCTAATAACATGAGGGCTCTTTTTGACTTTTAAAGATACTTTACTAAAATACTCATTTATTATTCTATATACAAGTGTTGGGTATACTTTTTCTCCTTTTTTAGTGATGAAAAAATGATTTGATTTTACACCTATTTCTTCTCTGAGTATTTTGTAACTATCAATTGTTTTTATTATAGAATTTAATAACGGAATTTGTCTTTCTTTATTTCTTTTTCCCAGTACTTTAACAATATTTTGTGACAGATCAAATGAACTCATTTTTAATTCAATTAATTCAGCTCTTCTTATACCAGTTGTATAAAGCATTTCAATTATCAATTTATCTCTTATCGATTCAAAATTCTTCTCATTTTTAAAAAAGTCAAGCACTTCCAAAATCTCCTTTTCCGAAAATGGTACATTCACTTTTTTTGAAACTTTTAAAGCTTTGTGTTCTCGCAACGGACTTTGCGCAATTTGTTTTGTTTTTAATAAATAGTTATAGTATGATTTTAATGAGCTAATTTTTCGGTTAACAGATCGATTTGAAATATTATTCTCAACCAAATCAATAATCCAACTTCTAATAATACTGTAATGCAATTTAGAAATAGTACTTTCATCAAATTCACTTTCACAAAAATCCTGAAAGGTCTCTAAATCTTTTTTATAAGCCGTAATTGTACATGGTGAATATTTTTTTTCGTAACTAATATATTCTATAAAATGAGGTATACTCACAATAAATTTTCAATTTCTTTTTAACAATCTAAAGTTCTGCTAATAAATTTACTTATTAACGCTACTTTACCAAAGTTACAAATTTTAAGAAAACAAAATAAATATTTAACATAAAAAAATCCCGCCTAAGCGAGATTTAACAATATTTTATAAAACTGAGAACTAACCTTTTTCTTCAGCAGTTCTAATTGCCTGAACATATTGGGCTTTTTGAATAAGTTTACGTCTCTTCACAGAAGGCTTTGTAAATTGTTTACGTTCGCGCAATGATCTCATTGTTTTCGTTCTATCAAACTTTCTCTTAAAACGCTTTAACGCTCTATCTATATTTTCACCGTCTTTAACTGGAATAATTAACATAGTCTGGCACCTCCTTTCACATGTATGAATTTAAATAATTAATATTCT
>VAPH01062602.1_pt1 | contig 21640 bp, 19 predicted proteins | sample 3393861 | NCBI WGS metagenome assembly VAPH01 (sample SAMN08290439, study PRJNA428436) | hydrothermal vent metagenome | isolation source: Deep-sea hydrothermal vent chimney | place: Atlantic Ocean: South-mid Altantic Ridge | reverse complement strand
GGTTCAAATCCCCTCAGCTCCACGTCGGTTTCGCCCTTCGGGCGAAACCCTAACTTGAGTTTGCTTCGCAAACTCGGTGGCGCGGGTCGGTTTTGAGTCCCTGTCGGGCCTCGAAACTGTTACCCGTCCCTGGTTGCTGATTGGTTTCTCCCGGAATCCCGCGGGACCGCGAGATCGGACCTTGACCAATCGACTTCTCGCGGACCATCTTGATGCTGCGCTGTTGGGTCGGTTTTGGCCCTTCCCAGATGTGGTCTGCGGGAGTACATTGGAGGCGTCGTAGGTGTTCGCTCTGGTGGAGGGTTCGATGCCGCGTTGGTTTCAGAGCATGCTCGCCGGTGTGATCCGCCTGGACATCCGTGGCACCGTGCTGGGGCGCCACTGGCGCGGTACGCCCGCTTCCCGTGTGTCGATCAGCTGTGGGTCGGTGTGGGACTCGTCTGGGTTCTGGTCTGGGCCGTATCTCAGGACTACCTCTTCATGTCTTCCGTCTTCCCGACAGCTACCTCGTGGCTCGGGATTGCAACGGCTGCCTTGGCGCTGGTGCTTCTGGCGTCCGCTGTGATGCCGCCCACCTGCCGGCGATCTCCGGACCCGCAACGAAACCACTTGAGAGAGGAGATCCAATGAGCATCTTGACCCGCCAACGCACGCTTCGCAACGAGCCTAGGATCGACCCATCGCACGTCGGCGCACACAGGTCGCTCGCAGCTTCCCTGATCCTGCTTGCGATCGGCATGGCGGCTGTCGCTGTGCTCGGGCCGCTTGTCGCCGGCGTGATCGAGTATCACGTCTCGGCCGGTGCCACGAACCAGATCCGGGGTGGCGACATCGCTGTGCTCGTCTTGGCTGTTCCTGCGAGCCTCGCAGCCGGGCTTCTCCTGCGTCGGGGTCGCGCGGCTGGATTGGTCCTCGCTCTCGGTCCATCGATCTACGCGCTGTATATGTACAGCCAACTCGCGCTCGGCGGCGACATATCGCGATACCCCGGCAATAGCGAGAGGTTTTTCCTGCTCTATCTGGCGATCTTCATCCTGTCCGGATGGATCGCTGTGGAGGCTTGGAGGGTCATCAGCGACACGGTTCTTCCGCCAATTCCCGAGCGACCTGGCAAGGCGTTCGGGTGGTTCGCTCTCGTCGTGGTGTTCTTCCTAGCGGTCGGACTCCATCTCCCAGGGCTCGCTGACGCGTGGTCGAGCAGGCCTGTCGGACCCGAGTACCTCGCTGACCCGGTTGTGTTCTGGCTTGTCAAGTTCATGGACCTCGGTTTGGTCGTTCCGGTCGTGACCGCGGTGGCTGTGGGCACGCTGCGGAACAGTACCTGGGCGACGAAAGCGGCCTGTGCGGTCAGCGTGTGGATCGCTCTTCTCGGGTCGTCGGTAGCAGGGATGGCCATTGTGATGCAGGCAACGGATGATCCGGCCGCAAGCGTCGCCAACACGATCGTGTTCGGCTCCTTTGCGGTCATCGCAATAACGATTGCGGTCGCCCTGCTCGTTCCGGTGCTCACGATGCTCGACGAGCCACGAACCCAAGCGCGGCGTATCGCCGCTACCTCTAGGTGAGCCGTCCGAGGAGTTCCGGGAGCGACACGGTGGCGATACCAGCCCCCACGTCGGAGAAACCGTAGGGGAGCACGAGGTGGTTGTTGTGGATCATGCTGCCGCACGAATACACCACGTTGGGTACGTAGCCGTCGCGCTCTTCGCCATTGGGTTCCAACAAGGGTTCCTTGAGGTGTCCTATGACCCGGTGGGGGTCGTCGATATCGAGGAGGATCGCACCGAGGGTGTACCGACGAAGCGGGCCGACACCGTGGGTGATCACCAACCACCCGGCCTCGGTTTCCAGCGGAGAACCGCAGTTGCCGAGTTGCATCAGTTCCCACGGGCGCTGCGGTTCCTGGATCTTGCTGGTCTCGGCCCAAAAGCGCACATCGTCGGACATCATGAGGAAGTTGTTCTCGTTGTCGTGGCGGCACAGCGCGGCGTACCGACCGTCGACTTTCCGGGGGAACAACGCAATACCCTTGTTCTGGGCGCAGGATCCCCTGAGGGTGGCGATCCGGAACGACACAAAGTCCTCCGTCTCGATCAGTTGTGGCAGAATCTGAAACCCGTCGAACGCGGTGTACGTCGCGTAGTACATGACCGAGCCGTCGTCATTGGTGAACCGAACAAAACGGGCATCCTCCATGCCGTGGCTCTCCGTCGGACCCGCGGGGAAAATGACGCGCTCGGAGATCTGTGACTCGTCGCGGAACACTGTTTCATAGTTCGATGCGGCCAACCAGTGAATCGTCCGCGTCGTGAGTGCCGAGATCGAGCGATCGATTCCTTGTTTGTCGAGGTCCTCGATCGCAGCCTCCAGTTCGATGAGCGTAAATCGTCCAGGGAGCGGGTCGAGGACAAGCATTGCGATCTCGTTGATGGCTCCGAGTTCGGTAAGTTTTGATCGGAAGAACGCGTTCTCGTAGATAGCGGCGCGTCGCTGTCCGGTGTCTGCATACCTGCTGGTCCTATCGAGTGTCACATTCGCCTGCGCGTCGATAATTCCCGACCGGAACTCGATGGATGAAACGTGGCCCTCGCCGATGCCACGCAAGCTCATGACGAAGCGCTGCTCTCCGGGGTTGAGGTTGGACTGGTCGGGAGCCGCAACGATTGACGGGTTGCCGAGCGCCGCCGCCTCGATCGAGTACTCATGCGTGAAGTAGGCGCCGATGAGGTGCCGGCGTTGCTCGGAAAGTTCACCAGGGTTGTCGATGTGGCCGGCAACAATATCGAAATGCTGGTCCAGAACAGCCGTCAGGTTTCTGTGCCGACCATCGAACTGTTGCTGCGTGGTTGCCAGAGTTGACACAACCTCGGATTCGGGCATCGCGAGGATCCGATCGAGTACAACCTTGGCCCGTGAGTGCCCATCGGGGAAGATTCGCTCTCCCGGTAGGAAGGGACGAGTGATGACCCGTCGCGAATCGGGGACGAACCGAACCGCGGTCCGAGTGACCGCGATCGGATTCATGGCGTACGTCGATTGTTGCTGGTCATCCGTTATCCCTAGAGCGCGAAACCGAAGTTTAGACCGCTGAGATCCTTCGCATCGGATTCTGCCTATGGATCGGAAACACCCCGAAGGGCATGAACGGCCCGTTCGAGCGTTGCAAGGGCAGCCAGGGTCGACTCAGCCCCCTGGTTTAGGTTCATGTAACCGGGGCCGAGACCGTCTCCGCATCCACCTGTCTCGGGATCGTAGATCGACAAACCGGCATCGTTGGCTCCGACAAACCAGCACGCTGCCCGCTCAACGAGGTCCCGCCACTGCGTGTCCCCGGTGAGTACCCATGCCCGGAAGCAGGCATCAGCCATTGCCGCGGCCTCCACGGGCTGCTGATCGAACCCCGGTCGCGGTTCACCCGGTGCCCAGCCGCGCACCGGGGTGAAGCTGAAATGGTTATCGCTGGTCTCTACCTCAACCAGCCACTTCAGCAGGCGGAGTCCGGCATCGACGAGACGCTCGTCGGGGAGGAGCGCACCCGCAGCGAGAAGGGCTTCGGGGAGACGGGCGTTGTCATAGGCGAGGCGCACCTCGGGCCACGGCCACCGCGCGTCGTCGAGCACATGTATGTGGCCAACACATTGTTCCAGCAGCTGACGCGCTACGAGATGATCGGGAGTTGTCGTCAGTACCTCGGCCGCTCCCAGGAGAGCGAAGGCATTTGCCCGCGGCGAGGGCGACCAGAACTCCTGTTGGTTAGCGAAGATCTCGAGTCCGACGTTGCGCATCCAGGGCTCTGGGCCAAGCCGGGAGACCACACCTGCAGCCCAGATCGCCCGACCCTGGGAATCGTCCGACCCGACCCTGTCGGTCCACAGCCCATCGGCGCTGCGACGGTTATGGAAACCGCCCTCGGGTAGCTGTGCTTCCTGGAGGAAGGTGAGGTAGATGCGGGCCAGGTCGGTGGACGGAGCGGGTGTGCGGCACGCGACGATGAGGGCGCGTGCGTTGTCGTCCGTGCAATATCCGTGTTCGGTGCGCGGTGTCGTGAATAGCGCATGCTCCCACAGACCGCGACGGTCGGTCATCTGTCGCAGATGATCAAAGCAGGGCTTGGGTAGCGTGTCAGCCGACGTCGGCGAAGGCACCAACAGGCTTCTCCATGAGTGTCGCTGTTGCGGGGGTCTGTGCCGCCTGTTGTTGGGCCATCACCCTCGTTGCGAGACGGCGGTACCTGCGGGCCACCGCCGGCCAATACAGGGTTATCCCGATCCGTTTCGCCTCGTGGCTCATCTGTTGCGCAAGCGAAGGGTCCGTGAGCACGGCTCGCAGGCTATCTCTCATTGCGACGGGATCGTTGTGTGCAACGACGATCCCGGCCCCGGTACTGAGAAGCTCCGTGGCGTGGGGGAAGGCAGTCGCGATCACCGGCTTGCCCGCTGCGATCGCTTCGACGAGCACACCCGACGTGACCTGCTCCGCTGACTCGTACGGAAGTACGACGACGTCGGCTCGACGAACCTCTGCAGAGAGGGCTGCGGTGTCGGGGTACCGGGTGTCGAATTCGACAAGGTCGTCGAGTCCGAGATCGTGGACCCGGGCGACGAGGCTCTCAAGATACGCATCGCCCTGGGACGATTGCACCTTGGGATGGGTCTTACCCAGAATGACGTAACGGGGGAGAGGCCGAAGATTCTTGAGGCCTGCGAACGCATCGATCACCGTTTCCAGGCCTTTGCCGGGACCGATGAGGCCCCACGTGAGGGCGATCGGTCGGGGTCCACCCGCCGGTGATGAACCTCCGAGATCGGCCTTCGCTCCGTGGGGGATCATCTGGACTTTTCTCGCATCGACCTCATACCCGCGGACGAGTCGCTGTCTTGCGGTCTCGCTCATGACGACGACCCGCGTGGCACGCTCAACCACGTCTTGGAGAAGTGACCGCTGATGGGGACTGGGGTGGCTAAGGACTGTGTGGAGGGTGACGACAGCCGGAACGTCGAGGCCCGCCATGATATCGAGGACCTCGCTGCCGTCGGGCCCTCCGTAGATCCCGTACTCGTGCTGGAGGAACACAACGTCAAAAGAGTTGAGCGCGTCGATCGTATGGGAGAGGGATCGACGATCTCCGTTGATGTGCTGGTAGACGACCTCGGGTCTCGGTTCGTCGCTGCGAGTGTCGACCAGGCTCACGACGCCGAGGCCTGTATCGGTGCCCCGACCTTCGGCGATGGCTTCACGCAGGGATGACGTGAATGTCGCCAACCCGCACGATGTGGGTGGGTAAGTACTTAGGAATCCGATTGAGGGAAGTTGTCCGTGGTGTCTCATGAATCTTCCATCCTCTCTTAATAGTCACCCAACGGTGACGGCGGTTGATGCGACAGTATTCACTCAAGCGGGCGGAGGGCGGACCCGTAGGAGGGCCGGGCGGGCGCTGAGGAGCTGGGGCTTTGCTACCTTGTCCCCCGAATTCTATTCGTGTCGTGTCGCTATCGGAACCCGACGCCCGCGGTCGTGCGAAGCGAAAGCTCAGAGAGTGCTCTCTATCGTTTGAACCTACGGCGAGAGTCGGATGGGCGGTTCGGATGGACAAAGTGCCCTATCGACAGCCGGGCGCGCAAACGATGCTGGCAGTAGCCGCTGGGATCGACCGGACCCCGGCGATCCCGGCGGCGCAGTTTGTAGAGAAGCAAGGATGAACCCATGGAACTGCCAAAGCCCGTACGCCGCCGATGGTGGCAATACAAGAGGACCTGGTTGTTAGGCCTGCCCGCAGTGCTCATTCTCGGTGTCGTCGGCTTGTTCGTGTGGGGGAGCTTCCAGCCCAAACCGCTGGGATTCGCTCCGACCGATCCTGACGAAACTGCGGTTGTGACCGAAGACTGGATCCGGTACACCATCGACGCCAGAAGCAAGGCCGATTGGGTGTTGTTCGACTTTGAGAAGGGCCGGGTCATCGAGGGCGACTTCACCGTACCGGGCTGGGATGTTGCATTCCAGCGTACGAAGCTGCTCACAAACTCAGGCGTGACAAATCCGTCGGGCCCGGGTGGAGCATTCGGACTGGGAGAGGTCCCACTTGAGTTAGCCAGTCCCCCGGAGTCGGCGCCGTTCGCGGTTGACAGCCTCGGTGGCGATGATGACGACGAGCCCATGAATATCGAGGCGGGGAAGTGGTACTCCTACTCATTCATTTCCCACATAGTGAGCACCAAACCGGACACGTACCTGATCCGTACCGGCGAGACCCGCGACGCCCTGGTCCAATTCGATTCGTACTACTGCGAGGATGAAGAGTCCGGCTGTATCACCTTCCGGTATCGGCTCGTCAGGAGCGTCCCCGACAGTGGCACACAGGCCGCCCCGTCAGAGGAATAGGGACGACCCGTCAAACCGAAGCTCTCAGATCCCCAGCTGGCGGGCCGCGAGATCTCGCATGATCTCCTCCGAACCGCCGCCGATCGCGTTGACTCGTACCTCCCGGTATATGCGTTCGACCGGGTTGCCCCGCAGATACGATGCGCCGCCGAGGATCTGAGCAGCCTCGCGGGCACAGAACTCCATCGCCAGACTTGCCTGGATCTTGCACTCGGCAAGTTGGGCAATCGGCTTGTCGCCCTGGTCCACGCGATAGGCGAGTTGTTCCATCCACGCCCGGGTGGCATTGATCCGGCGGTCCATGTCAACAAGTTTGTGGCGGATGACCTGGCTCTCAGAGAGGCGAGCGCCGAACGTGATTCGTTCCCGAGCCCAGGCCAGCGCCTCGTTGTAACAGACCCGCGAAGCCCCGACCATACCGGCGATCAAGAACAACCGCTCGTAGTTGAAGTTCTCCATGATCAACTGGAACGCACCATTTTCGGTTCCGAGAAGGTACCTGGCAGGGACCCGGCAGTCGTCGAAATACAGCGTGGCCGTGTCCGAGCACCACCACCCCATCTTCTTGAGAGGGGTCTTGGTGAACCCGGGTGTCGTCGCCGGGATCACGAGTAGCGAGACGCCACCCGCACCGGGCCCACCGGTGCGGACCGCGGTCGTGATGTAGTCGGCTCGCATGCCCGACGTGATGAACGTCTTCGAGCCGTTCACGATGTAGTCGTCGCCGTCGCGGACTGCGGTGGTCCTCAGGTTCGCCACGTCAGATCCGCCGCTTGGCTCGGTGATGGCCAGTGCACAGATCAGGTCGCCGGACAACATCCCCGGCAGAATCTCTCCCTTGCCCTCATCCGTCCCGCCGTTCTGGATCGGCGGTGCACCGATGTAGTTGGAGAGCAGCGACGCACCGACACCACCGGCTGCACACATGGCGACTTCTTCGGCGAGAATTGTAAGAAGCAGCGCATCGTGGTGGCCGAGCCCGCCGTACTCGGCGTCGAACCCGATGCCGAACATACCGACTTCGCCGGTCTTGCGGTACAGCTCCCGTGGGAACTCTTCGGCCTCGTCCCATTCGTTGACGTTGGGCGTCATCTCAGTAGCTACAAACTCCCGAATGATCGTACGAAACAGTGCATGCTCTTCGGTGTAGATCGGTAACTCTGTCACGGTTTCGCAGTTCTCGCCGCGGGTCCGTCGGTCGGCGGCCCCGCAAACGCTTGCGCGATCCGTAACCACTCGAGGGCACGCGGGGTTGCGACCAGGGCGGTGTCGTCAACGTGGCGACGTTGGGTAACGACGAGGCAGAAGTCGACGGCAGGTCCGGTGACTTTGTCGTCAGCGTCTTCGGGACCGAACTCCCAGACTTCACCCGACGGAGCGACGAGCCGGAGTAGTACCTCACCGCTGGGGACCGATAGGCCACGATTCTTGTAGGACCACTGTCGCGTGATGAAACCTAGCTGTGCGATGTGGCGCAGCCTGTCGGTCGGGATTCGCTCCGCGCCAACAGCGTCGACGATGTCCTGCCCGTGCGCCCAGACTTCCATGAGGCGTGCAGTCAAGAAGGACCTCGCACCCATCGATGGGCCGTACCAGTCGACTCTCGTATGATCAGCAAGCGTGGTGGCGGCGCGGGCAAGCAGGTGTCGCGTGGATCGCCACTCGTTGAGGAGCACGGCGGGAGTCATCGCACGGAACTCGCCGAGGGTTACATCATCGAAAGAGGTGCTTCCGTCCGAGATCGCGCCGAACAGATCGGTCACCATTGTGGAGAACGTCCCAGGGTCGGTAATGGCGATGGCCGCGGCGTGATCAAAATACGTGAGATGGCCGATCTGGTCGGCAACGGTCCATCCGATACTCGGCGTCGGCTGCAACCAGGCATCGTCTTGTCCATGAGCGACGATCTCGTCGAGCGCGTCCTGTTCAGCAACGAGGTCCTGCGTTACGCGTGATATATCCATAACCGGGCTTCCTGGTACTGGCTCCGGGACGTGTGTCCCGATGAATCAGCACGATACCCAATGGGTACAGCGAGGCAAAGCGCCATGATGTCTGTGGGTGGTGCTGCGGGTTTTCCAACGATCGTTTGCCCTGTAACCTGTGGTTTGCGCTTCCCGGAGCGTCCCGTGTCACCGCTAGCGGTGACACGACCCCATACCCTTATTTCTCAGGAGCCATCATGAGCACCACCACCTTCACCTCAGAGTCGGTGACCGAGGGTCATCCCGACAAGGTCGCTGACCAGATTTCAGATGCCGTTCTTGATGCCGCTCTAACACAGGATCCTGGTGCCCGCGTCGCATGTGAAACGCTCGTCACGCCCGCAAAGGTGTATGTAGCCGGTGAAATGACGACGAGCGCCACGTTCGACATCGAGCAGATCGTTCGAGAGAAGGTCATCGCTATCGGCTACGACCGGGCGGAACTGCAGTTCGACGGTTCCACGGTCGGGGTCGATGTTGTGATGGGTCAACAGTCGGGGGATATTTCCCAAGGCGTCGATGGTTCGGAGGAGTCGCGGTCGGGTGCAACCGACGCATTCGATCTGCAGGGGGCCGGCGATCAGGGGATGATGTTTGGGTACGCCTGCGACGATACCGAAACGCTGATGCCGCTGCCCGTACACCTCGCCCATCGATTGAGCGAACGTCTCGCACGGGTCCGTCAGGACGGGACGCTGCCGTGGTTGCGTCCCGATGGGAAGACCCAGGTGACCGTCCGGTATGAGGACGGCGAGCCCGTCGGCATCGATACGGTGCTCATCTCAACTCAACATGATGCAGACGTGAGTCGCGACGAGACCATTCGGCCGTCTCTCATCGAGCACGTCATCTCACCGGTTCTGTCGGCTCAGTTTCTTGCTGACAACCCGACCATCCACATCAATCCGACAGGCCGGTTCGTGATCGGTGGCCCGGCAGGTGATGCAGGCCTGACAGGACGTAAGATCATCGTCGACACGTATGGTGGAATGGGGCGTCACGGTGGGGGAGCATTCTCCGGGAAGGATGCCACGAAGGTAGATCGGTCGGCAGCGTACGCGGCGCGCTGGGTCGCAAAACATGTCGTAGCGAGCGGTGCTGCAAGACGCTGTGAACTCCAGATCGCCTACGCCATCGGAATCGCAAACCCGGTATCGATACTCGTGGACACCTTCGGGACCGCAACGGTTGATCCACAGCAAATCTCCGATGCCGTACGCAAGGTGTTTGACCTCCGACCAGCGGCAATCATTCGCGATCTGGATCTCCGGCGTCCCTGTTTCTCGGAAACTGCCGCCTATGGTCACTTCGGGAGGGTCGGCGACGCGTTCACATGGGAACGAACCTCGCGCCTCAATGACTTCATGGCGGCAGTGGGGTTGTAGCCCGATACGGTCGAACCCTTACGGGTCATATCGGGGCTATCCTGCATCCGGAGGATTCACATGACCACCCACCTACAAGTTGTCGGAATAGGCGCGGCCCTCGTCGACGTTCTCGCCAAAGTGCGCGAGAGCTTCGTCGAACAACACCCCCTTCTTGAAAAAGGTGCAATGACGCTTGTTGACGCCGAGCAGGCGTCCCACATCTACTCATCGATGCCGCCGAGCATTGAATCTTCCGGCGGTTGTGCGGCCAATACGATCGCAGGCGTTGCGTGGCTTGGCGGGCGTGGCGGGTTCATCGGCAAGGTCCATCGGGATCAACTCGGTGAGGTCTTTGGCCACGACATGCATGCGACCGGCGTTACGTACACGACGCCGATGAGCGCCGACGGTCCGCCCACCGGTCGCTGCTTGATTCAAGTCACCCCCGATGCCGAGCGAACGATGAACACGTTCCTCGGAATGTCAGCAATGTTGGAGCCGTCCGATATTGATGACTCGATGATCGCGAACTCTGACATTCTGTACTGCGAAGGTTTCATGTGGGATTCGCCCTCGGCGCGCGCTGCGGTGCTGCGGGCGATTGATGTTGCCCGCCGAGCGGGCACGAAGGTTGCGCTGTCGCTTAACGATCGGTTCTGTGTCGAGCGCCACATGGACGAATGGAAACATCTCGTTAACGACGGTATTGACATCATCATTGGGAACGATGACGAGGTCGAGGCGTTCTATCAGACGAGTGATTTCGACAAGGCGTGCCGGTCAGCACAAAAGGATGCCGACTTTATCGCAGTTACACGCGGCGCCGGGGGGTCAACGGTACTCACTCGAACCGAGCGTGCCGAAGTTGATGCGATTACCTTCGGCAACGTGGTCGATACGACCGGCGCCGGCGATCTATATGCAGCCGGGTTCCTCTTCGGGATATGCAACAGCCTTGACATCGCGACCGCCGGCAAGCTTGGAAGTATGACGGCGGGCGAGGTTCTCGGACACCCCGGTGCGCGACCCGCGCGACCACTATGGCAGGTAGCAGTATCGTCCCAGTAACCTCCCACAGGTGTTTCTCCAACGATCAGTCGAGTCCCGCAGGTGAGTAGGCGCTTCGCCGAGTTCGTTGTATTCATTGCGTCGGCAAGCATTCTCGTGATCGAGATTGTCGCCGGTCGAATGTTGGCGCCGTACGTTGGAGTTACCCTCGAAACCTTCACAGGCATCATCGGTGTGATCCTTGCCGGGATTGCTTGGGGAGCCTGGCTCGGCGGACGGATGGCTGATGCCCGCCCGCCCGAGAAGGTCATCGGACCGGCCTTGGTCATTGGCGGCATCATGGCGGCATTGTCGCCGGCGATCATCGACATCGTCGGTCGCTCGATCGGTCGGGACCCGATGTCGATCGTGATCGCGGCCGGAGTTGGGTTTCTTGCCCCGGCGATCGCGCTCTCGACAGTTGGTCCGCTGGTGGTCAAAGTGTCGTTGACGTCGCTCGACGAGACCGGGACGACCGTTGGCCGCTTCTCAGCGATCGGTACCGTTGGTGCAATTGCCGGAACGTTTGTTGCCGGATTCGTGTTGCTGCGGTTCTTCGGGACGCGTCAGATTGCTTTTGGTGTCGGCGCGGTTCTCGTCCTCGTCGGTGTCGTGATCATTGTTCGTCAGGCTGGATGGAAGTCGGGTGTGGGACCGACGGCAGCCTTGCTCGCGGTGACCAGTTTCGCCGCCGTTGTGACGAGTCCGTGCCAGTTCGAGACTGAGTACGTTTGCCTGCTGGTCGTTGTTGATAGCGAACGGCCAACCGGACGAGAGATATGGAGCGATATCTATCGAATCTCGTATGTCGACGTCGAAGACGGCACCCACCTGCAGGCCCGGTATGCCCGCCAGATGGCGCAAGTAGTCAACGCCACGTTTGCAGGAGACGGCCCACTCGCCGCCCTCTACATCGGAGGCGGCGGATTCACCATCCCCCGGTGGTTATCGGAATCTCGACCCGGGTCCACAAACACTGTCCTTGAAATCGATCGCATCATGGTCGAGGTCCTGGAACAAGAACTGAATTTCAACGCGAACGGTGAAGGCAATACGACGCGGATCGGCGACGCTCGCCTGCTCATTGCCGACGAGTCCTCAGATAGCTTCGACATTGTGGTTGGCGACGCGTTTTCAGGCGCCACGGTTCCGTGGCATCTCACAACCGTGGAGTTCCTTGAAGAGGTGCAACGAGTACTCACGCTGCAAGGCGTGTATGTCATCAACGTCATCGACTATCCACCGCTGAACTTCTTGCGTGCCGAGCTGGCGACTTTTGAAGAGGTGTTCCCGTACGTCGGCGTTGTCGCACCGGAGTCGTATCTTGCGGGAGACCGGGGCGGTAACTTTGTGGTCATTGGTTCGGATACACCGATTCAGGTCGACGCGATCGCGCCCTTGTTGGAGGAATCCTCCGGGATCATTGCCGGTGACGCTGTCACGTCGTTCATCGGCGGCGCACAACCGCTCACCGACGACTACGCGCCCGCAGATCAGCTCATCAGCCGTCGATAGTCTCAATCGTCAATCGTCGGCGAACGCCGGCTGATCAAGGCTGTTGTCGTCATCCGGCGTCACGTACATCGTGATAGCGAACTCGACGTCATCGGAGAACGACACGCTGTGGTTCACATGTGGAATGATGATGAGGTCGCCGCCGGCCGATACTACGAGGTTGCGGGGACTCTCGCCTTCGGACTCGGTGAAGTGGACGGTTCCTGCCGCGACCCGCAACGCTGCCCAACAGGTGGTGCTGTGGTCGTTGAGCAGGCGGCTGGGAACGGTATCTGAGGTGAACCAAGGGGTTGTTCTACCCTCAACGAGACCGTCCGGCAGGGTCACTCTGTGCATACAGGTCCTTTCGACAGCTTCCATTCTCGCAGGGCGTGCCGCCAAGTGGTAGGGGCAACTGTCCCGAATGCGCGTCCGGGTTCACGATATTGCAAACGGTTGGTACTCTTTCAGCCTCACAGAGGCGGACGGATCATGGTGTCGTACGACATTGAAGCAATTGAGGTCAAGTGGCAGGACCGCTGGGAGGCGGCCGCGGTCTCACGGGTCACCGAAGAATCCGCGAAACCGAAGTTCTATAACCTTCAGATGTACCCGTACCCGTCGGGTGAGCTTCACATGGGTCACCTGCGCAACTACACGTATACGGACCTGTTGAGTCGATACAAGACAATGCGCGGTTACAACGTGCTCACGCCGATGGGGTGGGACTCGTTTGGTTTGCCCGCGGAGAATGCCGCGATCAAGACCGGTATTCACCCGCGTGACTTCACCGAGTCACGTATCGTCAAAATGAAAGAGCAGCTTCGTCGTCTCGGCAACGTGTACGACTGGGACCGAGAGGTTGCCTGTCACCGTCCCGATTACTACCGGTGGACGCAGTGGCTCTTCATCCAATTCTTCAACGAGGGTCTTGCGTACAAGAAGGACGCCCCCGTCAACTGGTGCCCGGAGGACCAGACGGTGCTCGCCAACGAGCAGGTGATCAATGGCGAGTGTGAACGCTGCGGGTGCGAGGTTGTGAAGCGCAATCTCTCGCAGTGGTTCTTCAAGATCACCGACTACGCGCAGCGCTTGCTGGACGACCTTGACATGCTGGATAAATGGCCGGATCGGGTTCGCACGATGCAGCGAAACTGGATCGGTCGTTCAGAGGGCGCCCAGTTTTGCATGGACATCACTGAGCGCCCCGGGGTGTCGATCGACGTGTACACAACCCGCCCCGACACGGCGTTCGGAATGACGTTTGTCGTACTTGCCCCGGAACACCCTCTCGTAACGGAACTCACTGTCGGCACGGAGTACGAGGAGGCAGTCGTCGCGTTCGTCGAAGAGGTTTCCAAAGTCTCTGAGATCGATCGCCTCGCCGGTGGCAACGACAAACATGGGCTGTTCCTCGGGGTTCACGCGACCAACCCGGTAAACGGGATGCGGATGCCGGTGTACATAGCGGACTACGTCCTCATGGGGTACGGGACCGGGGCGATCATGGCCGTCCCCGGACAGGATCAGCGGGACTGGGACTTTGCCACCAAGTACGGCATTGACATCATTCGCACCGTGGAACCACCTCCCGATTTTGACGGTGAGGCCTACACGGGTGACGGCGTCGCGATCAATTCCGGTTTCCTCAACGGCATGGAGATGGCAGAGGCGAAAGCAACAATCATCGACTGGTTCGAGTCGCAGGGGAAGGGAGCCCGAACAGTGCAGTTCCGGCTCCGGGACTGGCTGATATCTCGCCAGCGTTACTGGGGCTGCCCGATTCCGATCGTGCACTGCTCGTCGTGTGGCGCCGTTGCGGTTCCCGACGATCAGCTGCCGGTGCTGCTTCCTGAGGTTGACAACTACAAACCCGAGGGAAGATCTCCCCTTGCCGCGGTAGATTCGTTCGTGAACACGACCTGTCCATCATGCGGCGGTGCGGCAACACGCGAAACCGACACGATGGATACATTCGTCGATTCGTCGTGGTACTTCCTGCGCTACACCGATGCCAGGAACGAGAACGAGGCGTTCAGCCGCGCCAACGCCGACTATTGGATGGGGATTGACCAGTACATCGGTGGTGTCGAGCATGCCATCCTCCATCTCCTCTACGCACGGTTCTTCACCAAGGTTCTCCACGACATGGGACACGTGTCGGTCGAAGAGCCGTTCAACGCACTGTTCACTCAGGGCATGATTGTCAAAGATGGCGCCAAGATGTCCAAGTCGAAGGGCAACGTCGTATCCCCGGACCCGTACTACGAACAGTACGGTGCCGACGCCATTCGTCTCTATGAGCTCTTCATCGGGCCGGCAACGGACGACGCTATCTGGAACGACAACGGAGTTGAGGGAACGTCGCGTTTTCTTGACCGTATCTGGCGTATGGGGACAGGGGGCCTTGGAACCCTCACTGAGCGGGCTGCGACCGATGCCGATGCCGAAATCGTCAAGGTTGTGCATCGGACCGTGAAGAAGGTCACGAACGACATTGACCGGTTCGCGTTCAACACCGCAGTGGCTGCGTTGATGGAGTGCTCCAACGCACTTGCGTCGTGGATGCGTTCCGACGAGGGGGGCAATCAGGCCACCTTCGACGAGGTATTTCCGATGGTGCTTCTCGTGCTTGCCCCGATGGCCCCGCACATGACCCACGAGTTGTGGGAGCGCCTCGGCAGACAGACGCTGCTGGCAACACACCAGTGGCCTGAGTGGGACGAAGCACAGGTGGCCGTTGCATCGGTGACGCTCGTGATTCAGGTGAACGGGAAAGTCCGCGACCGGATCGAGGTCCCCATCGGAATCTCAGAGGTCGAGGCGACCGAGGCCGCACTCGCTTCGCCGAGAATCCAGGAGATTCTTGACGGCGCACAACCGCGTAAGGTGATCGCCCGGCCTCCGAAGATCGTCAACGTCGTCATCTGATGGCCCAGGATTCCCCGTTTCTCGCAAGCGAAGCAATCGAACGAGCCGGGATCTCCCTGGATGTGGTCCGTGGGGCTCTGCCGTCGGTCGAACTCGAGAGCGTGCTGATCAGACAGGCCGGGCTCGTCATGCGTCGCACATGGGCGACCGGGATCCTTGCTATCACGACACCCTGGGGTGTGTTTGCCCACCCTCGCGTGATGTGGTGGTTTCATTCCGGTGACAACGATCAGGAACTCGCTGAACTTGTCGCGCATGAACTCGTCCATATCGAACAACTCAGCCGCGTCGGGCTCGCACGCCATGCAGCTACATATCTCTTCGACTACATCAACGCTCGACGGGCGGGGAAATCACACCGGGATGCGTATTTCGGTCTCGCTGCCGAAGTAGAGGCTCGCGCAGTTGCGAAACGGATCGTCACCAGTGTCTGACGGTCGGTCTCGACGGCCCGCCGCCGACCACAGCTTCCTCAAGGGGACGATGTGGTCTCTTCCGATAACGTTCGGCGCGATCGTTGGCGGTTTTCTGGCCGCAGTCGTTGCTTACGCGATCGTCGGTGGTTGGCAGGACGAAACGTTGGCGGTGGCCGTTGCCGGTGCGGTGCAACTGTTTGCGGGTCTCGCGATCATCTTTGTGTTTGCCCGAGAGTGGGCTGGAGACGGATTCTTCCGCGCCGTCGGATTGCGCATCAAGGCCAAAGATTGGTGGATGTTCTTTGTCGGTTTCGGCCTTCAGGTTGCCATCGTCCTGGCCGTTGTCGATCCTCTTATCAGGCTGCTCAACATCGAACAGCCCGACCAGCAACAGATCGCCGAGATAATCGCCGCGGCCTCGGGCGCCGTGGGTATGGTGGCGCTGATGGTCGTGACGACTGTGCTCGCACCGATCATCGAGGAGATCATCTATCGAGCGGTGCTGCTTCGCGCAATCCTTCGGACGGGTGTCCGTGACAGCACTGCGATTGTCCTTTCGGCCGCTGTGTTTGCCGGTATTCACCTCGTTGATCCACAAGCAGCGATCGTCGTTCCGGGGTTGTTTGTCCTGGGTATCGTTCTCTCGTATGTGACACTCAAGAGCGGGGATCTGTCGCGCGCGATTCTGATCCATGCCGGGGTGAACTCGTTAGCCGCGATTGCTCTCGTCGTCTCGAACACTCCGGCGGTGTGACGCTCAACGGGAACAATTCGGTCTGAGTGTGACGAGGCTCGGGGAATTCGAGTCGGACGCTGCGCGGTCTCGATTAGTGACCAACGTCAAGATGTGAGGCTCTACCGTCGATTTGCACATCCGGCCGGTGTCAGGATTGCAGGAAGTATGCGGCGCGGCTGTTCATCGCGACGTCGGCGGTCGGGGGTATTGCCCGGACAGACCACGAAACCGTCCAGCTCCCGGGTCTCGTCCGGTGCGGCTGTGGGCTGGGCGATCGGCTTGCCTGTCTCGCTCACAGTCCGGATTCCTCTCTCGCGCAAATCCGGATGTCTGGCATGATTCTCCTCACTATGTATATCTCGACTATGTGCTCCTCCACGACCCGGAGGGAAGCTCACGTTCAGCAATCGGCCAACCGAACAGCTCACCGTCAGAACCCGGCCCTCGCCCGTGGCCGCACTGCGCAGCATCTCGACGGTGTGGTGAATCAGTTCCCTACGCCGACCGATCAGGCGCAGCGCGGCGACCTTGAGGGTATGGTCCGTTCGGCAGAACTTGCAGGAGAGGGCGGTCTCGCCTGTCGGCAGGTTTGCGGGGAAAGGTCGCCATGCGACCCCTGAAATCCGAGTGGGCGCAGCGGAAGCTCGAATCCGTGCTCGAGCAGATCCCGTATCTCGAAAAGGAGATGCTGACACTCGAGGCGGTCGTATCACCGGGTGATGTCTGCTTTGACGTCGGTGCGGCGGGAGGAATCTACATGTATCTTCTTGCGCGCAGGGCGGGGCCGAGCGGGAGGGTCCATGCGTTCGAGCCGAGGCCGCGACCTTGTCGGGCGATCGGGCGTGCGGGGCGACTGCTGGGGATGGACACCGTCAGTGTCCATCCCGTCGGCTTCGCCGATGAGAGAGGCACCATGGAGATCTTGATCCCTTCCCGGCATGGTGTCCCGTTCACCACACGGGCCTTCCTCGCCCCGACCCACGGTAAGCATGCGGAACAGATCCCGGACGGGTTCACGGGCATGCAGTCTCTGACCATTCCGATGACGACCATCGATCACTTCGTGGCCGACAGGACGGTTCGCCGGATCGATTTTATCAAAGCCGATGTTGAGGGCGCGGAACTCTCCGTGCTCCAAGGGGCCCGCATGTCCATCGAGCGCTGGCGTCCGACGATCCTGCTCGAGATCGAAGAGCGTCACCTCGGCAGATACGGCAAGCATCCCACAGAGGTGGTGAAGTTCCTGACCCGGTACGGATACCGGATGCATGTGTTCGCCGACGGTGAGCTATCCCCGGCCCCCGAAGTGACACCGTGCGAGAACAACTACCTCTTCCTCCCGCTCTCGTGACGCTTGGGCTGGATTGCTTGCAGTTGCACTCGTGGCTTCGAGAACCCCTCCGCTTTCGTGATGCTCCGGTCGGACTATTCCCGTTGAGCGTTGCGAAGACAGGGGAACTCCAGGCGTACCACTAGGACCCACCCGGCTTGTCTGATAGGTCTAGGGGGTGGATCTTGTGGTGTGGGAGTGGGACCTGTTTATGGACTCTATTTCTCTGCGCAACGGAATCGGTGCGGCGGCGTTGGTGAGTGCTGCTCTGTTGGGCGGCATTTGGTACGGGCTGCCCCAGTCCGCACCCCCGCCGATACAAGGTGGCGTGCCCACCGAACAAGTAACCGTCGTGGCGACGATCACGGTCCATGTTTCAGGCCAGGTAGCTGCACCCGGTCTTGTCGCGTTACCTGCCGACGCCCGGTTGGCCGATGCGGTGGCCGCTGCGGGGGGTGCGACGCGGTGGGCCGCGTTGGACGCCGTGAACCTTGCACAGCCTGTCCGCGACGGCGAACGTCTTGTCATTCCCGATACGAGGAAAGTCACACAAGATACGCCCATGGCCGCAGGTAAACCTGAGAAGGTCGATCTCAACACTGCGTCCGCAGCCGAGCTTGAGAACCTTGATGGTGTCGGTCCCGTGCTTGCCGCGCGCATTGTTTCGTACAGGGATTCGATCGGGAGATTCGAGACGGTTGAAGACCTACTCGATGTCCCCGGCATCGGCGAGGCGAAACTCGCCGCAATTCGGGATGACGTTGTTGTCCGATAGGTGGCATCGACAGTCAGTGGAGTTTGCTGTCGGTGCCGCGGCAGTGTGGTTTGGTGTCGCGGCCGGCCTAACCGGGGGAGTCGTGATGCTTGTCGGTGTTGTGGTTGTTGTGGCGGCTTTTGCAGTTACCCGCCACCGTGTGCTCGCGCTCGTGTGTCTCGTGGGCCTTGTCGCCGGTATGGGATCCGGGCAGCGGATCGATGCGGCACGGAAAGCAACATGGGACGGCTCCGGGGTGGTGCGTGGAACTGTCGTCCAGGACACAACCGTCCCCCAGAGAGGGTTTCTCTTGAGACCTTCGGTATTGGAGCGTGCTGGTGTCGACGAAGCATGGAGCGGTCCTGTCATGTTCGTTGTTTCCAACGAGATCCCGGACGTTGATGCGACGGTGGCGGTCCGGGGCATCGCGACTGTTCGCTCACGATGGGTCGCTGGAAGGACGGTCATGACGACGCTCCGTTCGCGGGATGTTGAGATCCTTGGTGAACCACGGCTGTGGTTTGCAGTTGGGAACGGGATCCGGTCGCGAGTCAGTGGTGTGGTCACGAGCTCGAACCGCCCGGGCGCCGGTTTGTTATTGGGGTTTCTCACCGGGGACACGTCGCAGGTTTCCGAAAAGGTCCTCGACGATATGAAACGGAGCGGGTTGACTCACGCGGTCGCTGTCTCCGGGAGCAACGTGGCTCTCTTTCTCGCGGGAATCTGGGTGTTCGCCGGTGTTCTGAGAGTGCGGCCGGACACGCGCCACATCCTTGGCATTGTTGGAGTGTGGGCCTTCGTGCTGGCGACCCGCTGGGAGCCATCGGTGGTGCGCGCCGCGATCATGGTGACCCTGGTGCTCGCGGGGCGACTTGCCGGTGTACCGATCGATGGCGCCAGGGCCTTGTCCGTTGCCGTGATCGTTTCGCTTGTTGTTGCGCCCGAACTCGCGGGCAACGTTGGGTTCCAGTTGTCGGTTGCGGCGACCGCCGGGATTCTGCTGTCGGGGAAATTGTGGCGGGGTCGCTCACCACAATGGCTCTGGCGGTCTCTCGCAGTGAGTGTCTCCGCACAGACGGCCGTGATGCCGATTTTGTTGTGGCAGTTTGGTGCGGTTCCACTCATGAGTCCGTTTGTCAACGTTGCCGCGGCTCCTGTCATAGCGGTCGCCACGATTCTTGGAGCCCTTGGCTCTCTGGTTGGGTCAGTTCGTCTTATCGATCTTGGCTCCAGAGGCGCCGAGGTTGTTGTCTGGCTGGCAGATTTCGCTGCGGAGTGGCCGCAGCTTTCGGTGCTCGGTGTGTTCGGGGTTGCGATCACATCACTGACCCTCTTTTCGAAACGCTCGGGATGGGTGGCAGCACTGGCAATTCTGGTCGTAGTGGCCACTCTCACACGGGCCGCTGGGCCGCCGACGGACCCTACCGTCACCTTCCTCGATATCGGTCAGGGAGATGCGACACTGCTTCAGTCGCCCGACGGCAGCGTGGTCCTCGTAGACGGAGGTCTCGATCCGCGGGTCTTGAAGGCGGCGTTGCGAGCGCGCGGTATCAGGCGCATTGATCTCGTCATCGGCACCCACGCCGATGCCGACCATATCGGCGGTCTTGTCGAGGCTCTCGGGGTTGTCGTGGTCGATCGGCTCTGGATCCCCGCATTGCAGCCCTCTGCACCGCTCCTGGATGAGCTGATCGCCGTCGCGACGCAGCGTGGTGTGGCGATCGATGAGGTCGGCACCGGACGTTCACTAACTGTTGGTTCGTTCGAGTTGCAGGTGCTTGGACCGTCGCGCCGGTTCGCTGCTGAGAACGACGGCTCCGTAGCTACGTGGGTGACCGTGTCGGGCACCACAGTGCTGTTACCCGGCGACATCGGGGCAATCACCCAGGCCGAACTCCCTACGTTGCGCCCTGATGTGATCCTGGTGCCGCACCACGGATCGAACACGACCGATCCCGACTGGCTTACAACTACTGCAGCAGGCGCCCGGGCCGTCATCAGTGTCGGCGAAAACGACTTCGGCCATCCAACGGCGGAGATTCTTGATGCCCTCGAACAAGCCGGAGCGCTCGTGTATCGCACCGACCGCGATGGTGATATCGTCATGGAGTTCCCGTCCGCCCAGGAGTGACTACCCACCATGCCCGATACCGCGGCACCGGAAATCCCCCTCGTAGTTGTCCTCGGTCCGCGTGACGCCGGACCGGGAGACCGAGAACAGATGCTCAAACGAGCACACGAGGCGCTCAGGAAACTCGGCGTTGACGAGGTCACCCGTGTCGACGTTCCCGGGAAAGGTGCTGGAGAAGAATCGGACGACAGTGCATTGCGGGTACCGATCCAGAATGCTGTTCCGGCCTTCCAGAGCGGGTCCCTGTTTGGTGATCGGACCGGTGTGCTTGTTGTTGACGCTCAGCAACTTCAGAAGGCTGAGGCGACGGTCCTCGCCGAGCTATGTGCAACACTCGATGGGGGCTCGGTCGCGGTCGCTTTTGTCTCGGCCGGAGCGGTTCCTGCACCCTTAGGCAGTTTCCTCAAGAAAACGGCGACGTCCGTGACAGTCAAGAAGCTACGCGAGCGCGATGCCGCGGAATGGCTGCACCAGGCGGCCCGCGAGCGAGGTGTCCGGGTGACTCGAGGAGCGGTCGATGCTCTTGTGCAACGGTTCGGGTCCAATGTCGCCGCCCTGGGTCAGGCCCTCGACCAGCTTTCGGTCGACCACAAGGAAATCTCCGAAGGCACCGTCGTCGGGCGTTTTAGGAACCGACCCGACGAACCGATGTGGCACTACGCGGATGCCGTTGCTGCGGGGAACCATGGTGAGGCGCTGCGGCGTCTCGCTGATTTTCTGATCTATGGACATCCGCTTCAGCTACTCGCATTCATCGAAAATGATCTCAAACGTCGGTCGATGCCCGCTGCGGCGCCCGATCAGGCGACCTTCGCAGAGTGGATCGGGCAGAGATCCGATGCGTATCCGGTGAAGAAGGCCTGGCAGCGTCGCATGCATGTGAAGTCCTCCGACCTTGCCCTCGCACTGAACGCCGTCGCCCGCGCCGATCTGACAATCAAGACCCAACCAGAGGTCACCCATCGCGTCACCCTGGAGCGTCTCACCGTGGCCCTCTCCCGCTGGTACGGCGGCTCTCGCCGCTGATGCGGTTGACGACGTCGGCGAACGGCGGTTAGTCCTCGTAGATGC
>VAPH01001562.1_pt1 | contig 21642 bp, 21 predicted proteins | sample 3393861 | NCBI WGS metagenome assembly VAPH01 (sample SAMN08290439, study PRJNA428436) | hydrothermal vent metagenome | isolation source: Deep-sea hydrothermal vent chimney | place: Atlantic Ocean: South-mid Altantic Ridge | reverse complement strand
GCCAGGATAATGGCATCAAATTCACCGGCATCAAGTTTGGCCAGGCGTGTGTTGACGTTGCCGCGCAGGGAAACAATATCCAGATCTGGCCGCGCTGCTTTCAACTGCATCTGTCTGCGCAGGCTGGATGTGCCGAGGCGGGCGCCCTGCGGTAGGTCAAGGAAATGATTGTATTTTTTTGAAACAAAGGCATCCCAGGGTGCTTCACGCTTACAGATAACCGGAATATGCAATGCCTCCGGCAGGTCAATGGTGACATCTTTCATTGAATGTACGGCGATATCCGCCCGTCCATCGATTAGGGCCTGTTCAAGTTCTTTGATGAATAAACCCTTGCCACCGATTTTAGCCAGCGGTGTATCCGGGATTCGGTCACCTTCGGTACTCAGCTCTACGATTTCGTATGTTAGCGATGGGTGACGGGCAAGAAGTTCATCACGGATAAAGTGTGCTTGCCACAGCGCAAGCGGGCTCTTGCGGGTACCTATGCGAATATTCTTCAAAACAGGGCTCCAGTTAATTGTTCGGGTGTTCTGCTATACTTGTGCCGAGCAGAGTATAATAATTGAGAGAGGGGCTTTCCCGCAATGTCATTCATGAATACTTCACTGTTTTCTTTACTTATCGGCATCACTTTTCCCGCCCTGTTACTGGCTGCGAATACGAATCCGGAAGGCGATGTCGACTCAGATGTTGATACAGAAATTGAGGATAATGCAAACCCGCATGACGATAAGTTACCCTGGGCCAGTGATTTAATCCGTGAATCCCTTCAGGCCGCTTGCAAGGGGCAACCGCTGGTAGTGATGTTCAGTTCGTCAGAGTGTCCGTACTGCCGCATTGTACGTTCTCTTTACATGGTGCCTTTGTCGGAAGACGAGCGCTACCCGGGCATTGTTGTCCGCGAACTGGAAATAAACAGCGATATACAAGTCAGGGATTTTTCAGGCAAGGTGGCCCCAATGCGAAAGCTGGCAGCAAATTATGGTGTCTACCTGGTGCCAACTGTGATGGTGTTTGGCCCAGACGGGAAACAGGTAGGCAAGTCTATTGTCGGCATCAGCAATGAAGAATTTTATGGCTTTTATCTGGAAGACGCTATTGCAGGCGGGATCAGTAGGGTGAAACAGATCCTTAGCGCCGTACCCAGCGCCTCACCTGCGGCGTATGCCTGCGGCTGACGACAAGTTTTTCATCGATCCCCTTCATTAATACCCGCCAATGGCCGGCAGTATTTTTTTCCATGCCACGTAGATAATCGGTATTTACCAGCGAACCACGATGAATGCGCAGGAAACGATCAGAGAACTCTTCTTCGAGACTGATCAGTGATTCCTCAATCAGGTGCTGTTCAGTGGCGGTGCGGACAGTGACATATTTGTTGTCAGCGATGAAGTAGATGATATCGTGCACAGGTATGAGCGTGATTCTACCCCGCATATGGACACTGATATGGCTGCGACTAGCATTAGAATCGGCGGCCCGGTTGGCTTCTTTTAACTGTCGGGCGCTGACCGGTTGCGCTTTTTGCAGGGCAGCGCCTAGTCGTTCCTTGCGAATAGGCTTTAACAGATAATCGATGGCATTTACCTCGAAGGCCTCCAGGGCGTGTTCGTCATAGGCTGTCGTGAAGATAATCATGGGTGGATTTTCTATGCCCTGCAGATGCATGGCGGCTTCCAGACCGTTCATTACCGGCATGCGGATATCCATCAATAACAGATCAGGTTTCAGTGTGACGGTTTTTTCTATGGCCTCGCTGCCATTGATCGCTTCACCGACAATGTCTGTTTCACCCAGATCAGAAAGAAGGTCTCGCATACGTTGTCTGGCGAGGGTTTCATCATCAACAATTAGAATTTTCATGTGCCTCCTTTTAACTTATCTGTTTGCTACGATAGGAAAGATAATTTTCGTAAGATGGACATCATTGCGCCGACTGGAACTGAGTGAGGCGGCTTCGCCAAAATGCCGGATGAGTCTTTCCTTAATATTATCCATGGCTATCTGGTTGCCTTTGCGATGGCGGCGTTCACCATCGTCCGGTAAGGGGTTACGTATCAGTATCTGAACTCTGCGCATGTCGGAACGCAGGTCTATATCGATAACACCGCCGCCAAAACTGGGTTCTATGCCATGGTAAACGGCATTCTCAAGCAAGGGTTGTAAAATAAGTGAAGGGACAAAGCAATCCTTGGGAATACTTTTTAAATGCCAGTGTACGCCCAGGCGATCACCGAGGCGTAATTTTTCAATCTTCAGATATTGCTTTGATGTCTCGATTTCGGCCATCAGTGGCACAAGCTTGCGTGCATCAGCCATCAGGACACGGATTAGATCAGCCAGATCTTGAAGTGCCTGTTCGGCCATTTCAGGGTTGTTTCTAATCAGACCGGCAATACTGTTCATGCTATTAAACATGAAATGCGGCCGTATGCGCGATTGCAGTGCTTGCAGATTGGCGGCCTGTAATGCATTTTTGATATCGTTGGTTTTTGCCCTCTGAAGCAGCATCTTCAGTATGATGACGTAGTTTACCGTGGCTATGGTAAACACCTGCAGTAATGAAAGCAGTTCTCTGTTACTCGACACGGTAAATGACCAGTGCCTGGTGACGGTAGCATAAAGGATATAGTAGACGGTAAAAGTGGTTACTATCAGTAATAAATAAGCCGTGACCAGGCCTGCACGGGTAGAAAGAGACTTTAGGAAGGGGCTGAAAATTTTCAGCACCAGGGCATCGGTCAGTGCAATCAGTGAGCTGGCCGCAAGCAAGGCGGTAAAGTCGGTAATATAACGGGCATCCCAGCTGTCGACTCGACCAATGATGACGAGCAGGCTGCTGAGTAACGCGGCGAGTAAGAATATACCTGTTACAGAATTGGAGTAGTCTGGAGAAATCGAGGGGTTGTCTGTCGCTGTTGTTTGTTCCTTGCTCATTCTAGTATCCATGTCTGGAGAATGAAATGCGGTGCTTACAGCGCTCATAATAACAGTAGCGGTAAAAAAAAACCCCTTGAAAACAAGGGGTCTGAATCATCCAGTCCAGTAGTCGGGGGTGTATCAGATGAGGGTTGCCGGACCAGGCTGTTAGTGCTTTGTACTAACAGCGATAAATCTATCACCCACAGAGCAGCTAAAGAAATCTTGCTGATTACAGGCCGAAACGGGCAGATGAATGGTAAGTTAGTGGCATGGGCTGTTTTACAGTGTGAATGTAATGGGAACTCTTGTATCCACACGGTGTTAAAACGGCATTAAAAAACCCCCTTTTTTCAAGGGGGTTAGGATCTGGTCTGCTATCGGATTGGGGTACAGTTTGGTGAGGGTGCTGACCAGATTTGAGCTAACGCTCACCTTTAAATTAGTCGCTATTGTTACATTTGCCATAAAAGCCTGACTATCGGTCGAAAAATAAAGATGAACGGTTTTTTTCGGGGGAGTATACAGTTAAATTTAATGGATTTATTGATACCAGCTGTATCGGTATAATCCGACATACTGAGTGAGGAACAAGTAACATGACAGCTAAAAAAGCAGGTAAAGAAGAAAAACCCTGGAAGGGTCGTTTTACTGTAGCGACGGATCAGCTGGTTGAGGAGTATACCGAGTCGGTGTCCTATGATAAGCGTTTGTATAAAGTGGATATCGAAGGCTCGAAAGCACATGTCAGTATGCTCGCCAGGGTGGGTGTGTTGACGGATAAAGAAAGGAGCACCATCATCGAAGGGCTGGATCAGATTCTTGAGGAGATAGAGCGGGGAGAGTTTAACTGGTCATCCACGCTGGAAGATGTGCATATGAATATCGAGGCACGTTTAACAGAAAATATCGGTGATATCGGTAAGAAACTACATACCGGGCGTTCCCGCAATGATCAGGTGGCGACGGATATACGGCTTTATCTGCGCCAGGGGATAGAATCCCTCAGTGCTGAAATAAAGGTGCTGATGATGGCCCTGCTGGATCTTGCTGAAAAGGAAACGGACACCATTATGCCGGGATTCACTCACCTGCAGGTGGCGCAACCCGTGACCTTTGGACATCACATGATGGCATGGGTAGAAATGCTGCGGCGTGATCTGGACCGATTGTCTGATTGCCGCAGGAGGATGAACAGTATGCCCCTGGGTGCTGCAGCACTGGCCGGGACGACGTTCCCGATAGATCGTCATTACACAGCAGAATTACTGGGTTTTGATGCGCCAGCAGAGAATTCTCTGGATGCCGTTTCTGATCGAGACTTTGCGATGGAATTTATGTCCACCGCTTCATTCATCATGATTCATCTATCACGGATGTCGGAGGAGCTTGTAATCTGGTCATCAGCACAGTTTGGGTTTATCGATATCTCCGATGCCTATTGCACCGGTTCCTCCATTATGCCGCAGAAAAAAAACCCGGATGTCGCCGAGTTAACACGTGGGAAAAGTGGCCGAGTGATTGGTAATCTTGTTGCCCTTTTAATGATCATGAAAGGTCAACCATTGGCCTACAATCGTGATAATCAAGAAGACAAGGAACCTTTATTCGACAGTCTGGATACGGTAATGGCCGCCGTTCGTGTATTTGCAGGAATGATCCCGCAGCTCACAGTCAGGTCGGAGATCATGTACCGGGCGGCCAAACGGGGCTTTTCTACGGCGACCGACCTTGCCGATTATCTCGTCAGAAAAAATATCCCGTTCCGTGATGCCCACGAGATCGTCGGCAAGGCGGTGCGGGCCGCTGAGCAGGCCGGTCATGACCTGTCAGATATGTCACTCGATGAGTTGCGATCATTCAGTGATGAGATTGATAATGATGTGTTTGATGTGTTGACACTGGAAGGTTCCATCAATACACGTGACCATATCGGGGGCACTGCACCCAATCAGGTTCGTGCTGCGATAAAAAGAGTGCGTGAAGCTTTTTGAGCTCTCTAAATTCAGGACGGAGATTGTAAGCTTGGGAAGGTTCCGGCAATTCGTCTGCAGTTCATGTGGCTACGATACTGAATTGATGGCAGTAGGTCAGGCCAGCAAGTTTCAAGGTATGGAAATAGTGTTGTATTTATGTTCCAACTGTAAATCCCTGGGCAGCGCCTGGCAGGGTGGCGAAAGACCACTAATGTGTGCGCATTGTTATCATGAGGATGTGGATGTTCTTGATCCTGAGATAAGCAGTATTGAATGCCCGAAGTGTGAGACGCCAGGGAGGCTTGAGAGGCTGGATGGGGAGTGGGAGTAACCGTTCCGCCTTCCTCTCTTTTAAAGGCATGCCCTCGCGGGAAAAACCGTAAACTCTATTTTGGCTTCAGAATAATGTCTTCTCCCGCTTGCTCTGTCGCAAGTTCGGATAGCTGGTCAAAAAACTCAATCCCGTTGCGGTCATTCTTCCAGCAGTTCGTGTCGGCATCATAGTCATAATGAAAACCGCCGCTGCGTGCGGCCAGCCAGAGTTGGCCATTGGCGCTCTGGTAGTTGATGATGATCTTGCTGCGATCTTCAAATTCGATGGTCAGGATATCGCTGGCAGTATCGTAATCGATATTGGCATCGCAGTTGTCCAGCAGCTCTTCGAGTTGCTCAAGTGTTTCAGTGAATGTCTGGCTATTTGTGGTTTCTGTCATCTTTTTTCCGGTGTTGTAACTTTGATTCACGAGGTATACTTCGCAATACCCAATGTGTGTATTCTACTATCCTGGAGTTTTTGATGAAAATACGTTTTACAGGGTTGCTGCTACTAATCAGCCTGTTTCTGTTATCTGCCTGTGGTCAGAAAGGCCCCTTGTATCTGGAAAAATCAACAGCGCCAGAGGCTAAGGCAAACAAGCTAGATAAGGAGGCTGTGACAGAAAAAGTAGAAAGTGACGTTAAGAGTGTTAAGCCGGAGCATAAGAATTAACCACCAATATGGATCATTTTACTTATCAGCGTGGACAGTTACACGCTGAATCAGTACCCCTTGCAGAAATTGCCCGCCGTGTCGGTACCCCGGCCTATATTTATTCGCGTGCAACACTGAGCCACCACTATCAGGCCTTCGATGGGGCGCTGCAGGGCCTTCCCCACCTGATTTGTTATTCCGTCAAGGCCAATTCTAATCTTGCTGTACTGAATGTACTGGCGCGACTGGGTGCGGGTTTTGATATTGTGTCGGGTGGAGAACTGGAGCGTGTAATGCGTGCCGGTGGAGATCCCGAAAAAATCGTTTTTTCGGGCGTAGGCAAGACCAGTACTGAAATTCGTGCCAGCCTGCGCGCGGGTATCAAATGTTTTAATGTAGAGTCTGCTGACGAACTGGAACGTATCGCCGGGATAGCCGGCCAACTGGGGGTGCGCGCGCCCATCGCTCTACGCGTGAACCCTGATGTTGACCCAAAAACACATCCATATATTTCGACCGGACTGAAAGAAAACAAGTTTGGTATCCCTTCTGATGAGGCGTATGGACTTTATACCCTGGCACATTACGAATACCCGATGCTGAATCTGGTGGGTATTGATTGCCATATTGGCTCACAGTTAACGGACATGTCACCCATTATCGAAGCACTGGATCGGACGCTTGATATAGTTGAAAAGCTGAGGAAGGTCGGTGTAAATCTCAAACATCTCGATATTGGTGGAGGACTGGGGATCTCCTATCAGGGCGAACTACCACCAGCACCTAAAGAATATGTTCAGGCCTTACGAGAACGACTGCAGCAAAGGGGGGTGGCGGAATTGACCCTGGTACTGGAGCCAGGCCGGGCCATCGTGGGTAATGCCGGGGTGCTCTTGACCCAGGTTGAGTACCTGAAGAACACACCCGGCCACCATTTCGCTGTCGTCGATGCGGCGATGAATGATCTGATGCGCCCGGCACTTTATGATGCCTGGCAGGAAGTTGTGGCGGTAGCACCACGCAATAAAGATACCGCTAAAATCTGGGATATCGTCGGCCCGGTATGTGAGACAGGCGACACCCTGGCGAGGCAGCGCAAGCTGTCACTGCAGGAAGGAGACTTGTTGGCAATCCGCTCATCCGGTGCCTACGGTTTTAGCATGAGCTCGAATTACAATAGCCGCCCGCGTCCACCCGAAATCATGGTGGATGGGGAGGAATTTCATGTTGTCCGCCCTCGTGAAACGATGGATGACCTGATGGCGATGGAAATACTCTTGCCCCGGGATTAGCGTGGCGCATATTTCCATGAAGCGATTTTGTCTGTTATTGCTTTTTTATCCTGCAGTAATGGGTATTGTTCAGGCACAGCAAATGGTGACTGAGGTAATACCGCTGGCTTACCGATCGATCAATGAGATTGTCCCGATAATACGTCCATTGGTCTCTCCTGGCGGTTCTGTAAGTGGTTTGCAGGGACAGCTTGTAGTCAACGCAACACCCCAAAAAATAGCAGAAGTCCGCAAGCTGCTTGCTGTATTGGACAAGACCCCTACCCGCCTGCTGATCAGTGTCAAATCTGGAAACAGCAGGATCGCCAGGCAGGATGCAGCTTCTGTTCAGGGGCGGGCCGGTAATTTGTCTACCCGTAACGATGAAATCGTTATAGGTGGCAGACATTCCGGTCAGCAGAATAAGGGGGGAAATTCCCTGTCGCTAAAGATGAAATCAAACGGACAAAACGAACAATCCAAAATCATCCAGCAGGTACAGGTGCTTGAGGGACGTGAGGTATATATCTCGGCGGGTGAAGAGCTTCCCATCCGGAATCGCGGCACAGTAACAGGTTCTGGTGGCATTTATACCTATGACAATACGGCTTATTACCCTGTGGTGACCGGATTTTATACAATTCCAAGGCTGAACGGTGATGAAGTGATTCTAGAAATAAATACGACCAGCCGCCAACGCAATAATCTAAGGATTGATGGTCGTCATCCAGCGCAGGGACGGCAGTCGCGACCAAACATTACCGTTACGAATATCAGTACTACTGCGCGCGGTAAACTGGGCGAATGGATTGCAATTGGCGGTGTGGATCAATCCGGATTCTCCCGTCAGAGAGGTATCGGTTCTACCCGCCGGCAACAGCAGACGATTAAGTCACAAATATTCGTCAGGGTTGAGGAAATTAAGGGTACAAGGAGGTGAAGTTAGTCCGTCTGTTCCTTACTGTATTAATACCTCTATTGCTCGCAGCCTGTACAACATCACCGACTGGTCGAAGTCAACTTGTGATGATTTCGGAAGAATCGGCGATTGCCCAGTTGGCCTGGGCGTATGCACAGGTGATGAGTGGCTATGCGAAAAAAGGCCAGATCTCTTACGATCAGGCACTGATTAACCGGGTGAACCTGATAACGGGACGGCTGATCTACGAGGCACTTGACACCCTTGCTCCACGCATGATGCCTTACTACGGAGAGCAAAAACCACATCCAGTGTATCCTTTGTGAATGAATAGAGGCAGGTTCGAGAAGGTCGGAGAAGTTTAATCTGTGCGAATTTGCCGCACCTGCAGTCTACTTTCTAATCCTCTGTTACTGAAAAGGGCTGCTGAAGGCAGCCCTTTGTCATCGTGTGTAGGGTATATTTTTACTGTGCAGGTGTGGTTTTCGGTGCGGCGGCAGGCGCGTCCATTATGCCGCCACCGTAGTTGGGATATCCACCGTAGTTGGGATATCCGCCATAGTAGGGTGTACCGCCACCATAGTAAGGTTGTACCCCGTAGTAGCGATTATCACCCCAGCCACTATTCCATGGCATGTTGCCACTGCCCCAGTTGGGACCACCACCCCGGGTATTATTCCATGGCATACCGCCGCCATAGCCACCATTCCATGGGTTTCCTCCCCGGCCGTAACCATTATTCCATGGTCCACCGCCATAACCACCATTCCACGGGTTACCCCCCCAGCCGTAACCGTTGTTCCATGGGCCGTTCATATTAAACCATGCTTCAGAATCAGCGACTGGTGCCAACGATAAACCGCTGACTATCAGCGCTGCTGCAAAAAAACGTGTCAGTCTTTTCATAACAAAAATCTCCTTGAATATCGGATTATTGGGTGTTGCGGGAAACTGTATGGAGTTATCGCAGCGAAAAATTCTTCATCGTCGTAATGCGCAAGTCTGATGAGAATTCATGCTGGTAGCATAGCAAATTCGGATAAATATTTCGTTATGCCGTTGTTTGTGTAAGATTGTATAGACAGAGAAGAAATAAGGGGTGGAATCTTGCCGCTAAGCGATACTCAGTGCGGGATAATACTATAAAGTGCCCATGCACTGATAAACAGTTATAAGATTCTACTGTGTTATCGCTGGAAAAATCCCGGCTGCGTGGCTTGATCATCAACTGCCCCGAACCAGGTGTCGGCATGCTGAAGGGACTGAGTCTGCGCTTAAGAAAGGCCAATCTGAAAGAATTCAATTAGAATGATCAGCAGGCGTTTTCATCCTGTGGTATCAGAGTAAGGGCCATCAAGCCACCCTTTAAGGCTACCGTATTAAAACCACGTTGATTCAGCATGAAAGCCGCAACAGAACTGCGGCTGCCTGTCTGGCAGTAAATCACATATTTTCGGGTACGGTCCAGGTGTTCAGAAAATTGTCGAATCTGACTCAGAGGGATATTCAGGCTGTTATTTATTGCGCCACTTCTGTATTCATCTACCGTCCGCACATCCAGAATACCGGCACCTTCCCCAATCAGTGTATTAGCCTCTGCCTGTTCTGCCCAGTGCAGCATAGGTTCTGTGAGTAATTCGTTAAAGTCCTCACGGGTAAGTCTCATCAGGATGCCATCTGTTTTCATCATTACTGTTGCATTGCGTGGGGTATCTGACAGCAGGGCCTCTTCACCAAATTGGTCACCGACGGATAATTCACTGACGATATCTGTTTTCCCGTCATCGTTCTTTTTAGCGACAGAGGCAACACCCTCCCGGATAAGATAGTAATAATCACCGGGATCGCCCTGATTGATGATTATCTGGTTAGCTTTAACCGGTACATTCTCCATGCGAGCCAGCATCTGGTTGGCATTCGCAGGGGGAAGTTTCCTGAAGGTGTTGGAGGAAAGGACATTAAATACCCACCTTACATCTTCACCAGTATCCATTTCGATGATTTCAATGCCACTGACTTCATCCATCGTTACGATGTGATCAAGTATGTTTTGATCGATGCGTGCGATGGTCGAAGGTTTTGTAGTCGTGCCGGTCATCAGGCGTGGTTTTAATTGCGCAATAGCATAGCAGGAGGCATCAGTACTGGAGCGAATTTTACGCGGTTCGGACTGATTTTCCGAAGTAAGGGCAATCTCTCCCTGTAAAAGATAAACGGCATAGCCGTCATCCTCACCTTCACGGAAGAGAACCGTATCTTCTTCTGTTTGATCGATTTGTGTGGCGGCTATCGCCTCATCAAGGCCTGAATCACTCAGTGTATTTAAAGGAACGAGTTTTTGCAGGATACCCCTGGCATTCATAGTGATGCGCCCAAATTTTTCTGTACGAAGATAAGCAAGTCCAGGAAGAATTATTGCATCACATCAGGCTACGCCTGCATATTAATTGTGTCAAGTGAAGGGATGAATTGAAGGTTACAGCCTTGTAAATTTAACGTTATCAGCAGCAGGTAAGGTATTTGAAGGGGTAATTAAGAAACGTCTACAGGGACAGACAGAGTACATGGATAGTCGCAAGACTTGGTCTTTAAAACAGCACATGATTTAGACACGGGCATTCAGTTTTCGGTTTTCAGTTGATAAAGAAGGGAAACTGATTCACTATTTAGTCGAAAACAGAAAACAACTGGAGCAAACCATGTCTGAATCTAAAATCTACCCGGTCCCGAGTGAATTTGCCAAAAATGCGCATATCAACAACGAGCGCTATGAGTCCATGTATAGGCAGTCTATTGAAGACCCTGATATTTTCTGGGCGGAACAGGCGGGGGAGTTTCTTGACTGGACGAGAACCTGGGACAGGGTACAGGACTGGGATTTCAGGACTGGAAAAATAAAATGGTTTGAAGGTGGCAAGCTGAATGTTTCCTATAATTGTCTGGATCGCCATCTCGACACACGTGGTGATCAGGTGGCCGTACTCTGGGAAGGGGACGACCCGGAGCTTGATAAGAAAATCACCTACCGTGAATTGCACGAAGAAGTCTGCAAGTTTTCCAATGTGTTAAAAAGCCGCGCTGTAAAAAAGGGTGATCGTGTTTGTATTTATATGCCGATGGTGCCTGAGGCAGTGGTGGCAATGCTGGCCTGTACGCGTATAGGTGCGGTGCACTCGATTGTTTTTGGTGGCTTCTCACCCGATTCATTGCGTGACCGTATCCTGGATTCTGATTGTCAGATCTTGATTACTGCTGATGAAGGCGTGCGTGGTGGCAAGGCCGTGGCATTAAAGCTGAATGCAGACGAGGCCCTGGTAGATTGCCCGAATGTACATACCTGTGTGGTAATGCGTCGTACCGGTAGTGATATTGGCTGGCAGGAAGGCAGAGATGTCTGGTATGACGAATTGATGGCAGACGCGTCAGAGGATTGCCCACCGGAAGAAATGGATGCTGAAGACCCGCTGTTTATTCTCTATACATCAGGGTCGACAGGTAAACCAAAAGGGGTCCTGCACACGACAGGTGGCTATCTATTATTTGCTGCGATGACGCATAAATATGTGTTTGACTATCATGATGGCGATATTTTCTGGTGCACCGCCGATGTTGGCTGGGTCACCGGTCATACCTATATTGTTTATGGGCCATTGGCCAATGGTGCGACGACTTTGATGTTTGAAGGTATACCTACCTACCCGGATGTCTCTCGCTTCTGGCAGGTGATCGACAAACATAAGGTTAACCAGCTATATACTGCACCCACGGCTATACGTGCCCTGATGCGTTCGGGCGAAGAGCCGGTAAAGAAAACCTCACGCAGCAGTTTAAAGCTGCTGGGGACAGTGGGTGAGCCGATCAATCCTGAGGCATGGGAATGGTACTACCATGTTGTGGGCGATGCGCGCTGTCCGATTGTGGATACCTGGTGGCAGACCGAAACCGGTGCCCACATGATTACCCCCTTGCCGGGCGCGACAGATTTGAAACCGGGCTCTGCCTGTAAACCTTTCTTTGGTGTGCAACCTGCTATTGTCGATGAACAGGGGAATGAGCTTGAAGGCGAATGTTCCGGTAATCTGATAATCAAGTCTCCATGGCCGGGCATGATGCGTACATTGTACGGTGATCATCAGCGTTTCATCGAAACCTATTTTACCACCTATCCAGGTTCTTACTTTACCGGTGATGGCTGTCGCCGAGATGCCGATGGGTATTACTGGATTACCGGACGCGTCGATGATGTGTTGAATGTTTCCGGCCATCGACTGGGAACTGCTGAGATAGAATCGGCGCTGGTATTGCATAATAGTGTTGCGGAAGCAGCGGTTGTAGGTTATCCGCATGATATTAAGGGGCAGGGCATATACGCTTTTGTGACATTGATGGCTGGGGTGGATGAATCAGATGATTTAAGCAAGGAGTTGGTGCAATTCGTGCGTAATGAAATAGGTCCCATTGCGACTATCGATATCCTGCAGTGGGCTCCGGGTCTGCCAAAGACACGATCGGGTAAGATCATGCGCCGCATTCTGCGCAAAGTGGCGGGGAATGATATTGATAAGCTTGGTGATATCTCTACATTGGCAGATCCAGCTGTGGTAGATCATCTGGTAGAAAATCGGGCGAATAAATAATGGCGTGAAAGAAAAATCATAAACAGTAAAACAGTTCTTTTCTGCAGATTCCGCAGGCCTAACTTGACCCACCCCGCACATTCCATTACCGTGGTCTCTTTTCAGCTGGGGGTGCCCGATACAAAGTATAGGGCTGAGAACACACCCTTTGAACCTGATCCAGCCTGCAGATGTGGTCTGGCGTAGGGAAGCTGGCCTGCCGCCGCTTGTCCTGCCCCAGTTATTTTAGTGTAGTGAGGTACGAGCATGAGCGCAAAATCTGAAGACTTCCTGAGCAGCACCGCTAGCCTCGATGCCGCATCCATCGCGGCCTTCCCCGGATCCAGGAAAATCTATGTCGAGGGTAGCCGCCCGGATATTCGTGTGCCAATGCGTGAAATTTTACTGGGTGACACACGGGTGGGTGATGGTGTTGAGAAAAATCACCCGGTAACTGTTTATGATACCTCTGGACCCTATACCGACCCGGAAGTAGAGATCGATATCCGTAAAGGCCTGCCTGCCTTGCGCGAAAGTTGGATAGAAGAACGAAACGATACTGAGGTACTGGAAGGATTCAGCTCGGACTACGGCAGGAAACGTGAAACCGATAAAAAGCTCGATATCTTACGCTTTGAACACTGTCGTATACCGCGACGGGCAAAGGCCGGTGCCAATGTCAGCCAGATGCACTATGCGAAGCAGGGCATCATTACGCCAGAAATGGAATTTATCGCTATCCGTGAAAATATGCGCCTGGAGCTTTCACGCGATAAACTGGCTGAGCAGCATCCAGGGCAGGACTTCGGCGCCGCTATTCCACAGAAGATTACAGCGGAATTTGTGCGTGATGAAGTCGCACGTGGACGTGCGGTAATTCCGTGTAACATTAATCACCCGGAACTGGAGCCTATGATTATCGGGCGCAATTTCCTGGTTAAAATTAATGCCAATATCGGTAATTCTGCGATCTCCTCATCAATCGAGGAAGAAGTCGACAAGATGACATGGTCGACGCGCTGGGGGGGTGACACGGTAATGGATTTGTCTACCGGTAAAAATATCCACGAAACGCGCGAATGGATACTGCGTAATTCTTCGGTGCCGATTGGCACTGTGCCTATCTACCAGGCACTTGAGAAAGTGAACGGCAAATCAGAAGATCTGACCTGGGAGATTTTCCACGATACCTTGGTCGAGCAGGCAGAACAGGGTGTCGATTATTTCACCCTTCACGCGGGTGTACGACTGGCTTACGTGCCAATGACGGCCAAGCGCGTTACCGGTATCGTCTCACGCGGCGGTTCAATCATGGCCAAGTGGTGTCTTGCTCATCACAGGGAGAGCTTTCTCTATACACATTTTGAAGAGATATGTGAAATCATGAAGGCCTACGACGTGTCTTTCTCACTCGGTGATGGTCTTCGTCCGGGAAGCCTGGCAGACGCCAATGATGAGGCACAGTTTGCCGAGTTGGAGACGCTGGGAGAACTGACAAAAATTGCCTGGCGACACGATGTACAAACCATTATCGAAGGCCCGGGCCATGTACCGATGCACATGATTAAGGCCAATATGGATAAGCAGCTTGATGCCTGTGGTGAAGCCCCTTTCTATACACTGGGTCCGTTGGTGACGGATATTGCACCGGGCTATGACCACATTACTTCCGGTATTGGTGCCGCGATGATCGGCTGGTATGGCACAGCCATGCTGTGTTACGTAACACCGAAGGAGCACCTGGGATTACCCAATCGTGATGATGTTAAAGAAGGGATCATCACCTACAAGATAGCGGCCCATGCCGCAGACCTGGCCAAGGGGCACCCGGGCGCACAGATACGGGATAATGCGATGTCTAAAGCGCGTTTTGAGTTCCGCTGGGAGGATCAGTTCAATCTGGGTTTTGACCCGGATCGGGCACGGGAATATCACGATGAAACCCTGCCGAAGCAGGCCCACAAAGTCGCCCACTTTTGTTCCATGTGTGGACCACATTTTTGCGCCATGAAAATCAGCCAGGAAGTCAGGGAATATGCGGCCAGTCATAGCCTGGAGGGTGTTGAATCGGCGGTGGATGCTGGCATGAAAGAAATGGCCAGAGAATTCAGGAAGCAGGGCAGTGAGATATACAAAGAAGTTTGATTAAATAATATGTGCGCCTCTATTAAAATTACTGTCAACGGTGACAGTCGAGAACTCAGCCAAGCGTCTACCATAGTGGATTTGACAAGCACCATGGCGTTGCAGGGCAAACGTTTTGCTGTCGAAGTGAACGGTGAGATAGTTCCAGCGAGTCAGCATGTCAGTCACGAGCTAACTACAGGTGACAAAGTGGAGATAGTTGGCGCCATTGGTGGGGGTTAAATTGTTGTTTTACGGGTTACGTGAAACAAATTCTAAAATTCTTTTATAGGTGGGAATGTGTTGCAGAATATAAATGATCCGCTAGTTATAGCGGGGGTTAAATATATATCCCGACTGCTGGTGGGTACGGGTAAATATAAAGATATGGCCGAAACAGAGGCCGCTATTCAGGCCAGCGGGGCGGAGATTGTTACCATTGCAATACGACGCACGAACATCGGGCAGAATCAGGATGAGCCGAATATTCTTGATGTACTCCCACCTGAAAAATATACCATTTTGCCCAATACGGCCGGCTGTTATACCGTAAAAGATGCCGTTAGGACCTGTATGCTGGGGCGTGAATTACTGGACGGCCATGCGCTTTGTAAACTGGAAGTGCTGGGCGATGAAAAAACACTCTACCCCGATATGCCGGCTACTATGGAGGCAGCCGAGATACTGGTTAAGGACGGTTTTGAAGTCATGGTCTATATGAACGATGACCCCGTCCTGGCGAAACGTCTGGCAGAAATGGGGTGTGTGGCTGTGATGCCACTGGCAGCACCGATAGGCTCGGGACTCGGTGTGCGTAACCCGCATAACATACGTTTTATTGTCGAAGAAGCGACGGTTCCCATTCTGGTCGATGCCGGTGTTGGAACAGCCAGTGACGTAGCCGTTGCCATGGAGCTTGGTGTCGATGGGGTGCTGATGAATACTGCAATTGCGGCTGCCAACAAGCCTGTGTTGATGGCCTCTGCGATGAAAAAGGCCACCGAGGCCGGTCGTGAGGCATGGCTGGCTGGGCGCATGCTGAGGAAGTCTTATGCTTCTGCTTCATCCCCCGAGAGTGGGTTGATTGATTAGGCTATGATCTCATAATCCTTAATTTATAATCCTTAATTTCGAGCCACTTTCTGTTCAAGCACGGGGACACGGAAGGTTACCCTGATTGGATTGTGGTCTGATGAAGTAACCTGCTTGGCCTCGCTTGCGACAGACTCCAGGCCACGGTAGAAAACGTGGTCGATTTCGTTGCCGAATATGGTAATCCTGTTTTTACTTTTATAGGTGACAGCTTTTAGAGAAAGATCGGTAACCATGTTGTTGATGATCTCTTTCCTGCCATCACTCCAGCTATTGAAATCGCCGGCTACGATAACGGGACCCTGGTGATTGGTGATAGCGGCTTTTAGTTCATCAATCTGTTTACCGTATACCTTGGTTCCCAGTGTAAAATTGATACTGTGTATGTTGGCGACCAGGAGTCTTTCATCTGTACCAGAAAGATCGTATTCGTTGACCAGGACTGTTTTTGGTAGTCTCAGAAATGGTTCGGTGGTTCTCAGGCCGCAGCTGGAAACAGGTTTAACTTTGGAGCCTGTAAGAACGCCTGTGGCTTCATCATTGACATAAAACCCGGTATTCAGTGTCCAGTTAATACTTTGTTTTTTGAGTATTTCTTTTACCTCAGGGGTCAGACGTGCCTCTTGAATAATCACAAGATCCTTGCCGTTGCTAAGCTGGCGAAAATCTTTTGCCCAGTTCTTCTTCTCCCCTTTATAGATATTCCAGTTCAGTATCGTAATATTGCTTGCATCCAGCTCATTTTTACCTTCACGCTTATTATCAGAATAAAATTGAGCCTGTTCGATATCGCAATTGTTGATACTAATTGAACGATCTTCATTCAGTCCCTTGTTGACGATTTGTGTTTGCTCTGGAACTGTTACACAGCCAGATACCAGTACTGAACCTGCAACGACAGCTGAAGCCACGACAAATGTTTTTTTATATCTAAATACAATTCTCATTTAAAATACCTGGTCTGGTGATTGGATACAGCTTTATATCGACCAATCCAATCTTCTACTATGTGGTCTTTATGACATTTATTACAAGCTATCAGCTGAAAAGAAAAAGCTGGATGACACCCCTTACTGGATATGTTTGTACATCTTGACTTAATGTGCCGGTATCTTGGAGTTAATAGGTTATTCTGTTGCGACGGGCAATAGGCTTATGTATGTTCCAACGGCTTCTTTAAATTCATCCATATACATTTGTCTGGAAAGGTAACTGTCCCAGGCCTGGCCACAAACAAGGCGATAGATGTCTGGATACCGGTCTGATTCGAGATACAGATAGGTTTTTATCAGCCAGGTGGTAACCACACTGCTGGACATAAATGAGATATTTTTCCATTCCGATGCTGATGCAAGCATTGTTCGCCTTGAATTTTTATTGCTTGAAAAGGGTTCCTGGTCGCGAACCACGCGCCTAATACGAAAATTGGTAGCGGGTATTTCCTTGTCCAGTTTGTCTATCGTGTTAACAACCATCTGGCAGTACGGCTCCCATTTATTTACTTCTCCCGGGGTTCTCAACTGCTTGCTGAACTGAAGGGATGCACGAACTTCCGTTGCAGGCACTGTCAAAGGACTGTTGATTCTGAGGGTGCTGCCTGCTTTTACATCAGACAGGAAGCTCTTCTTTGGCTTGTTCTGGCTTGTGGCGCAACCGACCAGGAACAGGCTCAATACAGTGAGGATGAAAAATAGTTTCATAGTCGGTGCAGTATTATTGCATCTCGGTATCTATTTGTTCCCGGCTCTCGGATCATCATAGCACAGGTCACGTTTATTACTAGGTTCCCCCGTCATTGGTAGGGTAGTTCTGCTGTGACTGAAGTGCCGGATCCTATTTTGCTTCGTATTATCAGGTGCCCAGCATGTGCCTCGGCAATCATTCGACATAGGTACAATCCCAGTCCATAACCCCCTGTTTTTCGTCGTCTTGACGAGTCAGCCCGATAAAAGGGTTCGGCCAAATAGGGAATATGCGCCTTATCAATCCCCTCTCCATGATCTTCAATTTTAATATAAAGTTTCCCGTCATCATGCCATGTTCGTAGCATGACATTAGACCCATTTGATTGGTTATAACGTAATGCATTGGTCAACAGGTTTCGCAGTAGCAAGCCAATACGAACCTCATCCAGTGAGGCTACAATGTCAGCCGCATTTAAATGAGTATCGATTTTACTGTCTTGAAAATAGCGGCTAATAACAGTCTTAATCAAACTATCGGGATTGACAGCAGTTTTTTGCAATGCAGTATGACGCTGATTAAGACGTTCACTTTCCAGCAGTTCGGTAATCAGCTGTTCCATTTCACTAATATCGTCACGAACATTGTCTTTGACAGGAGAATCATCCAGTAGTTCCAGTGAAACGCGGCTGCGCGTAAGCGGTGACCGTAACTCATGACTTATCGCCAATAAAAGTTCACGTTTGGCGTCAAGCATTCCTTCAATATCATCTGCCATGTCATTTATGCTGGTGGCCAGTTCACCGAGTTCATCCTTGCGACCAACCTGGATGCGGTGTGACAATTCCCCTTTTCCAATTCGATTGATCCCTTGCTGGATAGTCGCCACAGGCTTTATCAGGCGGCGCATTACAAGCCAGCTCAGAAGTAATACACCGAGTACAGAAAGAAAAGAAAAGACCAGAAGCCGACGGCCTGGTTCCTGTGGCATGCCTCGTTGAAAAGCAAGAACTATTAGATAACGCCCGATTCGTGAGCGCAGATAAACACGATCCCTGTCTTCTCCTTTCTGAAAGCGCCGGTTACGCCAGGGTCGAAAGTTTATTTTATCCATATTGATGGGTTGAGTTGTCGATTTCCAGCGCACACGTGGGCCAAAGATATATATATCAACAGGGATGCGTTGGGTTAATGCGGCAGCGCGCTCAATATCCGGTGGTGTACCGATCTCGCTGCGGATGTCAGCTCTGTGGGATTGTTATAGACAGAGTTTTGTTAGTGAGTGAACCTCTGCATCATGTCGTTGTGGCGAATAAAAAAGCGGGGCGGGTATTTGCCCCGGAATGAAGGAAGAGCATTCAGGGGTCACGGTGCCGTGTGGGGCCATTTTGCTCAATACGTTGACGAATTCTTTCCGCACACAGTCTAATATTTTCCTTCAGCTGTTGTTTCTGAGTCGTGGTCAGGCTATCAGTAAAAATGGCAATAGTTGCTATCATTTCGCTTAAATTCCTTTCCACAGCCCGGGCCTTATCTTCGATAAGGTTATGGGCTTTTTCCTGATCAAGTATACGGCTGTCTAACAGTGCCCGCATCTCTTCACGCTGAGTTTGGCGCTTTCGCTGCATCTCCTTACGTTTAGAACGAAGCTCTTTCACTAATACATCAAAATTTTGTTGCTGTGTTGCAGTTAGATCAAGATTCTGAACTAAACGTGTAGGACCTCGTAGACCCCGTGCTTTATCCTGAGCATACGCGAGGCCGGCAAGAACACTGGTAGATAAAGCCAACGCAATAAATATTCCTGTTAATCGTTTCATGGTTCCGCTCCTTAAATATGGTTTTAAGTGATATCCATAGTAGCGCTCGTTGAGCAGTAATTCTTTTCAAACGAGTAACGATTTGTAACAGAGAAAATGAAGGTAGCCGAAAGTTCCGGGCTACTGGTCAGTAGGCCACAAAGGCTCTATATACACGCCCTTTATCACCAATAGTCCAGATATAACGATAGGTTGAAGAGGGGATACTTTTACCGTTTTGACGAATAAATGGCTGGAAAATATTTACCTGACTGAAGGCAAGATCCTGGCCTGTACCGGCACCGGCAATATCCCATGTTTTGCCATCAGGAAGCTCAAGGCCATAAAATTTATTGTCTTCACCTATGATATAAACCAGCTTGCCGGAGGCTACCACGGCTGAGGCACGTGCATCACCGGGTAATTCCAGCCATGCCCTTTTTTCTGGCGCGTAAAGGTAGACTCGTTTATCCTGATTAATGGCAAAAACCAGGTCATACCACTCGGGTTTATTGTTGCCCGCAGCATTGTATGACATGGCATAGAGATCCAGGGCATTTAATGTGCCCGCTATTTCTTTGCCGGATGAATCAAGCAGTTTTTCATCGAGAGCAATCCAGACATTATTTTTACCTTTGAATATCCGACCACTGATTGCACCAATCATGTAGGGTGTTCTGGTTTCCCTGGAGACGGATATGCGTTTTGCTTTTCCGTTGCCTGGATACTCTATCCACCCCCGATTCTGACCAGTAAAATCACCATCCAGGTGATAGATTTTGTTACTTTTAAGACCTACCACCCATGGCACACCGTCGCTGTCTATGCTGATATCCATGGCTTCACCACCCCCTGAGACTTTCTGCCAGTTTTCGTAGACTTCACCAAACCAGTTACCGGTTGATTCCTTACCGATTTCCTTGTTAAGAAAGTAAATGTGTCCTTCCTTGTCGAGGATTATCGGTGTTTCACGATAGACATCGATAGCAACAGCACGACCATCATCGTTGTCAAACAACAATTGCCATTTACCCAGTTGTGGTGCACTGGCCTGGCTGATAGCTGTGAATGAAATTAGAAGAAGTAGAAAAACTGCAATTTTTGCTTTCATCTGTCTAGTCCTGGTAGAAATAAAGGGGGTCGGAGTCGCACTTCGACTCCGACCCCCTTTATTTCGAAATGATAAACAATGTAACATCCTATAAAGATAATCGCATAGTTTCAATTGAATGTGATGTTTTCTGGAAAAAATAAAAAAGGAAAGGAACTAGCCATGAAAGATGAGATCCACAACTGTGTACCAGCATAAAAAAAATGAATTCGTATACCGTGCGAAAAACTGAATTGATATTTACGTTAGAATCTGTATGAACTAATTTATCCAATGAATACGTAACAGGAGCTACTATTATGGCACAGGCAGACATTGGACTTATCGGTCTTGCCGTTATGGGCCAGGACCTTGCCCTAAGTATGAATGAACATAGCATAAAGGATATGGTATCCGGCAACCATGAGGTCTGAGAAATGTCAGTTATGAAAATGGATTCGTCTACCCTGGTCATCTTTGGAGCCACGGGGAATCTATCGAAAATCAAGTTGATGCCGGCGCTGTATTTGCTTGAAAAAGCAGGGCAGCTATGTCCTGAGACAAAAATCATTGCTACCGGTCGACGTAACTGGGATAACGAAAAATGTGTTGCTGAAGTAAGAAGCTGGATTGAAGAAAGTGTGGCAGGCCGTTTTGATGAGGATACTTTCAAAAATTTTGCATGCAGGCTTAGCTACATCCGAGTCGATTATAGCCAGGCAAATATCTGGCCATTATTAAAGCAGCAGCTGGAAGAGAGAATTTCAGCTGGAACCCTGTCTGCCAATATCGCGTTCTACATGGCGATCCGGCCTGCAGAGTTTGGCCTGGTAGTTGATGGCCTGGGTGACAATGGGCTGCTGCATGAAACAACAGGCTGGCGCCGCGTCGTCATCGAAAAACCTTTTGGCTATGACTTACAAAGCGCACAGAAACTGCAACTGGAGATCAGCCATCATCTAAAGGAACAGCAGATATTTCGTATTGATCATTATCTGGGTAAAGGCACGGTACAAAATGTCAATGTGTTCCGTTTCGCAAATACCATGCTGGAGCCGCTGTGGAATCGAAATTATATTGATCACGTACAGATCACACATTCGGAAACGGAGGGGGTCGGAACTCGTGCCGCCTACTATGATGGCAGTGGCGCCATGCGTGACATGATACAAAGTCATCT
>VAPH01032219.1_pt1 | contig 21679 bp, 21 predicted proteins | sample 3393861 | NCBI WGS metagenome assembly VAPH01 (sample SAMN08290439, study PRJNA428436) | hydrothermal vent metagenome | isolation source: Deep-sea hydrothermal vent chimney | place: Atlantic Ocean: South-mid Altantic Ridge | reverse complement strand
TGGCAGCGTTCCTCAACCGGGCAGACAACCTATAGGGTCATAGTCCGCCGGTCCCGGCAATCTAACAACACAGACCAGGTTCACACGACAAGCGGTGGGGTCCCGAACAGGGACCTCACCGCTTGTTCGTCCGAGGGACGATCCCCTAGTGAGATAGTTTGCTGCGTTCGCTGCAATCGACCAGAGCGGACCATAAAGATACGGACGGATTCCGATCAACCGAAGCGGCCCTCGGAGCGAGCCGTGCGTGATAGACGCTGGTGCCAGAGACGGCGCACCACCCATACTGGATTGGCGACAAAAGCTCTGACAAGGTTCCACACAAATCCCGCTTTGTCCCCCTGGCCGTACGTCATCCCGGCTTCTCGGTAGTGGTACTGGGCGCTGTCTTCGAGTTGGATACCGATACGGACCCAGATGGGGCGCCCTCGCTCCCACTGCTTGAATTCCTCGAGATCCATTAACTCCGTCCCTTTGATCTGTGCTTGACGGCGTTCTCGAACAAACCTATGAATCTGGCGACCCTCAAGGAACGTCGTCGCGACGGTGGAATTCGGGTGCAACCGATACTGGAGCAGAGTTTCGGTAATCGTCACGATCGGGCCGTGGGCCGCCATTCGATCGAAGAGCTCCAGGTCCTCGGCGCTTCGAAGACTTGGATCGAATCCCCCGACTCGATCAAAGAGCTCTTTGGTGAACAACGCGGTGCCACCGAAGACCATGGTGGCTTTACCGGCTTCACGGAGGATGTTGAAGTCGGCTTCCGATCTGGGACCGGTAGCCGAGAACCCGATGATCTTGCCTTGCTCGTTGGTGTGTGAGGCAAACGTCCCGAGCACGGCATAGTGCGGGTTCGCCCTCAACTCGTTGACCTGCTTCTCGAACCGGGTCGGCTCGGAGACGTCGTCAGCATCCATTCGGCCGATGAGGGGCGCCGTCGCCAGGTCAATCCCCCGGTTTATCGACCCGGCTGCACCCAGGTTGGTCGTGTTGCGAAATGCTCGGACACGGGAGTCATCAGCGGCGTGCTTGGTGATGATGTCCCAGGTCTGGTCCGTGGAAGCGTCGTCAACGATAACGAGTTCCAGATCGGTGAAGGTCTGGCCGAGAATGCTCTCGATTGCCTCGTCAATGAATACTTCAGCGTTGTACGCCGGCATGACGACGCTCAATGCTGGAATCGAAGTACCGCTCGAGTCGCCGGGTCCATTACTCGCTGACATGATGGTTCCCACTTCGGCAGTTGCCGGATACCTTGTGCACTAAATGACACTAGCGCACACCGCAATCGAGCAATAACTATTGGGGTCCTGTCGCAATACCCCTCGACGTGGATCATGTAGGTGCACTGCTTCCTTGAAGGCAGGAGTAACCCGCCGCAGGTGTGCTTGTACAGAGAGCCGCACACCAGTCGTAAAAGCCTTGAAGACGACCCCGCTCCGGGGTCTCGCAGCGGATCAACTACTGATCAAGGACGGTCGCCCCGAGGTTATGGGGACCTTGGCCGGGAGCTCCCGGTGGCCACTACCGACGTGAGTCCGCTTGAACCAAACCGAATACACATGAAGGACCGTATGTTCGTGTCACAGTGGCGTGCAAGGATGGGGTCATGAAAAGTATCACAACCGTTCTCCCGGTTCCCAGTATCGAGGCCGAGCTTCCGCTGTGGCGGGATAGGCTCGGATTTGATGTCACGACAGTGGTCAATCATGAAGACGTCATGGGATTCGTCATTCTGCAACGTGCCGGTGTCGAAGTCATGCTCCAGTCGTACGCCAGTCTCGATGACGATCTCGGCGCCGTCGGCGGGGATGCGGTACGCGGTTTGGCGATGCTGTTCATCAAGGTGAACGACCTGAACGCTATCCGATCACATATCGGTGATGGCGACGTCGTCATGGAGGAACGCACAACGTTCTATGGGTCCCGTGAGATTGCGGTCCGGAGTCCTTCCGGTCATCTGGCCATACTGGCAGAGTTCGCCGGGGAGAACTGACACCCGTCGGTGCCGCTCACGCCCGTAGAATGCTGCCGTTCAGTAAGCACGGAGAGGCCGCGCCATGTCCTATCACATGACCCCAGACGAATTCCGCACCCAGGGGAAACGGATGGTCGATTGGATTGCGGACTACATGGAGTCGGTCGGCGACTACCCCGTTCTCAGCCAGGTGGAGCCCGGCTGGGTGCAGTCTCAGCTCCCGGCGTCGGCGCCACAACACGGCGAGTCGTTCGACGATGTCATGGGAGACGTTGAGCGGATCGTCATACCGGGCATCACTCATTGGCAATCTCCAAACTTCTTTGCCTATTTCTCCGCAAACGCATCCGGACCCTCGATCCTCGGCGACCTGTTGTCATCGGGTCTCGGTGTGCAGGGGATGATCTGGGCAACGAGTCCCGCATGCACCGAGGTCGAAACACGGATGCTCGACTGGCTTGTTGACATGATGGGTCTCCCCGACTCGTTCCTCTCCACCGGGATGGGCGGCGGTGTTATCCAGGACACCGCGTCCTCCGCCGCACTCACAGCGATGATTGCGGCCCGGGAGCGCGCCACCAACCTCGCCTCGAACCGCGACGGCACGATGGGTAACCTCGTGGTCTACACGTCAACACACACCCACTCATCGCTAGAAAAGGCGGTCCGCGTCGCCGGCATCGGTGACGCTCAGCTCAGGGCGATCGACGTCGACGAGAACTATGCCATGCTCACAGACGCCTTTGAGGCACAAGTCGCGGCCGACAAAGCCGCCGGTCTCGTCCCCATCATGGTGACCGGTACGGTCGGGACAACGTCCTCGAACGCGATGGACCCCCTACGCGCGATCGGTGAGATCGCGAACCGAGAGGAGATCTGGTTCCACGTCGATGCCGCCATGTCCGGGACCGCAATGGTGTGCCCGGAGTTTCGCCACCTCATCGATGGCGTCGAATACGCCGACTCCTACTGTTTCAACCCTCACAAATGGATGTTTACCAACTTCGACTGCTCGGCGTTCTACGTCCGGGACCGCACAGCTCTCATCAACTCCTTGAGTGTACTCCCCGAATATCTCCGCAACGAGGCGACCGAGTCGGGAGCGGTCATCGACTACCGCGACTGGCACATTCCCCTCGGTCGGCGTTTTCGGGCACTCAAGTTGTGGTTTGTGATCCGCCACTACGGTGTCGAGGGTCTTCAGCATCATGTACGAGAACACGTCGCTTGGACACGTGCGTTCGCCGATCGTGTTGTGATGCACCCCGATTTCGAGCTCAGCGCGCCACTCCCCCTCAACCTTGTGTGTTTCCGCCACACCGCAGGCGACGTCATGAACCAGCACATCATGGATACGGTGAACGGTTCCGGCGAGATGTATCTCACCCACACCAGGCTGGACGGCGCCATCGTGCTCCGAATGTCGATCGGCGGCACGAACACCACCGAAGTAGCGGTGCAACAGGCCTGGGATCGCATTGTTGCAGTGGTTGACCGCGCCGCGGTCTGACACGGATTCACCCGGCGTCCAACACATCTAACCTGTCGCCATGTCAGAGACCGATTCGTCAAGAAACGTGTGGGAACATGACCGCGGCTGGGAGCTCATCCGACCGTTCGTGTATTACCAGCGCGAGAACTTCCTCCCCGAAGGCATCGTCGAGGGTCGCGACGTCATCGACTACTCGGCAGGCCTCGGAGACTTGTCGGCGTATGCCGCCACGCTCGACCCAAAGAGCCTGATCGCAACCGCTCCGGAACCACACGCACCTCGACCCGTAGCCCTCCCGGATAGCGCCGAATGGCTCACCGGGGTCGGAGCGGGCCACATCTCCGAACAACTCCAGGCGAATTCAGCAGACGTCGTCCTCGCTCGCATGGTGATCCAGTTCCCTACGATCGAGAAAGACGCGGTCGACGTTGACGACATTCTGGCTCAGCTCCACACCGTGCTTCGTGAACACGGCACCATCATCATCACGACACACGCACATTTCTCGTTACCGAGGTTCGACGGTGACCACTCGCGCGTCGACGACCACCTGAGTGCGGTCGAGACGGACATTCTTCCTTTGCTCGACAGCGAAGACGCTTTCACGCGCGGCGTAGCTCGCGAGACGGCAGGGTTGATCGAGCTCGTTCGTTATCTCGATCTCCCGCCACGCGAGGGTCCGTTTGGCGGGACCGGGTTCGGGTTGAAGATTCCGATGCTCGTGAACTCCTTCATCCGCAATGGATTCACCATCACCGACATCGGCGTCATCGAGCCATTTACCTACCCGATCGGTCTACAGGACTCGATCGCGAGCGGAGACGATTCGGCCATGGAACTCGGTCGCAAGGTTATGGATATCAAACGCCGCCACCTCACCTCCGCTGCCGCGTCAGATCCGTACCAGCGGCCCGAAGTTCTTGCCGATATGATCGCTGAAATCCGAGAACTCCTTCCCATCACGGCGGTACCAATCGTGCGTGTCTGCGCCATAAAGAAGTAGCCATGCACGACCCGTTCATACAGTCACTGGAAGACGACGGGAAGCTCATTGATGAGGCACTGGCGACGACGCCGCATTCCGTCGCGATCCCGACCTGCCCGGGATGGACCGTGCAGAACCTTGTGGAACATCTCGGTTCGCTTCACATCTGGGTAGCACAATTGATCGAGAACCGGATCCAGGTCGCCACGCGACCGATTCAATCGGTTGTCGAGACCGATTCGTTACGTACTTGGTACCGATCGACGAACCAACGCCTGCGAACGGTCCTCAGCGAAACTCCCCCGGGCACTCAGGTGTGGACCGTGACTGGTGACCATATTGCCGGATCATGGCGTCGGCGCCAGGCCCACGAGACCGCTGTCCACCGCTTCGATCTTGAATACGCCCTCGGCAGGGCCCACGATATCGACGAGATCCTCGCTGAATCATTCGTCGATGAACTCGGGTGTCTCGTCCCCTTTCTCCACAAGTTCCGCGGACTCGTAATCCCCGATGAGGACCTCGTGATGTCATCGTCCGACGCCTCTTGGACTCTCGAAGCCGGCAAAGGAACCATCCGCAACGGCCCACCGCTCCCATCGGCCGACATCGAAGGCACTGCCAGTTCGATTCTGCTCGCATTGTGGGACCGCCCCCACGATGCCGAGATCAACCGACCGGCACTGCTCAGCCGCTGGCAACTCGCCAAATGACCTCGTCGGCTACTCGGAGACTGTGAGCCGATCAGCCATGGCCCCGATGACGCGAGATTCTCTTCGTCGGGTCCTACAAGGTCGGGACGGTACGAATGCCCGAGCGGGGCAAGAGAACCGGCGATTCGCACGTCGCCGGCGGTCTCACGCGCCTCCCGCGCCGGCCGCATAGTCGTTGCCACAGGATCCTCAACCTGGTCGTCGAGATTCTCAAGAGTGAGCAGATTACGTACCGATGCATAGGTGTTCGAGATAATCAGATCAGCGCCAGCCTCGATAAACGCAACGTGGCACTCCCGAACCACATCAGGAGATTCAAGCAGGGCGGCTGCAAACCAGATGGTCGGAGGAAGTAGGACCCCGTACTCCTTCAAGGGTGTCCCCATGCCACCGTCAAGAAAAACTACGTCGGCAAGGTGGTCAGGAATGGACTCTCCAGGAGGGAGACTCGGGAATGTCAGAGGCGGCCGGCGTCGGTGACGCGGCGAAGAAACTGTTGTGTACGAGGCATCTGTGGATCCGAAAAAATCTGCGCCGGTGGGCCTTCTTCGAGAATCGCGCCATCATCCAGGAAACACACCCGGGTTGCAACGTCGCGGGCGAAACCCATCTCGTGGGTCGCCAGTACCAGAGTCATCCCATCGGTTATCAAGTCGCGAATGATGCCTAGCACCTCGCCGACAAGCTCGGGATCCAAGGCGGCCGTAATCTCATCCAACAGCAGTAACTCCGGTTCGGTGGCGAGAGCGCGCACAACAGCAACACGTTGCTGCTGGCCTCCCGAGAGTCGATCCGGAAACTCCAGAACCTTGTCGGACAGGCCGAACCGCTCCAGGAGTTCGATTGCCCGCTCCTCGGCTTCGTCCTTACTCTTGCCATGCACCCGACGTGGGCTCAGCGTCACATTGTCGAGGACGTTCATATGAGGAAAGAGGTTGTAACTCTGAAACACGATGCCGACAAACTGACGCACGAGGTTCGGATCCGTCTCCCTTCGGGTGATCATTTCGCCATCGAGGTAGATCGCCCCCTCATCAACCGTTTCGAGAAGATTGATGCAGCGTAGAATCGTCGATTTTCCGGAACCGGAAGACCCGATAAGACACACGATGTCATGCTCCGCGACTGCAAGGTCGATACCTTTGAGCACATGTTTATCCCCGAACCGCTTGTGCACACCTTCGAGGCGAACCCGATAGATCATTGCAGTCCTTTGGTGCGGGCGCGGCGGTCCCGTGCGGTGTACCAGTCAGCAATTCGCGCGACCGGAACGCTGACTATGAGAAACAGGATCGCGGCGACGAGAAGACTCGTGTAGTTGAAGGTCCTCGCTTTGTAGATTTCGGCCTCTCGCACCGCTTCGCGCACACCGAGCACACTGATCAGGGCGACGTCTTTCTGCAGGCTGACAAGACCGTTCAGCAGAGCAGGGACCACGTTGCGGATTGCCTGAGGAAGGATTGCGAAACGCAAGGCCTGCCACTGTGTCAAGCCGAGGGCACGGGCGGCGGCGCGCTGAGATTCATGCACACTCTCCAACCCCGAGCGGTACACCTCCGCCGTGTACGCCGAGTAGCTCAACACGAGCGACACAATGCCCCAAAACATAGGACTCTTAGGCACACCGGGTATGTCAAGAGCCGGGACACCGAACCCGAGCAGGAATATGACGAGCAACAGGGGGACACCCCGGAACAGGTCAATGTAGATAGTCGAAAGGATCCGTAGCGGAAAGAACGCCGGGCCGCGAAGAACTCTCAGAACGGCGACCAACAGTGCGAACGAAAGAATAAGCACCTCGGCGACCACAAACATCTGCATGTCGAGCCAGAACGCCGCCAACACATCAGGGAAAGACGCCTTGAAGTGCTCCCAATTGAGGAACTGATTCTGAACTTTCGGCCACGCGTCGGAGTTGAGGATGATGACCGCAGCGACGACAAGGAACAGGACCGTCGAAGAGAACGCCATGAGCGCACTCTTCGATCCCGATTGACCGAACAAACCATTGAAAAGCCCCGGGCTGCCGGAAGAGACAAACCGCGAGCCGGCAGGAAGCTCAGGGGCTTCCGCAGGCTCGCGGTTGTCCGTGTCAGTCACGCAGCGTTTTAAGGCTGGATGACGGTAATGTCGCCGACCTGGTTCAGCCACCGGGTCTCAAGCTTGGCGAGAGTGCCGTCAGCATCAAGGGAATCAAGAGCCTTGTTGACACAGGGAACAAGACCGGAGCCTTCTTCGAACAACATGCCGAGCTCCTCTCCACCGGACAATACCCCCGGCAGAACACCGACAATCTCGGAACCCTCAATCTCGACAGCCGTGATGTAGTACGCCGTCGGAAGATCGAAGACGAGGACATCAACCTGTCCGGCCTCGAGTGCGGACTTCCCATCAACATTGTCGTTGTACACGGCGGCGTCAGTAGTCGGCTTGATCACATCGTCAATGTAGGTAAGGCCGGTAGTGCCGATAGCGGCGCCAAAGCGCAGGTCCTTCAGGTCAGCGACCGTCGATCCCTCGGGGATCGAGAGTCCGCTGAGGCCGACCAGTGCCTGCTTTGCGGTGTAATACGGACGGGAGAAATCAACAATCTGATCACGCTCTTCAGTAATCGAGTACTGCTGAATGTTGAAGTCGTAGTCCTTCTCGCCGGCTGAGATCGCAGCATCAAACTCGGTGCGCACCCATTCGACGTTGGCGATGCCCATCTCGGTAGCCAGGGCGTACACGACGGCACTTTCGAAACCTTCACCGTTGCTCGGATCATCGTCTTCCATCCACGGCGGAAACACTGGTTCCCCGGTGGCAACCGTCAGGGTTCCTGCGGTCTTCAACGCCAAGTCGTCGACGCCGCACGCAACAGCATTACCGTCATCAGCGGGTGTTGTTGTGATGTCCGATCCCCCGCATGCTGCCGCCACAAGCGCCAGCGCGATGATCAGAACAGTCCATGTCCTTTTCATTCCGTACCTCCACATTCCGGATTCGACACCGCAAGCCCGATGGGGCTTCCTGGTGTCAGGATCAAATTAGTATGGTCTTCATCATCTCGAGAACCACACATGACCACACGGTGCCCAACGAAGGAGCGCTCATGTTTTCAGACTTCAAGGTAGCCGACATTACCCTCGCCGAATTCGGTCGCAAGGAAATCGAGCTCGCCGAGACCGAAATGCCCGGTCTCATGGCGATTCGCAAGCAGTACGCCGCGGACAAACCTCTCGCCGGTGCGCGTATTGTCGGCTCGCTCCATATGACGATCCAAACTGCGGTCCTGATCGAGACTCTCGCAGAGCTCGGCGCCGACATTCGGTGGGCGTCGTGCAATATCTTCTCCACCCAGGACCACGCCGCAGCAGCGATCGCTGTCGGCAAGGATGGTACGCCCGACAATCCGCAGGGCATTCCCGTGTTTGCGTGGAAGGGCGAGACCCTTGACGAGTACTGGTGGTGTGTCCAGCAGACGTTCACCTGGCCCGATGGCGTCAGCCCGAACATGATCCTCGACGACGGGGGCGACGCCACCATGGCTGCCCCGCTCGGAGCAAAGTCCGAATCCGAGGGGCTTCCCGCGGTCGAAACCATAGAGTCACCGGATGAACAGGCGCTGCTCGGCATGCTGAGCAGGGTCGCGGAGTCGAACGCCAACTTCTGGGCACCCAAGGTCGCTGCAATCAAGGGCGTCACTGAGGAGACCACGACCGGTGTTCACCGACTTTACCAACTGGCCGAATCGGGTGACTTGCCGTTCCCCGCAATCAACGTGAACGACTCGGTGACGAAGTCCAAGTTCGACAATATTTACGGATGCCGCCACTCTGTCATCGACGGCCTCAACCGGGCGACCGACGTCATGATTGCGGGCAAACTTGCTTTGGTGCTCGGTTACGGCGACGTCGGCAAGGGTGTCGTGAAGGCCCTGCACGGCCAGGGTGCGCGGGTGGTCGTCACCGAGATCGATCCGATCTGCGCCCTCCAGGCGTCAATGGACGGATTTGGTGTCGTCCAGCTCGACACGGTGGTCGAAAGTGCCGACATATTCATCACCGCCACCGGCAACAAGGACATCATCACCCTCGAAGACATGGCGAAGATGAAACATCGCGCCATCGTGGGCAACATCGGTCACTTCGACAACGAGATCCAGGTCGACCAGCTGATGAACCACCCCTCGGTGACGCGCCGCAACATCAAGCCGCAGGTTGACGAATTCATCTTCGACGACGGTCACTCGATCATCCTTCTGTCGGAGGGTCGCCTGCTGAACCTTGGGAACGCCACCGGCCACCCGAGTTTCGTCATGTCGTGCAGCTTCTCGAATCAGGTCCTGGCGCAGATGGAGCTCTTCGAGAACGGCTCCAAGTATGAACCCGGTGTGACGGTACTCCCGAAGGAACTCGACGAACAGGTGGCCCGCTTCCACCTCGATGCTCTCGGGGTTGAACTCACCGAGCTGTCGAAGGAACAGTCCGAGTACCTTCAGGTGCCAATCGACGGGCCGTACAAACCCGATTTCTACCGCTACTGAGACGCGCCGGCATGCTCTTCATCGACGGAACGTGGCGTGGGGCCGACTCCAATGCAACGTTTGAGACGAGCAACCCGGCGACCGGCGAGGTCGTCGGCACGGTCGCCGATGCTGGTGCGGGAGATGTCGAGGCTGCGATAGCTGCGGCTGATGCTGCGTTTTCGGGGTGGGCGGGAGAGACCGCATATGTGCGTAGTGCAATGCTGCGCGACGCCTATTCGCTGATGGTGGACCGCAAGGAACGGCTCGCCAAACTCATGACCGAGGAACAGGGCAAACCCTTAAAGGCGGCGCGCAACGAGGTGCAGTACGCCGCCGATTTCCTGCTGTGGTTCTCCGAAGAGGCCAAGCGGGTGTATGGGTCGACGATCCCCGCACCACGGTCCGATCAACGTTTCATCACGATGCAGCAGCCGGTCGGGGTCGTCGGGGCGATCACGCCGTGGAACTATCCGATCTCAATGGTGACCCGCAAGGTGGCGCCCGCGCTGGCGGCCGGGTGCACCATCGTCCTCAAGCCGGCCGAGCAGACTCCGCTGTGTGCGATTGAGGTGTTCGAGATTCTTGATGAGGTGGGCCTGCCTGCCGGGGTCGCCAACCTGGTCCCGACCTCGGATCCGGTTCCGATTGGTGAGGCGTTCACCAGCGATCCCCGGATTGCCAAGGTGACGTTCACCGGGTCGACCGAAGTCGGCAAGATCCTCGCAACCCAGGCAGCGCCCCACATGAAACGGATGTCATTCGAGCTCGGCGGTCATGCGCCGTTCATCGTGTTTGAGGACGCCGACCCCGTACACGCCGCCAAGGGGGCGGGTCTCGTGAAGTTCCTCAACACCGGCCAGGCCTGTATTTCCCCGAACCGCATGTATGTTCATGCGTCAATCGCGGACCAGTTCATCGAGACACTGGTGGCTCGCACCTCGGCGCTCAGGGTCGGCAATGGGCTCGAAGATGGGGTGGCGATCGGGCCGCTTGTCGACCAACCCTCGCTCGACAAGGTGCAGCGCCAGGTCGATGATGCCGTGGAGAAGGGAGCGATGCTCCACGTTGGCGGCAAACCGGCCTTTGTCGAGGGACCCGGTTCCGGTTTCTTCTTCGAACCCACAGTGCTCAGCAATGTCAATGCCGACATGGTGATCTCCCATGAGGAGACCTTCGGCCCGGTGGCGCCGGTGATCCTCTTCGAGGACGAGGACGAAGTTATCGCCGCCGCGAACGACACGACGTATGGCCTTGCGGCGTATGTCTATACGAACAATCTGTCGCGCGGGATGCGCATGTTCGAGGCGCTGAACTTTGGGATCATCGGGATCAACGACATCAACCCCACCGCGGCCGCGGCACCGTTTGGGGGGATGAAACATTCCGGTTTCGGTCGCGAGGGCGGCCGCGAAGGTATTGCGGAGTATCTAGAAACCAAAACCGGCGGCTTCTCACTCTAACTCCCTGGCTTCTTGCGTAGCTGGGGGCCATATATGGCCCCCAGCTACGCAAGAAGCCTCGAGTTACCGGCGGGCGAGGCTGTGCATTTGGCGTCTGGTGGCTTGCAGGCGTTCGGCCATGATCTCGGCGACACGTCCCATGACGTGGTATCCGCATCTCGGGTCCTCATCAAACTTTGCGCGCAGCGCCGCGGCGTCGAACGCAAAACAGCGCACCGGCGTTTGAGCAATCGCGTCGAACTGCCAGATAAACGGCGGGAACAACCACGACCAACCGAGTGCCGACCCCTCGGAAATCGTCTGGACGCGCCGGGTGCTCGCTCTGCCCGTATCAACTTTTAGAGAGACCACTCCGGTTCTGATGAGATAGAACGTGTCAGCGTCAGATCCCGAGGTAAACAGCACATCGAGCGGTTCGAACTCCTCAGCACGTACAAGTTCGGCGAGAGACGCGACGTCATGAGCCGGCAGACCCTTGACAAACGGATGGGTGCTCAACTGCTGCATGAGATCTGGTGCCGACGACGTTTCTGTCACACATTCCTCCGTTCCGGTTACCTATACCGTACCCCACAACCCCACCAACGTGTCGCTCGACCGTGCCCGACGAACAATCCCCGGGCCGACATTGAATAGAATGCCCGTATGCGAGAAACACCAACCAATGCCACCGTGCCCTACGAGCCCCACATCGGACAGTCGCGCCAGTATTGGCGTGACATCATCCTGGGCGTCAATGACGGTTTGGTGTCGACACTGTTGCTCGTTGCCGGAGTCGTGGGCGGAGGACTGTCATCCACTCTCATATTGCTCACCGTACTTGCCGGAGCTGTCGCTGGGGCGATCTCGATGGCCGCCGGCGAGTATCTCGCAACCGAATCGCAGCGCGAGATTCTCGACGCCGAACTCAAACTTGAACGCGAACACATTCGCGACCACCGCGAAATGGAGGTTGAGCAACTCGCGGGAATGTTCACCGACATCGGTGTTTCCTCGGAGAAACTCGACATAGTGGTCGAGGCGTTTAGCGAGACCGATGCCGTGCTCCTCAACTCGATGAAGGTCCTCGAGTTCGGGGTCGTCGACTCCGAGGTCCGGTCGTCCTACAAGGCAATGTATTTTTCGGGAGGGCTGTTCCTCGTCGGCTCCCTAACCTCGGTCGGACCGTTTCTCTTCAACGTCTCCCCCAACAAAGGTCTCGCCATCGCATCGGTGCTCACCGCCATCGGGTTGTTCATCGTTGGCTGGGTGAAAGCATCCGTAACGAAACGAAACCGCATCAAAGACGGATTCGCCAACCTCCTCATCGCCGGCTTCGGAGGAATCCTCGCCTACTTCATCGGCGATGCGGTACAACGCCTCATCGGCTAACAAAACGCTGCGTGGTGACACCGTTTCACCTCACATCGAGATGGATGATCATCTGCGCTGTGCCGAGACAACAGCCCCTGTTTGCACCAGTCCCTCATCGCCGAGGTGGCGTTGGATCACCCGGATCACTCCTCCGTGGCAGAACGCTAGATGGCGACCGGGGTCGAGATCATCCCACCAGGACAGCACCCGCGCCTTGAACTCAACAACGGACTCACCACCCGGGGCGACAAACGAATCGAAGTCCGCCAGCGACTCCTGGACGTCCGCCGCGAGGTCCTCCCACCGACTTCCTTCGATACCCCCGAAATTGAACTCGGCAAGACGTTCGTCGATCTGAGGGACGAAGCCGGCCAGTGAAGCAGTTTCAACGGCCCGCAACAGCGGAGAAGACCACACCGTGTGATAGTCGTCTTTGCGGAGACGCTCCATCAGGGCAGCAGCCTCCTGACGTCCTGAACGCGACAGCGGTAGATCGGTACGACCCGTGTACCGACCACTCGACGACCACTCCGTGGCACCGTGGCGTACAAAATCGACGGTCACACCAGTGGTAACCAACGAACCAACTCCCATCCCTGACCAACCATGAACACCGCCGTTACGAGGATCGCCATTTCCCCAAACTGTTCGGCAGCACCAAGAATGTCGCCGGTGTAACCGCCGATCTTTCCCTGTACCCAGATCATGAAGACGGCGACGACGATCACCAAGACACCAACAACGAGCAATCCGTTGACACCCCACACGACGACGGCAGCGCCCGCCGCGAACAGCGACGACACCGTCGCCGTAGGACGATGGAGCTCCCTCGCATACGACGCACCGAGACCGCTCGTCGCAACCGGCGTCGACACGACCATGACACCGACAACAGCGCCACGGGCGAGTGTGTGGGCTAGCACGAGTGTCCATACACCAACGATTGCCGGAAGCGCCGCGAGGGCCACGACACGCACCAAGACGGTACCGACGATTGCCAGGACCCCGAAGGTCCCTTGGCGAGAGTCCTTCATGATGGAGAGCATCTCATCCGGCGACCACCCTCCGCCAAGCGCATCGAAGGTGTCCCCCAGTCCGTCTTCATGGAATCCACCCGTGATCGCCGCACCGGTCAGAATCGCCAACACTGCGGCGAGAGTCACCGGTAGGCCCTGTGCAGCAACCCAGAACACGGACGCGACAATACCTCCGATGACGAATCCGGCAGCCGGGAACCAGGGAATTGCTCGTGCCAACTCGGCACTCGTGAGCTCTTCGGACCTCACCGGCAGTCGCGTCAAGAAACTGAGAGATCGACGAAACCCGTTCATTTTCGCTGCCGGACCTCGCTGGCCGTAACAACATCAAGAACTGTCCGAATCGCCATGCGGAGAATCGGAATCGTCATCACTGCCCCCGATGCCTGACCCAGACCCAGATGGAAATCAAGGAGCGGCTCCTTCTTGATGGCCGCAAGCAGCTTCTGGTGACCGGGTTCACTGCTCTGGTGACCGGCGATCGTGTGATCGAGGACGCCGGAGAGAGTCATCTCGAGGGGAGCAACAGCGGCCGTGGCACCGTAACCGTCGAGGACCATGGGAATTGAGCGGCGGCGAGCCTCAACGGTTGCCGCCGCGATTGCAACCAGTTCAGATCCTCCGAGAACCTGAAGACACTCAATGGGGTCCATCAAACTCCGACTAAACACGGCATCAGAAACAACGGCTCGCTTTCTGGCAAGAGTTTCGTCGTCAACACCCGTCCCACGGCCAACCAGGTCAGGATCCCACCCCAACAACGCACATGCGATCGCCGCCGCAGCAGTTGTGTTACCAACTCCCACGTCACCGAGAAGCAGCAGGTCCGTGGTATCCGGGAGTCCGCGGACCGTATCAATTCCTTGATCCCATGCCTGTTGCGCCTGCGCTTCAGTCAGGGCTGAGGCCGTGCGGAGGTTCTCGGTCTGGTGTCCCACCCCACAGTCGACCACAGTCAGTAAGGCTCCGACTTCGTCCGAAAGCACCGGAATTGTGCCGCGCCCTTCTGAGATCAGCCGAGTCGCGGTCGCGGTAGCTCTCGTCGGATACTGACTCACGTTCTCGGCAACAACGCCGTGGTCACCGGCAAAGACAACCACAGCGGGATGGGAAACATGAGGACGATCTGTGCGCTGCCATCCCGCCAGCCAAACGACTAATGAATCAAGCCGATCGAAAGAACCGGTCGGCCTCATGATGTCGTTGACACGCTCACGAACGGCTTTCTGTGCGCCCTCGTCAGGCTGCACCGTGAGTACGTCCGACTGCCATTCTTTCACGACACGACCCAATCCTCTTGAGCGTCCAGGTTCAGAACACGACCAGCTACGACCAACCCTACGCTTGTCGCGTTGGCGGCGATGACGTTGTTCGCTAGACCTTGAAGATCCCGGAATGACCGTCCGAGCACCGTTTCCGGCACCACCCCCATCCCAACTTCATTCGAGACGAGCACCGTCAAGGCCTCACGCTCACGACAGACAGCTATGAGACCGTCAACCCGCCCCAACACCTCGTCGTGCGTCAAACCGAGCTCAACAATCAGGTTGGAAATCCACACGGTCACACAATCGACGACAACGGTGTGTGTCTGATCAACGTTCGCTATCGCTTCCGGCAGGTCAATCGGGGATTCGACTGTCGTCCAGGATATAGGCCGATCTCCGATGTGAGTTGCGATCCGTTCGCGCATCTCATCGTCTGTTGGTCGAGCTGTTGCGACAAACGTTACGTCCGAACCTGATTGCTGAGCGAGTCGCGACGCAGCGGCTGATTTCCCGGACCGAGCTCCGCCCAGGATCAGCACAAACGCCACTGCGGCTCCGGCGGGTCTCGATGCGCCCTCCGCATCAGAAGTCGATCCCCTTCTTAGCTCGAATACCTTCCTCGAAGGCGTGCTTAACGTTGCGCATCTCCGTGACCGTGTCCGCAACTTCGACGAGTTGAATTGGTGCATCTCTGCCTGTGAGAACAAGATTCACATGGTCGGGACGCCCTTTGATGGCGGCCACAGCCTCATCCAGATTGACCCAGCCCCAGGTCAGCGGGTAGGTCACTTCGTCCAGGATCACCAGCGAGTATTCCCCGGACGAAATAACATCTGTTGCCTTGTTCCATGCCTCTTGGGCAATTGCGGCACTTTCATCGAGGTTGTCCGAGTCCCAGGTGAACCCGTCCCCGATGGTCCACCAGTCGACACCGAGACGCTCCGCTGTCTTCTGCTCCCCTGTCGCCCATTCACCGGACTTGAGGAACTGAATCACAGCGACCCGCCAACCGCGCGCCACGGCGCGGATCATGACTCCCATTGCAGCGGTCGACTTGCCCTTCCCATCACCCGTGTTGAGAATCACAAGCGACGGCGCGCGGCGGAGCTCCGGGGTCGGATCCGCGGTCGGTGGAACATCACTCATGTGACCTCTCCTATCAATACCGTCACGGTAGCCGTCACAGAATGCCTCTCGAACGACCGTTCCTCCAGGGAACAACGACCGGATTGCCAACATCGTCTTGCAGAATGCGAACGTTCGCACCGTAATGCTCGTTAATCATCTCGGCGGTCAGAACATCACCGGCGACACCCTCAGCGACCACAACACCGTCGCTCAGGAGTACCAAAGAATCAGCAAACTGCCCAACCAACGTAAGATCGTGCATCGTGGAAATCACCGTCAACTGCTGGGTTCTCCGTAGCTCGTCGATGAGATCGAGCACATCCTGCTGGTGGCCGACGTCGAGGGCCGCCGTCGGCTCATCCAGAAGCACCAGTGGTGCCTGCTGGGCCAATGCTCGAGCCAGTGCAACACGCTGAGCCTCGCCGCCCGATAGCGTCGTTACCGGACGCTCGCGGAATTCGATGAGATCCAATGTCGTGAGCACATCGAACACAATATCCAGATCTTTCTTTGACTCGGTGCCGAAGTGCGAGATGTATGGCGTCCTGCCAAGAAGAACAAAGTCGGTGACGTTCATTCCCTCGGGAAAAATCGGACTCTGCGGGACGTACGCCACCGCGCGCGCCACCGCGCGCCGGTCGAGGGTGCCGATTTCGTCGCCATCAAACACAATCGAACCGTCATAGGGCAACAGACGGGCCACAGCGCGCAGAAGAGTCGACTTCCCGGCACCGTTGGGGCCGATGACGCCCAGCCATGACCCACCCGGAACCTCCAGCGAGATCTCGTTCAGTACGACCCGCGGGCCATAACCTGCCGACACACCGGCAATGCTGACGTTCATAGGGCACCTCCCTTGCCACGGCGCAGGATCATCGCGAAGAAGGGCGCACCGGCAAACGCAGTGATGACACCGAGAGGGAGTTCCGCCGGTGAAGCGACCGTCCGAGCAGCGACGTCGGCAAGTACCAGAAAAGCTGCACCGAACAGTGTCGATAACGCTAGTAAACGGCGGTAGCTCGATCCAGCTATGAGCCGAACCGTGTGAGGCACGATGATGCCGACAAAGCCGATGAGTCCTGATACGGCAACAACGGCTGCTGTACCAAGACTTGCGAAGATGACCACGGTGAGCCGCACCCGCGAGACGTTGATACCGAGAGCCGACGCTTCCTCGTCACCAACCGACATCACATCAAGCAGCCGGCCATGGAACAGAACGATACCTACGGACACAACAACGTATGGAAGTACCAGACGCACCTCGCGCCACGAGGCCGTCTGAAGGCCACCAAGAATCCATGAGTACACCTCGCGAAGGGTCTCACTGTTTTGTTGCTGCACATACGTTTGCAGAGCCGTCAGAAACGATGCGACCGCGACACCCGCCAGAATCAGCGTGGTCGCCGTGCGCCCGGCACGCAACGAATACCCCACAAAGTACGTAAGTGCGACGGCCCCCAGCGCCCCAATGAATGCAGCCGGCGGCAGAAGCGCAGAAGACAGATTCACAATGCCCGATATGGCCAGGGTGGCGCCGAGTCCGGCACCCGCGGCCACGCCGAGTAACCAGGGGTCAGCAAGTGGGTTTCTGAAGACACCCTGATAAGCACCGCCGGCAACAGCGAGCGTGCCCCCGACGATCATTCCTAGGATGACGCGCGGCAATCGAATATCGGTGAGAATCGCAGACTGTAACTCTGAGAGATTGCTCTTAACCGCTACTCCGGGAATTTGGTTCATCAACTCCCTGAACACGTCGGTAGCTGCGAGGTCTATCGGACCGGTGAGAATGCTGAAGAGTCCCGCCGCGACGAGCGTGAGTAAGCCCGCGACCAACCAACCAACCGGTAGATACGCGGAGCGGGACTCCTCCATTGGTTAGGACCCGGTCGTTTCAAGGACTCCGATGACTTCGGCTACCGAGCGCATGTAGTCCACAATGCGAGGACCCCATCGAGACGCAATATCGTCATCGAGCACAACAACGCGATCGTTCAATACGGCACTGAGGCCGCCCCAACCGGCACGTTCAGCAACCGACTCTGGAGATGCACCGCAGCAGTTCCCGTCGGCGAGGAAGATAAAGTCGGGGTTCTGGTCGAGGATCCACTCCGCGGAAAGCTGGGGAAATCCAAAGCCGTCGATATCTGCTTCGTCCGCAATATTTACTAACCCAAGGGCGGAATACACCGTCCCGATGAAGGTCGAAGAAGTCGCTGAGTACAGACCCGGATCCAGTTCGTGGTAGTACGTCGGTGCATCCTCGAACTCCGGAAGGTTGTCAACGATATCTGCAATATCCGTCTGCATCCGCACCACCAGTTCGGCGGCACCGCCAATGTTGCCGGTGGCGGCACCGAGTTGCTCGAGCTGGCGGTACACGTCGTCAAATGTGACTGCCGCGGGAGCCATCAGCACCGGTATGCCGAGCAGTGACAACGCCTCGATAAGGCCGTCCGGGTCCCCCGATGTCACAACAAGATCCGGTTCGTAGGAAGCAATAGCCTCAACATTCGGCTGCCACCCGCTTAAGTCGGTGACAGGGGTCTCCGGCGGGTAGTAGGAGAACGAATCGACAGCGACAACCTGGTCACCGGCGCCGATCGCGAACAGCATTTCGGTCCCCGTCGGTGAGATCGAGACGATACTGACGGGACGCTTTTCCAGGACGACATCTCCGTTCGCTGCCGATACCGTGATCGGGAACCCATCGTCAGGAACTTCGGTCGTTGTGGTAGTCGGCGCCACTGAGGTCGCAGGAATGACGGTCGTCGTGGTCGAGCTCTGCTCCGCCGGCGCAGCGGAAGTGCTAGTCGTGTCAGTGGTTACTCCCCCACAGGCCGCAGCGATGACGACAAACACGGCAATCAGGGGTATTAGGCGTTTCATTGAGAGGAATCCTCCTTCAGTGGAGGATCTGCTGTAACTCGCCTTGGGTACAGCCTTCTCCTCCGAAACGCAGCACCACCACAGCGCTACGAGGCGACCTGACTAGCCAAATGGCATCACAGTTGCGGGACAGTGCCGGAATCTCACCGAACTTCGCTCGTTGCGCCGTGCCCAGGTAATGCCCTGGGAGCACTCGCGAGGATAGCCTCTTGGCGCGTCACCTGCGTCGGGTACCCGTCTGACGTGAACACAGGTTCGGCCACCACGATTTTGCCAATCCCCTGATAGTCGGAACTGTCGCTTCATGTCGAGGACCCGCTAGCCTTGTCTCCATGAAAGTAAGGCCGTCACTGATTGTTTTCGTAGCCGTCGTCGCAGCGGCGCTCGCCGCGACTTACTCGCTGCGTCCCGTCCGGCAACCGGTTATCTCCGGGAGCTGGCAGCCGGTCGCGTCCGCGCCCCAGCGACGTTGATATGCATGTCGCCATCGAAGCCACCCAGGAGGTAGGACGACGCGCCGCGAGAATCCTCCTCAACGAGTTCTCACTTCAGAAACTCGGTCTCATTACAGAGGAACACTCGGTCACCGACAAGCGAGTCGAGCGAGCTATCGACCTGTCGGCATACGACGTTCTCGTAACCGACGCAGCCGACCCACGGCCCGCTTTCGAAAATAGTCTTGAGGCGAACATCGACTGTGTCGCCTGGCGCGGAGCGGAGTACTTCACGAACTCACTCTCGGACGATCTCGAAGTTGCCGGACGCAGTCTCGTCGTTAACGCAAACCTTGGTCAGGGCATCGGTCCCGCGCTGGCCGGTCACGAGATCGCCCGCGGCGGTGAAGTGCTCGAGGTCGAGGTCGCGTGGACCGAGCCGGGCCGTCCCCTGCGTCGCGGCACAGCTGTCCCCTTCCCGGACCCGGTGGGCGCACGATGGGGTCGAACAGATACCGACGCGTGGGGCCAATCGGTAACCATTGTCCCGATAAAGGGGATCTGGGCTGCAGCAATGGCACGCATCACGACCGCCGGTACCGAAGGCGTCTCGACTCGGGTTGTCGGTGTCTCGGACCAAGCTGCCCATCTCGAAGCTCTGTCACTCGCGGCGGCTGCAGCCGCAGCCGCATCGGGCGCCTATCCGATGGGCCGGCAAGGCGCTGCTGACATCGGTGACTCCTATCTCCATCGCGCAATCGAGATGGGACTCGATATCGCGTTTTTCTCATACAGTTCGTGAGCACAACCGGATTCCGAGTGACCCGTGGGCTTGTCATAGTCACTCTCGCTTTCGCCCTCATCGCAGCGGCGTGTTCGACAAGCAGGAGCGAATCCACGACAACATCACTTCTCCCGCCGACAACGGCGCCTGTCGACTACGCGGGGAAGGAGCCCGCACCGGAGTTCCCGACGGATCTCGACTGGATCAACGTCGATGAGCCCCTGACACTCGAATCCCTCAAAGGAAAGATCGTTCTGCTTGATTTCTGGTCCTACGGCTGCCTGACCTGTATCGAGACGTTCAAGGATATTGATCGGCTACAAGAGGAGTTCCCGGAGGAGTTGGTAGTCATCACCGTCCACGCCGGGAAATTCACCAATGAGCGAGAGACTCCCAATATCGTTGCGGCGGTCGAAAGGAACCGAATCTCCTACCCGGTCATCAACGACAGTGAGTACACAGTTTGGTCAAGCTGGGGTATCCAGGAGTGGCCAAGTCTGGTGCTCATCGACCCGGCGGGGAACATCGTTGGGGGACAGACCGGAACAAATTTCTATGACGTCGCACAACCTGTTGTAGCCGGCCTGGCCGCACAATTCGCAGAATCGATCGATCGAACTCCCCTATCACCGGCTCCGGAAGCACCCCCTCGTCCCGCTGCGTCTCTCGCATTCCCAGGAAGCGTTGCGGTCTCGGCTTCCGATCTGTTCATTGCGGACTCCGGCAACAACCGAGTCCTCAGAGTCGATAAAACGACCGGCGAGGTTCTCGCTGCCTACGGGACGGGAGTCGCGGGACTGGTCAACGGTTCCGGTAGCGAGGTTCAGTTTGATAGCCCACAAGGACTTGTGGTCTCCGATGACGGATCCACGTTGTATGTCGCGGATACCAACAACCATGTGATTCGAGCGATCAACCTGGCGGACGGCGAGGTCAGCACCGTGGCAGGCACCGGAGAGATCGGCACCACTCCCGCAATCGCCCTCCTGGATGAGGTCCGGATGTCCTACCCCTGGGGACTCGCGTTGCGCGAGGGTGTTCTCTATGTGGCTATGGCGGGTATGGATCAGATCTGGATCGTCGATCAGACCCAGAACATTGCCTTACCCGCAGTGGGATCCTCCCAACAAGGCAACATCAACGGACCGCTGTCACAAGCTCAACTCGCCCAACCATCGGGTCTCGCGTTCTCCCCTGATGGTCTGCTGTACTTCGCAGATGCCCAATCCAGTGCAATCCGATGGGCAGACACCGAAAACGACGCGGGAAGGACCGGCACGGTCGCAGGACCACCCAATGATCTTCAGGACTACGGCGACATCGATGGCGTTGGAGGAGAGGCGCATCTCCAGCACCCCACGGCCATCGTCTGGGACCCAGTCAACAGCCGGCTCATCATTGCCGACTCGTATAACTCGAAACTGAAGACTGTGGATGTCGAAACGTTCCTGACCACCACCTGGATCGGTGACGGTGAGGGGTTTACAGATGGCGCTGCAGCGACATTTTGGGAACCGGGAGGTCTCGCGATCGACGGGGGTACGCTATACGTCGCCGATACCAACAACCACGCTATCCGAATCGTTGATATCGAATCCGGGGAAGTCTCGACGCTCATCCTCAGTGGACTCGAAAACTTCCCTGT
>VAPH01011006.1_pt1 | contig 21793 bp, 21 predicted proteins | sample 3393861 | NCBI WGS metagenome assembly VAPH01 (sample SAMN08290439, study PRJNA428436) | hydrothermal vent metagenome | isolation source: Deep-sea hydrothermal vent chimney | place: Atlantic Ocean: South-mid Altantic Ridge | reverse complement strand
TGATAAGGTAGTCAAAATAAATAGTTACACCAAAAAAGCTAAAAATAGCCATAATAATTTTCTTGAATTCGGTGTGAGATATGGATTTCTTGGACTTTTAACATTTTTATATTTATGTATATATATCATGTGGTTTGGTATAAAACAGAATTCATTCTTAATTATCGCTATTAGCTCTATATTCATATTGGTTTCTTTAACTGAAAGTTTTTTGGTACGAGAACTTGGTGTTATGCTTTTAGCAATAACCATTGGGGCAACTTATAAAGAAATTAATGATGAAAGAAGTATTTAATTTCAATTTACCTGTAATATTTTTGACAGTTATTTATACTATCCTTTTTCTTTGTGCACTGTTTTTATTACAAGGAAAAAATAGGATAAAGTATTCGTCCATTATAGGAATTACTATCGGCTTTGTTATTTTTTATACCTTTTTTATAGTTAATTTCTTGTTTGAATTTAAATCGATATCACCTGATTCTATAGCATATTCAAAAACTATTAATGATTTTTGGCAAAATTATAATACTAGGTCCATTGGTATTCAGTTATATTCTCTTATTAATTATATACCTATAAAATTATCCTTTGGATATCCATCACTATTTATTCTTTTTAATATATTCTTTTATTTTGCAGGAATAACGATGTTAGGAAGAGCATTTAACCTGTATTTATCGATCTATGATAAATCTGTTTCAAAACACTTTTTCTTTTATTTATTTATTTTTTCATCTATTTATCCTGTTGCACTTATTATTATACCAACCTTATTAAGAGAAGGTAGCATGGTTTTCTTTTTAGGTTTTACAACCTATTATATGATAGTAATTTATTCTAAGAAAAAATTATATTCAAAATATTTAATTTATTTTATCGTATCATTGACTTTGTTAACAATGATTAGGCCTATCGGAGGTATTTCTTTTATTGGGGCAATCTTTGCTTTATACTTTATAAAAAAAATAAAACAATTAAACCTGAAACAGTTTTTTTATTTAATTACAAGTATCGTACTATTTTTAATCACTATACATTATATAATCAATCTATTTTATAATCTGCCATTTTCATTTGATTGGTTGAGCAAATATAGAAAAAGTCATGTTTTGTTGTTTGGAGGTGAATCTTACGGAGGTGATTTAAAATTTCAAACATTAGGAGATATTATAAAAAATTCGTTTTTGCTTTTTAACCAATATTTATTTTCGCCACTACCAATATTGATACCAATAGAAATAACCATAAATAAAATAATTCCTACTTTAGATACTTTATTTATTTTGATGTTACTTACTCCTGTTTTAATACAATTAAAAAAACCATATGTGAGAAAAATAATTTTTTTTGTAGGAGTATTAATATTTATACCTGCCTTATTCGAAACACATATTAGTGGAGCCTATCGACATCGAATGAACGCTATATTAGTATTAATGCCCGTTCTTATTTATTCATTTAACCAATTCACACTTGGTGTAGTTAAATATTTTAATCAGAAATAATGAGTATAGAAGTTTTGATGTCATCTATGAATATCTCTTCAAAAGAGGAGCTATCTGAAGGCTTTATGTGGCTTCAAAGAAATGGCATACCCATAGTGCTGATTAATCAATGTACAACTATCAAACCTAATTTACACATTAATGGCAAGGGTATTTTAATTATTTCTGAAAAAGAAAGTGGATTATCTAGAAGTCGTAATCAGGCTATAATGAATTCTAAAAGAGATATTTGTCATGTCTCAGATGATGATTTAAAATATGTAACAGATTTTAAATTAATTATCGAAATGGCTTATTCAGACAACCCGGAAGCTGATGTTATTGTTTTTCAAATTAAAACGAATGATGGTGAAAAGTACAAAGATTACCGTACAGAAAAAAAATGGTTAAATATCATGGATGTCGCTAAAATATCATCTGTTGAAATTTCTTTTAAGAGAAAATCAATTCTATCAAAAAAAATTTACTTTGATGAAAATTTTGGCTTAGGAACTAATTTTCCTACCGGGGAGGAATTTATTTTTTTAACAGATGCGATTAAAAAAGGTTTAAAAATATTATATATCCCAGTTCCAATAGTTATTCATCCTCAAGAATCATCAGGTAAAGATTTTAATCATGAAAAATTAATAGAAGCGAAAGGAGCCATGTTATTTAGAATTTTTGGAATTGCAGGATATTTTTATTCATTTCTTTTTAGTTTTAAAAAGTATAATAATTCGAACTTTAGTTTTTTAAATTTTACTAAAAATATGCTTAAAGGAATAAAAAAATATAGACAATTCAAATAATGAGTATTAAATTAGTATCGGTAATAACACCATTATACAATTCGGAAATATATATACAGGCCTGTATCAACTCAGTTATTTCTCAAACATATACCAATTGGGAAATGATTATTATTGATGACGGTTCTACAGACAATTCTGTTGAAATAGTAGAAAGAGTAATTGATAAGCGAATACGATTGATCAAGCTACCTGAAAATATGGGTGCCAGTTATGCCCGAAATATAGCCATCAAACTAGCTAAAGGCATTTATATAGCATTTTTAGATGCTGATGATTTATGGAATTCTGAAAAATTAAAATTGCAAATCAAATTCATGGAAGAAAAAAATATTTCGTTTTCCTATACTTCCTATGGTTTTGCTAACGAAAATGGGGTAATATTACCTAAAATACAAATGGTTCTTCCTACGGTAAATTATGAAAAAATGTTAAAAAACAATTATATTGGCTGCTTAACTGCCATTTATAATTGCTCAGAATTGGGTAAAATTTATATGCCTGATTTTCGAAAAAGACAAGATTGGGGATTATGGTTACAATTGCTAAAAAAGACTAATATTGCCAAATCTATTAATCAACCATTGGCCTATTATCGTGTCGGTCATGATTCCTTAAGTAAAAACAAAATTAAACTCTTAAAAACTAATTTTAAGTTTTATAACAAATACCTTGGTTATTCATCTTTTAAATCTTTTTACAGAATGATGATTTTTTTGTATTCTTATTTTCTTTACAAGAAAAAATATACCAAAAAAATTAAGTAATAAATTATCTTTGTAAAAAAATTCAATGATTCAAAATATTGTATCTCATAAAAAAATAGAAAGTGTCACTTCATCACTTAAGTTTCATATTTGGAAAAGAAAATTTTTATTGGTAGTAGTTGATTTTATAATTCTTTTATCTGCACTGTTTTATTATTACAAATCGCAAAATGATCAATTGAACTTTCAAGAATTTATTTGGCAAAATTATATTGGAGTTATATATGCCTTATCTCTATTTTGGTCTTTATCAATTATATTTAACCTGTACAATTTAGAATATATCAACAAAACTAGAAAAGTTTTACCCTTGGTGTTTTTTATTGGTATTTTGTTTACAACTACATTTATATTTACTCCAATAATAGCTCCCTTCTTGCCAAAACAAAGAATTCATATTTTTAGACTTGTATTCGGATTTACTTTTTTTTTGGCTCTTTGGAGAGTTATTTATACTACGATTATTCATACACACATTTTGCTAAAAAATATTATTATTTTAGTATCTAACGAATATGACAACACTTTTGTAAATCAAATCAAACGGTCGATTGAAGGTAATAACTTTCAAAATGGCTATAGAATACAAAGAATTTATACGGTTCCTGAAGATAATAAATCAATTGATAATTTGACTCGTACTATTATTAAAATTTCTTCTCAAAAAATAATTAACGGCATAATAATATTAGATCCCAATCACGAAAATTTATCAGAGAAATTGAATAGTACTTTAATTAAAGTCACTCAATATGGGGTTAATGTTGAAACTTATTTAAAATTATACGAAGATACCAAAGAAGCCCTGCCATTGATATTTGCGGGTAGACAGTTCTATTCTATTTTTCCTATTTCTAAATATAATACGAATTACTTATATATTCTATGGAATAGTATCTTAGATGTCTTTTCTTCTGTTTTTGGACTAATTTTAACAGGTTTTTTGATTCCTATAATTGCTTTTGTAAATTTATTTATCAATAAAGGTCCTTTATTTTATTCTCAAATGAGAGTTGGGAAAGGAGGAAAAGAATTTAAAATTACTAAATTCAGATCTATGCAAGTTGACGCAGAAAAAAACGGAGCAATAATGTCAATTAAAGGAGATGCTAGAATAACCAAATTTGGAAAAGTTTTGAGACAATTAAAAATTGATGAACTCCCTCAATTTTGGGCAATACTAAAAGGCAACATGAGCCTTATTGGTCCAAGGCCAGAACGAAAGATCTTTGTTAGTCAATTAGAACATGAAATCCCTTTTTATAATGCAAGACATATAATTAGGCCGGGTATTTCAGGGTGGGCTCAGGTTAAATATCCCAAGGGTGAAAATTTAGATGATTCATATAAAAAGCTTGAATACGACCTCTACTATATCAAAAACAGATCTATAGTTTTAGATATAAGAATTATTTTTAAAACAATAAGTATCGTAATATTTTCAAATGGTCAGTAGAATTAGTAAAAATAAAATCTAAGCATATTCAATAAAACCCTGCAATATGTTCCTTCACTCCCACCCATATCCACCCTATATTCCAAAAAAATCAACTAAACTTATTATTGGTACAATACCTCCTCCCAGATTTACGATCGGAGATTTACTTAAAGAGGATGTAGATTTTTGTTACGGGAGTAAATACGGCTTACTCTGGCCAATTTTAGATTCCATATTTAATCTAAAATTAGAGTATATCAATACAAAAAGAGCAATTAAACAACGTAAAGATTTTTTAATTCAAAATCGAATTGGAATTTGCGATTTGGTTGAATATTGTAACAGAGATAAGTTAGATGCTTCTGACCTGGGAATGCAAAATATCAAACTTAGAAATATAATCGAATACTTAAAAGAATACACATCGGTTAATACAATCTTATTTATGGGTGGAAACTCTAAGAACGGTCCTGAATATTTATTTAGAAAATACTTAAATTCATATTTGATTCCATTAAAACGAATATCTAACAGTAAACCGAGAATTCACCAATTTGATTTAAATAATCGAATCATTAAAACAGTTTCCTTGATTTCACCATCCAATGCAGCAAACCGTTCTATCGGAGCAAATCCATTATTTAAAAAATTAAAAATGGAAAACAGCCTTTTCTCAACTTTAGATTTTAGAATTTTACAATACCAAGAATGTTTTAGGTAATTTTTGTAAATTAGTAACTTAGAAATAAATTCTTCTATGGATAAGTTAACCAGAATTCAAAAAATAACCATTACACTAATTATTGCCTATGCAATTTGGGAAATAAGTGTATGGATTTGGTCAAATACTCTCCCAAAAAATGACCCGGTTATTAGAGTTGATTTGTTGATTATTTATCCTGTTCTTTTTGTTTTAATAATTATATCAATAATTCAATATTTTAAAAAAAAATAATCATAAAATTTTATAAAAATGAAAAAAAATAATTTCGTGTCTTTTTTTCTTGTTTTATTAATTGTTAGCTGCAACTATAAAAAAAAACAAGATACTCCTCAAGAAACAGATCAAGAAATTTACACAAATGGAAAAAATAATTCTTTGGAAAAAGAAGTGACCCAACCTGATTTGTCATTTTTAATTGAATTAACTGGAAAATATCCTTCGCAAGAAAATATATTTAAAAATGAAGTTTTATCGAAAAGACTATCAGAATTAGACAATTTTAATTTTAATAAAATGGTGAAGAATTGGAATAAAGAAACTCCAATATCAATAAAAGATCAAATAATTCACTCAAGTGGTTGTAAAGATAATGACTGTCCTTCAAATGGTTACGAACTATTCATCGACTTAAAAAATGACAATATCAATGTATACTATTTTAGGGGAAATACTTTAAGAGTTTATACAGAAAAAGATTGGATTGAGCTCCCCAAAATTTTTCAGGATGAATTGGAAATAAAAAAATCAAATGCAAAAATTGGTAGTATTGATGAAACTGAATCCACATATGATATAACTCCTTAAGTTATTCTCCTCATAATTCAAACAAAGAAACAGCAAACAAAATAAGGATTTTTTTAAGGGGGATATTAAAAACCGATCTCAACATCATGACCGAAGAACAACGAGAATTTCAATACGAAGAAGTTGATTTAAATGGTGACGGAACAAAAGAATACTTAGTTGGATTTAAAAACTCCTATTTTTGTGGAAGTGGTGGTTGTACTTTTTATCTTTTACACAATAATGGTTCAGTAATTACAATTTTTACAGTTTCTGATACAAAGTTTATTGCAATGGTAAAATCAAAAACTAATGGTTGGAAAGATCTGTTGGTAAAAAGTAACGGCTCCTTGCGACACTTAAAGTTTGATGGAAAAACTTATCCTAAAAATCCAAGTGTTGCTCCTGTTTTTAATGGAGTCCCTAGCGATGATGCTCATAGGTTATTGTGGGACGAATTCCCTATTCCATATTTTATTTTTTAACCTAAATATTTAATACATGAAAATTATTTTTCCAATATTAATTGTCTTAATTCTGTTGTATTCTTGTGATCAAAAAAAATCTGAAAAGAACATTCCTGCTATAGAAAAAGTAGAGATCAAATCTGTAAAACTTCAAAAAATTGCGCAAACTGTTATTCGAGAATATACATCCAATACCGATAAGATCTTTATAGTAAAAGAAGAAAAAAAGAGTTCAAGTTTAAATGAAATTACTATTATTCCCAAAGGATTTACAGAGGTAAATGAATCTATCCAAATAGAAGAATCTGATCCTCTTTTAGAAGCTATTATTGCTGATATCAACAACGATGGCTTTGATGAATTATACCTTATTACCCAATCTGCTGGTTCAGGATCTTATGGTACAATTTACGGTTTTGTTTCAAATAATGATAAAAGTATTACTCCCATTTCTATTCCAAAAATTTCTGAAAAGGATTTAAAAGGTAATTTTAAAGGTTATATGGGGCATGATTCTATTTATGTATCCAACAATAAATTGTACAGAAAATACCCGGTTTATAAAAAAGGTGATGCAAATTGCTGTCCAACAGGAGGTGATAATACTTTACAACATGTATTAAAACAGGGAGAAGCATCTTGGGTTTTGGAAATTAGAAATTAATTTTTTAAACTTACAATTTAAAATAATTACAGATCTAAAGCTTTTTTCTCATTTCCTTTCATTAATATCTCAATAGGATTTTCCAGGGCTTCTTTTACAGCAACTAAAAATCCAACCGACTCTTTTCCATCAATTATTCGATGATCATAAGATAGGGCAACATACATAATTGGCCTAATTACTACTTTACCATTTATAGCAACCGGACGTTGAATAATATTATGCATCCCTAAAATAGCACTTTGTGGGGGATTTAATATGGGTGTAGATAACATCGAACCAAAAACTCCACCATTTGTGATAGTAAAAGTCCCTCCGGTCATTTCATCTACAGTTATTTGACCGTCTCTTGCTCGAATAGCCAATCGTTTTACTTCATATTCAATTTCCTTGAAAGATAATCCCTCGGCATTTCTAATTACCGGTACCATCAGTCCTTTTGGACCGGAAACTGCAATAGAAATATCGACAAAATCATAGGTTATTTTAAAATCACCATCGATCATTGAATTCACATCAGGGTACATTTTTAAAGCTCTTACAACTGCCAAAGTAAAGAAACTCATAAACCCTAAACCAACATCGTGTTTGGTCTTAAAAACTTCTTTATATTTTGTTCGAAGATCAAATATGGGTTGCATATCTACTTCGTTAAAAGTGGTGAGCATTGCAGTTTCATTTTTAACTGAAACCAAACGTTGTGCTACTTTACGACGTAGCATAGACAATTTTTTACGGTCGCTTTTACGGTTACCATCATTAATAGCTTTACCCATTGCCGGTACTGCTTTAACGGCATCATCTTTAGTAACTCTACCATCTTTTCCGGTTCCTACAATGCTAGCTGCATCTATTTCTTTTTCATCTAGTATTTTTTTTGCAGCCGGTGATGCGGTTCCTGTGGCATATGAAATTTTTATTTCCTCGTTTGTTGGAGATTCTGTTTTTTCAACAGCTGGTGTACCAGTATCCACAGACTGCCCATTGCCATCAGGCTTAACACCATCCATATCTATCAAACAAACAACTGCTCCAACGTCAACCGCATCGCCTTCCTCTGCCTTTAAAGTAATAATACCACTTTCTTCAGCCGGTAATTCTAAGGTTGCTTTATCTGAATCTACTTCTGCAATGGCCTGATCTTTCTCTACATAGTCACCATCTTCTACTAACCAACTTGCAATTTCAACTTCGGTAATTGATTCCCCCGGAGAGGGAACTTTCATTTCTAACATCATAATCTATTTTTTTATGCGTTTAATCGTATTTTGTATATTTAATCACAATTTTCGTAGGGTTTATTTTAAGGTGCTAAAAATATTTCTTTTCACTATCTTCTATTTTCTGTCTTCTCTTTTCTATTTTCTCAATTTCAAAAATGTTTTACACTTTAAAAATTAAACACACTTTCAATAACTCTAAATTGTCTTCTTTTATATCTCGCTGAAGATCCAGCAGCAGGAACAGAATAAAAATTACGTGATCTTACCTGCAAATCTTTAATTTCAAACCGCTGCAACATATAACTCCAGGCTCCCATATTTTTTGGTTCTTCCTGTGCCCAGATATAATCTTTAACATGTTTATATTTTTGTATTACACTCTCAATCTTTTCATTGTGTAAAGGAAATAATTGCTCAATACGAATCAAAGCAATATCCTCTCTTTGCAATTTTTCGCGTTCTGCCAATAAATCATAATAAAATTTACCTGTACAAAACACCATTCTTTTCACCTTTTCAGGTGATATATTATCATCAATGATTTCTTCGAATTCTCCATTAGAAAAATCATCCATAGTTGATACAGCCTTTGGATGTCTTAATAAACTCTTTGGCGTAAATACCACCAACGGTTTACGAAAATTACGTTTCATTTGGCGACGTAATAAATGAAAAAAGTTTGCAGGAGTTGTGCAATTTGTAACCGTCATATTATCATTTGCGCAAAGTTGTAAAAAACGCTCTATTCTGGCTGATGAATGTTCAGAACCTTGTCCTTCATAGCCATGCGGTAATAAAATCACAATCCCGTTTTGTTGTTTCCATTTATCTTCTGCAGCAGAAATGTATTGATCAAATATAATTTGCGCTGCATTACCAAAATCACCGAATTGTGCTTCCCAGATCGTTAAAGTGTTCGGACTAGCCATAGCGTATCCATAATCAAAACCTAATACACCGTATTCTGATAAGGATGAATTATAAATATTCATTTCACCCTTATTCTTAGGGTTCTGATTTAAAAGATTTATTCTTTTTTCAGAAATTTCGTCACGTAAAATAGCATGCCGATGTGAAAATGTTCCTCTTTCCACATCCTGACCCGAAAATCTAATATTAAAACCTTCTTCCATCAAACTTCCAAAGGCAAAGATCTCACCCATACTCCAATCCAACTTATTTGTTTCGAAGGTCATTTTGGCTCTATCCCTCAAAATTCTTTCTGCTTTCCGTAAAAATTTCACACCTTGTGGTACTGTAGAAACAATATTGGCAATATTTTCTAACCTCTTTTGAGGATATTTGGTACCTACACTCAACAACATGCCATCTACATCCTGGTGCATAAAACCACTCCAAATATCAGCCATAAAAGGTATTACCTTTGAAGCAGAATCATCCTTAGATTTATTGAATTCTTTTTCCAATAAATTCTTATATTCGGTAACCAAATTAGGCAAATGATCAACATCGATCACATTTTCAGCAATTAATTTATTATTGTAAATATCACGAGGATTTGGCTGCTTTGCAATAGCTTTGTACAAATTAGGTTGCGTAAATCGCGGTTCATCACCTTCGTTATGTCCATACTTTCTATATCCTAACAAATCAATAAAAATATCGCGTTTAAATTTCATTCTAAAATCTAAAGCCATTAAAACTGCATGAGTAACAGCTTCTACATCATCAGCATTTACATGTAAAACCGGCGAAAGTGTAACTTTAGCAACATCAGTACAATAAGTACTCGAACGAGAGTCCAAATAGTTTGTGGTGAAACCTATTTGATTATTTACGACAATATGAACAGTACCTCCTGTTGAATATCCTCTTAATTTGCTCATTTGTATCAACTCGTAAACTATTCCCTGCCCTGCTATTGCAGCATCTCCATGCACAATAATCGGTAAAATTTTAGAAGAATCGCCCTGGTATTCTTCGTTAATTTTAGCATGAATAATTCCTTCTGCCACAGAACCAACTGTTTCTAAATGCGAAGGATTTGGAACCAAATTCAAGGTGATTTGCTTGTTGCTTTTTAAGGTTTTTTTTATGGTTGATCCTAAATGGTATTTTACATCTCCATCAAAATCGTCTTCATCATAATCTTTACCCTCAAATTCGTTAAACAGTTCGCGAATGGGTTTTCTAAAAATATTCACTAAGGTGTTTAATCTACCCCGATGTGCCATCCCGAGAACAAATTCATCAACATCATATTCTTCCGCTGCAATTCTAACAATTGCTCCTAAAGCAGGAATAAGAGTTTCTCCACCTTCTAAAGAAAAACGTTTTTGACCTACATATTTTGTTTGTAAAAACTGTTCAAAAGTAACGGCCTGATTTAATTTCGATAAGATATATTTTTTTGTTTCCGGTGCGTAATTCGGATGATTATCATTGTCGTTTAGTTTATCTTGCCACCATTGTATTTCTTCCGGATTTCTAATATACATGTATTCAATTCCTATAGAATCACAATAAATCCTTTCCAAATGATTAACAATTTCCAATAATGTTGTTGGTTGTAGACCTAAAATACTCCCTGCATTGAATACAGTAGGCAAGTCATTTTTTGAAAGTCCGAAATTTTCAATTGCCAATGTCGGTGAATAAGTCCTACGATCACGAACAGGGTTTGTTTTGGTAAATAAATGTCCACGGGTTCTGTAGCCGTTAATTAACTCTATCACCTTGAATTCTTTATAAACCTGTTGGGGAATTTCAACGCTATCATCTATATCACTGTCTATTGAATAATCTGAATTTGCCAGATCATAGCCTTGAAAAAAACTTTTCCAACTGGGCTCAACAGCATCAGGATTTTTCTGGTATTGATCATAAAGATCACCTATAAATTCAGTGTGAACCGTATTCAAAAAGGAAAATCTATCCATTTTTTTAAATTCTATCTCATTTTAAGAAACGATTGACAAAAATAAGGTGTTTTGATATAATAGTTATAAAAAAAACGATAAATATCGGATTTTTATGAATACATCGAAATTAACCCAATTTTTACATAAATTAAAATTAAAGCATATGCTATGTAGAGAATGGTTAATTAAAATACTACTAATTTTTAAATTTATTTGGATTTGTAGACGAGTGGTCATATATTTGCATCATAATATATAAAAATGTCAAAAACATTAAAACATGAGAGTAAGGCAGATTATCTTTTAGAAAAAGGTATAAATCTTCTTTGGTGCAAAGGTTATAACGGAACCAGTGTAAATGACATTGTTAAAGAGGCCGATATTCCTAAAGGGTCATTTTACTTTTATTTTGATTCAAAAGAAGATTTTGTTGTTAGAGCTGTTGAGAAATATTTCAATCAAATGTTTGCTCCGGTAAAAAATATTTTGGAAGATGTAAATTTTTCACCTAAACAACGACTGATTAACTTTTACAGGTTTAGGCATGAACTAATGGTTGATGAAATGCAATGCAAAATGGGTTGTTTGGCGAGTAATTTAGGTAATGAAATGTCAGAACACAGTGAGAAAATTAGAACTAAAATTGTTGAATTTGAAAATAAAATAAAAGAAACTATCACTAAGGTATTTGTGGAGGCTCAAAATATTAATGAAATTGATGCCACTTTTAAAGCGTGTGACATAGTGGATTTTATTGAGGATGCCGGTAAAGGAGCAATGATTACCATGAAAGAAAAACAAAGTTCAGAACCTCTGGATAATTTGTTAACGTTTGTATTTAAATTATTTCTAAAATAATTTTTTTTGTAATTTTAATAGATGACTGGTCGTTTTTAAATTAATTTAATATGAAAATACATATCCCCCATGTAATAATCGCATTAATATTTTTTATGTTTAGTGGAATTGTTAATGCACAAAAGTCAAACTATCTGTCTTATATCGGTGAGCATTTAATCGCACCTGATAACAAAATTATTGTAATCAATTTATGGAGCACAAAATACCCAAATGAAATAAGCAAACTAAATGAATTGACAGAACATTATAAAAATGAAAATGTTGTGTTTCTTGCAATTTCAGATGAAGATAAAAATGAGGTAGATTCATTTTTAAAAAACAATACTTTTAATTACGAACATCTTGACAGAGTTAGAGGTGAAAAAATATTTAACCAATTTCAAACTCGAATGTTTAAAGTGTTTCCGATGCATATTATTATTGATCAAAACGGAATGGTTACCTACAAAAAGAAAAATCGTATTAAAAATATTGAAAAGAAATTGGCAAAAAATATTGAACTATTATTAATGAAAAACACAAATAATAGGTTGCAAAAATCTAAATATGAATATACAATGAATAAAAATTTTAACAATAAATAGATGACTGGTCATTTATTCTAACTCAATTTTACAGAAACTACCGGTTTTCCACTGTTATTTGAATACCAATAAAATAGACAATATCAATTATTAATATAAAACTAAATAGTATGAAATTAAAAAATAAAGTAGCGGTAATTACCGGAGGAAATAGTGGTATTGGTTTTGCTACTGCCAAATTGTTTCAGGAAGAAGGAGCTAAAGTGATTATTACGGGAAAAAGACAGGAAGCGGTTAATACAGCTGTTGACGAACTAAGTGGAGACGCCATAGGAATTACAACCGATGCGTCAAAAATAGAAGAAATTCAAAAATTGTATAAAAAAGTAGATGATATTTATGGGAAAATAGATGTGCTTTTTCTAAATGCAGGGGTTGCAACATTTGAGCCTATAGAACAGGTAACTGAAAAAACATACGATTTTCAAATGAACACCAATTTAAAAGGTTTATTTTTCAATATTCAAAAAGCCTTACCACTTTTAAAAGATGGTGGATCAATTATTTTGACCACATCTACGGCAGATCAAAAAGGTTTTCCTAATACGAGCGTTTATTCAGCGACAAAAGCAGCAGTGAGAAATTTAGCCAGAACACTTTCTGCAGAATTGTTAGACAGGGGAATACGTGTCAATTCCATTGCCCCGGGTCCAATAGAAACACCAATTTTTGATAAGTTAGGATTCCCGCAAGAAGCGGTTAGCAAGGTAAAGGAACAATTTACTTCTATGATTCCTATGAAAAGAATGGGTTCTGCCGAAGAGGTAGCGAAAGGAGCTCTATTTCTTGCTTCCGGTGATTCATCTTATGTGGCAGGAATCGACCTTTCGGTAGATGGCGGAGCAGCTAAAATTTAATAGAAATACCAAGATATTGATTTGTTGGAAACTCCTTTAATTCAATTTTTAACAAATCAATTCTCTTCATTCTGTAAGGTATTAAATCTAAAATAATACCCAACCATTCCTTAACAAATTGTATTTTCTTCTTTAATTTGAAATTGATTCGATAAATAAAACCATACCTACGGAATATTATTGCTATGCTTCGTCCCTTCTCATTTGTCATTACGGTTTAAAATCTATTATTTAGATCTACAATATATTCAAATTAAATATTAATTAAATCTACTATTATGATTAAAAAAACAATTTCATTATTTATGATGGTTACCATAGTTTTTGGAGCTATGTTAACCGTTAATGCACAAGATAATTCTTCCTATAATATGTGGGAAAGTATAATTCTTACTCCCGATAATACCAAATTAAAGGCCTTGGGAGAAGCCTTAGCAAAACACAATAAGGCCTATCACAAAACTGGTGTCTATGAAGCAAAAGTCTATAACATTGCAAGTGGACCAAATGCAGGTAAGATTGTATGGGAAATGGGACCCTTAAAATTTTCAGATCTGGATGGCCGTCCTTCCAAAGGTGGTCACGACGAAGACTGGCGAGACAATGTAATGCCTAATATTAAAAAAATGGGTACCGTGGAATATTGGAAAGAAGATAAAAAATTATCCAATGTAGCAATGCTTGATCCTGATAAAGTTACACATCCTTTGCTTTATATCAGGTACCATGAAGTTAGTAAAGGTACAGGTTCAAATGTTAACCGTTTATTAAAACAAATTAGTGAAACCATAAAAGCCATGGATGGTGAAAATCCATGGGGGGTATATGATAATCAATTCAGACAAGGTTATACCATTGGGCGTCATATTGCGACTGTTGGTTTTATGAAAAACTGGGCTGAAGTAGATGAAGATAATAAATTTAAAGAAACTTTTTTAAAAGTAAATGGTGATGATTCATGGGATGCTTTTATTGATGGAATGGCTGATTCTTTTTCAAACAGCTGGGACGAAATATGGGAATATAATGCAAAATTAAGTGGTAAATAAATTAACTTAATTACAACCGAAAACACCAGATCTGGTGTTTTCGGTTTCTATTTTACTAATTATTATTAATTGCCATTTTTTTAATCTTATTCCATACTTTAATCTCATCATCAAATGATAAACCATCTTTCACCTCAACATTGATTCCATCACTAACTCCTAAAGTTATTTCTTTTCTTTCAAATTTTTTGTCCCCCGTTTTTATCTCAACAAAAGGTTCTTTTGTTTTCGGATCATATTGAACCAGCGCTTCTTTAATTGATAAAACACTGTCGACTCTTGCTAATATAATAGAAGCATTTGCACTCAAACCAGCTCTGATAAAGGTACTGTCTTGTTTGTTAAGAGTTCCTTTTATTTCAAACTGAATTGCTCCGTTTTCAAGTTTTCCTTTTGGCGCAATATAATCCAATACGGCATCAAACGTAAGATCTTCTAAAGCTCCTACCGTAATTTCTAAAGGAAATCCTTCTTTTATTTTACCAACTTCTGATTCATCTACTTTTCCTTCAAATATCATTTTATTTACGTCAGCGAGAACGGCTATTGTAGTTCCTTCATTAAAATTATTACTTTGTATAACTTGATTACCTACTTCAACAGGCATTTCCAATACCATTCCTGCTATGGTTGATCGGATTAATGTATTGGCAGATTTTCCCAGGCCTTTGGTTGATCCGGTTTTAACGATATCATAATTCTCTTTTGCAGAAGTATACGATTGAATGGCTTGATAATAGGTTACTTCAATGTTTTCTAATTCTTGCTTTGAAACTACACCTTTTTCAAATAATGATTTTTGTCGATCGTATTTTAGTTTTTCATTATCTAAAGAAATTTTTGCAGCTTCTATGGCATTCCTTGCATTATTTAAAGCCGATAAATTCGGAATAACCCTGATTTTAGCGATCAGATCATTAGCCTTAACTAAATCACCTCCCTCAACAAATATCTCTTCTATTACTCCCGAAATATTAGGTTTGATGAGCACTTCTTCTAGCGGAAGAATACTCCCTGTGGCCACAGTTTTGTTAATAATAGTTTTTTTTGACGGCTTTTCTGTATCATATACCACAGGATCTTCTGCATTTTTCGAATATAAATAGTACATGGCTCCTGTAAAAGCTACTACTATAAAGATTAAAGTAAAAATAGTTACTGACTTTTTCATTGATTTAATTTTTAATTAATTTATTTTATTCGGTTCTTAAGGCTTCTACCGGTCTTAATTTTATGGCGGTCTGCGCCGGAATCAATCCGGCTAATAAACCTGATACTACTAAAATTACCAGAGCAGATGTAACTACTCCAATGTTAACACTCGGATTAGCAAACATATCTATAGGATCAGTCATGTCAAGAGCATAGTTAAGTCCAAAGATTAATATCGCACCTAATATGATTCCTGTCATTCCGGAAATGATCGTTAAAAAAACAGACTCCGTAAGTATCTGACCCCTAACTTTACCCGGCGATGCTCCTAAGGCTCTTCTAATTCCAATCTCTTTGGTGCGCTCTTTAACCACAATTAGCATAATATTACTCACTCCAATAACCCCGGATAACAACACGAGTATTCCCACAAAATATGCTATTACTTTGAGCGCAAAAAACAAGTTTTCAACCCTGCTAAATTCCTGATACAGATCAAAATGTCCAACCGCTCTATTATCTTCAGGATGAATTTTATGATTCTTTTTTACGATATCAAAAATTTGTTGTTTTATCGAGGTAATTGGTGTACCGTCTTCCGCCGTTATTGCCATCCATCCTACTTTATCTCCTCTGTTAAAAGCCTGAGAAAATGAAGTAAAAGGAACATAAATCTGCTTCTGTTCTTCCTCACTATCACCACCCGATGATTTTTTCTTATATGAACCGATCACCATAAAATTCACTCCTTGAATTTTTATATAAGATCCTATAATGTCTTCACCTTTTTCATATAAACTGCTTTTTACTCCTTCACCAATTATAGCTACTTTTCTTTTTTCATTTATATCTCCATAGTTTAAAAATCGACCTGAAGTAATAGCCATTGGTTCTTGCTTTATAATTTCAGGATAATCGCCATACACATTAAATGCACCGGTATTTAAACCTCTAACCACATTATTCGTACCGTTAAACCCTCCTAGCTGATTACGAGGAGATACAAACCTCAAATTATCTACATTTTCCTTTATATCTTCAACATCACTTAAACGATAACTAAAACGTCTTCCTTTTGCCATGCCTTGATAGGATTTAGTTACAGTACGTGTCCACATAAACATGGTATTTGTTGCTATATCAGCAAAGTCTTGTTTTATTCCATTTTCAAGACCCTTTCCGGCTGCCAACAACAATATCAAAATAAAGATTCCCCAAAAAACACCAAAAGCTGTCAATATGGTTCTTAGCCAATTGCTCGATAAGACTTCCAATATTTCGTTCCAACCGTCTCTACTAAACATAATTTATTCTATTATTCATCTCTTAATGCCTCAATAGGTTGCACATGTGCAGCCCGCCATGCAGGAAAAAAACCGGCAATTGCACCAGCAATTATGAGTAAAACTACCATGGTAAGAGCAATTGAGAAATTTACAGATGGATTCAATATATAATCAACTTTTACATTCGGACCAACAATTTCCAGCAAGGCCATACTAAAGATCAATCCTGCAAATCCGGCTACAGCTGTTACAAAAATTGATTCCTGTAAAATCATGCCTATAATAGACCATGGCTTAGCACCTAAAGCTTTTCTTATTCCAATTTCACGGGTTCTATCTTTTACTATAATCAACATAATATTACTCACTCCAACCACTCCGGCAATTATTGTACATATACCCACAAACCAGAAAAAAAATGCAATATTATCGGTTAAGGTATAATACCGTTTAGCTTCATCCAGCATATTATGCACACTTATAGCACTTAAATCATCGGGTGATACAGAATGCTTTTGTTGTAGGTATTTCTTGATATCTGCTGTAAAAATTTGAGATGCTTCAAATGCTTTTTCAAAACTTTCTTCCGGTTTAAGGGTAAAACCCATATTACCAATTTTATCTGCTCCATTAAAAACTCCTTGTGCAGTAGTAATGGGTACAAAAACCCTATTTTCTTCGCGTTCACCTCCTTCATCAGAATACACACCGATTATCTTAAAATTAATCCCCGATAATTGAAGATATTCAAGCAATGGGTCTTCAACACCTTTAAGTAATTCGTTTTTTACCTTTTCACTAATAACTACTACTTTGTTTTTAGATTTCAGATCTGAATAATTCAAATACCGCCCTGAGAGCATTTTTTGATTTTCAATCTGCTGATAATCAGGTCCAACACCTTGAATAGAGTAAGAGCCGGTTTCTTGCCCAAAGTTTATTGTCCCTCCTCGTACTCGAAAAAGCTCCGATCTGTACTCTAAATTGTCACCAAAAGCACGGTTTATAAAATCGAAATTAGAGTTGCGCATTTGTATGCGCCTACCGGGGTTCAATCCTTTAAATTCTTTGGTAGTAACTTGAGTCCATACCCAAATACGATTTGAAGCATCGGCTTCAAACTCCTTGCGAATTCCATTTTCCATTCCTCGACCAAAACCTAACAAAATAACCAGTATAAAAATACCCGATGCTACAGATACTCCTGTAAGAAAAGTGCGTAACTTATTCTTGTGAATAGTTTCAAATATCTCCTGCCAGCGATCAATATCAAACATTTATTACAAAGTTAATGGGTGTATAGAAGGTAAACTTCTATTAAAAGACGCCTCAAAGATACTTTTTGTTACACTAAATCTTAAAAATATAAAAGAGGTTAACAAAATATTAACCTCTTCTTTTTACTCTTACAAATTCGTAATTTCACATAAGTTCAATACGTGAAAACAAGCTCAATAACTTAACCCATAGCTTCCTCTACCAATTCAATGATATCTTTCACATGCATTTTACCTTCATTCCCGCTGGTCTTCACCGCATCGGTAAACATGGCATAATCTTTTGGGCAGGCAACAATAAAATGATCTACTCCATTTCCAATGCCTAATGCTTCTTCAATTCTTATTTCACTTGGGCGTTTTTCCATTTTCGAATCGTCCATCCAAATGCGTCCACCACCAGCGCCACAACAAAATGAATTCTCTTTGCATCTCGGCATATCAACCAAAGTAACACCCATAGCCTCCAACAACTGTCTGGGAGCATCCACTTCGCCGTTATATCTGCCCAAGTAGCAAGGATCGTGATAAGTTATTTTGTAATCTAATTTTTTATTGAATTGAAGTTTCCCTTCATTGTATAATTTCAACAACAAACCGGTATAATGATATATAGAAAAATCACCACCGAATTCCGGGTACTCATTTTTAATGGTATTATAACTATGTGGATCAGTTGTGAATATCTCTTTAAAATTAGCTTCTTTGAAAGCTGCTATATTATCTTCAGCTAACATTTCGTACAGACCTTCTTCACCTACTCTTCTTACATCATTTCCCGAATTCCGTTCACCTTCATATAAAATTCCATAATCCAAATCCATTTTTTTAAATATGGTTGCTACTTTTCTGGACAAGCCCTGAATTCTAACATCGTATGACGCATAATCACCAACAAACCAAAGGAAATCGGCTTCTTCTTTCCGTACATCCTTGATGGTAAAATCAAGATCTTTGGTCCATTTAGCACGCATTCGTTCTGATTGCCCAAATGAGTTTCCGTAATCGCCAATATTGGCCAAGGTATCCATAAGCATATCCTCCATATCGCCATCATCAACCAATGTTCTTCTGAGATTTACAATAGTCGTAAGATGTTCTATTCCAACCGGGCAAGCTTCTACACATGCCATACAAGTTGTACATGACCACAATGTTTCTTTACTGATCACCCCACCGGCAATAACTTTTTGCTCTTTTCCATTTTTAGTTTTTTGTTCAAACCATTCTGTTACACCAATACTCGAATCATTCACATAGGTTCGTAAATCAAGAATAACATCTCTTGGTGATAAAGGTGTTCCGGCAACCTGAGCCGGGCAAGCTACATGACAACGCCCACATTTGGTACAAGAATCAAAATCAAGCAATTCCTTCCAGGTAAAATCTTCAATTTTCTGATATCCCATACTTACTTTTTGACGCTCTTCTGAAACTCCGGGAAGTTTAATCGCTGCCATATCATCTTTAAACATCAAATTCGCATAATCAGATAGCATGTGCATCGCTTTTGAAAAAGGAATATATGCTACAAAGAACATCACCAATACTGCATGAAACCACCAGGTATAAATATGAATATTGTTGGTTGCATTGGTCAAATTAATTGAATCAATTAAGTTAGCGATACCCACGCCAACTGGTGACCATAACTCCCAGGCAGGTCTGTCAGCAGAAATCCTGGCTCCTTCAATAATAAAACCGGTTATGGCTATTAAAAGTAGCAACCACATAAATATTTTGTCATCAGTAGAATAAGCTTTTCTGTCGATGCTTGTAGATTTATCTGCTCTTGTATAATCCAGTTGTGCAGGTTTTGATCGTCGTCTTAGCATCATCATGATCAAACCTATGATGAAAAGAGTTCCAAAAATATCCAAGGATAAAGAAAAAATAAGATAGAATTTTCCTTGAAGTATATGGATATCCATATGCTTCAATATATCATTATCGATAGCCACTATAGTTGTACCAATTAATAGGACAATAAAACCCCAGAAGATCAACCAATGTGCATAACCGGCATATTTATCACGCTTAAAGATTGTAGAATTCTTAGCCATAATAGCCGCTGCCTTGCTGAATCGAGTTAATAAATTATTAAACCGTTCAGCATCTCTTCCTTTGCGATACTTTTTATATCTACGATAAAACCCATATATAAAAACTGCAATAGATGCAAAAGCAACTAGGTAAAAAGTAATTTCCAGGAAAAATGGAAAGTTTCGGAATATTTCTCTGGTTTCCATAATTAATCAGTTTGGTTTATATAAAAAATTATGACCAGTTAATATTTTTAACTGGTCATATTAGAAAATTATAATTTATCATTTAAAGCAGGAATAAGATCAAAAATATCCTGTACAACCCCATAGTGTGCATAATCAAATATGGGAGCATTCGGATCCGTATTCACTGCAATTATTAAATCAGCATCCTTCATTCCTTCTATATGTTCAGGTGCACCACTTATACCCAAAGTCAGATATAGTTTTGGTTTAACTTTTAATCCAGATTTTCCAACCTGACGGGTTTTAGAAAGCCATTTATTATCTACAATCGGGCGAGAACATGAAACTGCACCACCCAATTTAGCCGCAAGTTCTTCAGCCATAGGTAAATTCTCATCACTTTGAATACCACGACCAACACTAACTAAAATCTCTTGTGTAGTGATATCCACATCACCACTTTCCGGTTCAATTAATTGCTTGAATTGTAAAGAAAGGTTGCTCAGATCAGGTGCATTTGCTGTTTCTACATCAGGGCTACCATCTGCTCTTCCTGCATCAGCAGGAAATGATCCAGCTACAACAGAAATTATCAATCCATCACCTGAAGGAGATGAATCAACATTCATTTTACCACCATATAGTGAGCTAGTTACATTATTTCCATCTGCTGAAATTCCCGAAACATAAGCTATAAATGGCATATTCTGATCAACAGATACCCCACCTGCTATATCCATACCCATTGAAGTATTACCTATCATCACCATTTTTGGTTGTATGTTTGTGACAACAGCTGAAACAGTTTTACCATATGCTTCCGGATTATATTCAGCTAAATTTACATCATCCACATAAATAACCTTATCAGCGATAGCTAATTGACTTGCCATTCCATCTACTCCACTTCCCATAAGCAGTGCTACTAACTCACCACCTGTACTACCTGAAATTTCTTTACCTTTTCCAAGCATTTCAAAAGTGATATCCTCAATATTACCCTTTAAATGTTCTACAACTACTAATATTTGATTGCTCATTTTATTCCTTTTTGAGTTAGAATTTCTATTATTTTACTTGCCTGATCCTCTGCCGAACCTTCTATCATTTCAGCTCCCTCTCCTGATTGTGGTTTGTACATTTTTGAAACTGTTGAACCCGAATCTACGCCCAGGTCGCCGGCAGAAACTTCTTCAATTGTAGAACTTCGCATAGCTCTTCTCACTTTCGCCACAGGAACATAACGAGG
>VAPH01067317.1_pt1 | contig 21804 bp, 20 predicted proteins | sample 3393861 | NCBI WGS metagenome assembly VAPH01 (sample SAMN08290439, study PRJNA428436) | hydrothermal vent metagenome | isolation source: Deep-sea hydrothermal vent chimney | place: Atlantic Ocean: South-mid Altantic Ridge | reverse complement strand
CTTATAGTTAAATTAAGGAATATTCAGGGTGTGAAATATTATATCATTGCGGGAGAAGCATCGGGAGATTTACATGCTTCAAATTTGATAAAAGCACTTTCGGAAAAAGATGATCAATCTGAATTTAGAATTTGGGGAGGAGATCTTATGCAAGCTGCCGGAGGAACCTTGGTAAAACATTACCGCGATCTTGCATTTATGGGTTTTGCTGAGGTATTTATGAATTTAAGAACTATCTTGAACAATATCAAATTTTGCAAACAGGATATTTTAAAATACCAGCCCAATGTTTTGATATTGGTTGACTATCCCGGTTTTAACATGCGAATTGCTGAATTTGCTAAACAGAAGAACATATCAGTTCATTACTATATCTCTCCACAAATTTGGGCATGGAAAGAAAACCGAATAAACAAAATAAAGAGGGATGTGGATCAAATGTATGTGATCTTACCTTTTGAAAAAGATTTCTATGAAAAGAAACATAATTTTCCGGTTCATTTTGTCGGCCATCCTTTGTTTGACGCTATTGCGGATAGGGAACTGGTTGACCCTGAACAATTCTGTAAAGAAAATAGCTTAAACGACAAACCTATTATTGCACTTTTACCAGGTAGCAGGAAGCAAGAAATAAAAAAGATGCTATCAGTTATGCTAAAAATGATACCTAAGTTTACCGATCATCAATTCGTAATTGCCGGTGCACCAAGTCAGGATCTGCGGTTTTATAAGCAATTTACCCGTCAAGAAAATGTTTCAATTGTTGCAAACAAAACCTATGACCTTTTGTCGGTTTCCAATGCGGCTCTGGTTACTTCAGGTACCGCTACTTTAGAAACAGCTTTGTTTAAAGTACCCGAAGTCGTTTGCTATAAAGGAAGTACTATTTCGTATCAAATAGGTAAGCGATTGGTAAAAAACATTAAGTATATTTCTTTGGTAAATTTGATATTAGATAAAGAAGCTGTTGCTGAATTGATACAGGATGATTTTAATGAAAAGAGATTGGAAAATGAATTGTTTAAGATACTGGATCATAAGAACAGAGAAAAAATATTTGATGATTATTACCAATTAGAACATAAATTAGGTGGTAAAGGGGCGAGTGAAAATATAGCCGAATTGATCATTAAGAATTCTTAATGCATAATCAACGCTGTGTTTACATTACTCTGTTAGCCCTTCTAAAGTATCTTCAATGTCACCGGGAGTACTCATAATTTTCATAAAAGTACCCATAGATAACCCGGGCCAAAATAAGGCTATTCGATACCTACCATGAAGCATGGTGGCAGTTTTATCTTGTAAAATAATCTCGTATGGCATGGCCGCTAAATGATCTTCACCAATAATTGGTAAAAAATTACCTTCACCGGTTGCTGCATCCAATAAACCAACACCAAAAACGGCAACTTTATCAGAAGCAAATTTTAAAGAATAAACCAATTTCGTATTGCCTTTTTTAGCTGCAAGATTTTTTTCAATTGTTTTTACTCCTTCTTTAAATGAATTAAATTCTTTTAACTCTACCGGATCAGAGAAATATGGCATCATCATTTTATAGTGATACTTTCTTAATTTACTTATAGACAATGAACCTCCAAAACCATGATTTTCATCTCCTAATGGAGACAACGCTGAAGTCACATCATCCGTAATTTTTTTTAAGGAAGATTCATACTTTGGATAATTATCTCTTAAATAGGCATTGAAAAGATATTCTGGATTTACATAACTAATAGCTGTGTTTGATCCATCGGAATTTAATCCCACCTTTAATGCAGCAGCCAGAGCTCCGCGATCTTTAACTTTTAAAACGGTTGTTTGCAAGTCTTTACGAGAGAAAACAATAACTTTAAAATTTGGTTTGTCTTGTGGATTGTATTCTCCAATTATTTCAAATCCTTTTTCCTGAAGCGCATTATTAACAAGCTCAGTGGTTTGATTCATATTTTTATCTGATTTACCAACGTTTATAAATGAAGATAGGTCTTGGGCTAATACCAAGCTAGGTGTAATAAAAACGATAATTACAACATGTAAAATTAATTTTTTCATGACTGAAATGTATTTGAATAATGTATAAATATACGGGTTTAACTCGTATTTTCATGAATTTTACGTTTAAAAATAATAACTAAAAACCCTCCTCTAAAGATCATCCACACGGTAAAAGCTATCCATATAGCGTATAGCTTCAAATTAAAATGATCACCGATCAATAACACCGGTATAAATCCGATAAAAGTTGCAATAAGTAACGTGTTTCTCAATGTTACAGCCTCTGCCATTCCTTTAAAAATACCATCAAAAACAAAAGCTATTGCATTGATTGGCTGCATTAAAATAACGATCCAAAATATACTATGAAAGAGTTCTAAAACATCCGTATCACGCGTAAACAATTTTCCTATAGGAATATAAAAAACAAAACACAAAACACCTAGAATAGCAGATATGATCAAAGTATATTGACTCAATTGCTTTGTTAAGATCCAAATTTTCTCATAATTTTTTTCACCCAGTAATTTACCCGACATGATGTTTCCAACACTAGAATAGCCATCAATAAAAAATGCAAAGAATAACCAAATTTGAAAAGCTATAGTTTGTGCAGCGATATAATTTGTACCGTATTTTGTTGCATAGGCATTGGCAAGATATAAAGCAATATTAAGTGCAATTGTTCTGATGATTAAATTGAAACTCAGAGACAGTAAACGTCTTATTTCAGGATGAAAAGGCAATATAAGTTTTATTTTAAAGGGTGTTTTTTTGATCATTAATATCAAAGCTAAAATAGCCATTACACCCTGTGCAATTAAACTTGCCCATGCTGCTCCTTCAACATGAAGAGCCGGTATTAAGCCTTCAACACCAAATACCAAAACGAAATCTAAAACCACATTTAAAACAGCACCTATAATGCTAATTATCATGGGCCAAAATGTGTTTTGCATTCCTCTAAAAACACCAAAAACAGAAAAGATAAAAAGAGTTAAAGGCAAGCCTAAGGCTCTTATTTTGTAGTAAGAAACGGATTGCTGTAAAACCAAGCCGGTGGCGTTGTACATTTTGAATATTTCCTCAACAAAAAATACAGTTAGCAAAAAAATAAAAATGCTAAGAACAATATTGATAAAGATAATTTGAGCAGGTAAGTTTAGAATATGCTTGATCTTATCAGCACCTAAATACTGTGCAATAACAGCCGAAATAGCAGAACGGGTTTGCGCTAAGATCCAAACAATGGCTGAAATAAAGGAACCTGCAATACCAACTGCTGCAAGTGCTTCAGTTGGATTTATATTAATATTTCCAACAATTGCTGTGTCGGTAATTGACAATAAAGGCTCGGCTATTCCGGAAATAATCGCCGGAATTGCTAATTTATTGATGCCACTAAAAGAAAATTTCGAGTTTGATTTCAATTTAAGAAAATCTCCACTAAATGTTTACAAATGCTAAAATAGAACATTAAAAAGTTGAAAAGAAATTCGAATGTTAAATTTAAAGTTCTTACCGGTACATTTTTCTATTTATTTAATGATAGGAATTGTAATAGGTTATTATTTTAACATATCCATAAGTGAGATTTTTATACTGGCCTTAGTATTAATTTTTCTTTTAATATACTTCTATTACAAATCTATATCGTCATTTAATCTACCCTTTCGTTTTGCTATATGTACAGGGGTTCTATTTGTATTAATTGGTGTTTTGGATATTATCTTGCACAAGTCTAATAATCAACAGAACCATTATTCAAATATTTACATTTCAAATGATGAACTATTGTTGCAAATAAACGGCATCTTAAAACCGAGTACTTATTATTTCAAATACCAGGCAATAGTTCTTCGGGTTGATCAAAAATATACACAGGGAAAAGTATTGATCAATTTAGATAAAGAAGGAATGGAAAATCCTTTAAGGGTGGATGATCTTATTTACACAAGAATCAAATTAAAAGAAGTCAATAAGGCCTTAAATCCAAATGAATTTGACTATCGGGAATATTTAAAGAAACAAGGTATTTACCATCAGATAAGATTAAAAACCGATGATTTTGTAAATCTGGGTCCTCAACATATAACTTTAAAAGGATTTGCTTTTCTTATCAGGGAAAAGATAAATAGTAAACTGGAAAAACACAATTTTTTAAAAGAAGAATTAGCCGTAATCAATGCTTTACTTTTAGGACAACGTCAGGAAATTTCGAAAGAAATATTTGATAACTACAAAAATGCAGGTGCAATACACATATTGGCTGTATCAGGTTTGCATATTGGAATCATTTTATTGTTTTTAAACTTTTTATTAAAACCATTGGAAAATCTTAAAAAGGGTAAAAAAATAAAGCTGTTCATTCTTGTCATTAGTTTATGGTTGTATGCTTTTTTAGCCGGTATGTCGGCTTCGGTTGTACGGGCAGTAACCATGTTTACTGCAATTGCAATTGGTATTGCGATAAACCGTCCATCCAGTATTGGGAATAGTTTGGTAGTTTCCATTTTCTTTTTGTTATTGATCAATCCTTTATTTTTATTTGATGTTGGATTTCAATTGAGCTATACAGCTGTTTTTTCTATTATCTGGATATTTCCATTGTTTAAAAAATTATGGCAACCCAGGATAAAAATCATTCGCTATTTTTGGCAATTACTAAGTGTATCTTTTGCTGCTCAGTTGGGTATATTACCTTTAAGCATTTATTATTTTCAGCAGTTTCCCGGATTGTTTTTTATTTCCAGTCTTTTTATTATTCCTTTTTTAGGAATTATTTTAGGAACAGGAATAGTTATTATCATTTTGGCTTTAGCAAATTTACTTCCACAATTTTTTGCAGATTTTTATGGCAGTATAATTGGTTTATTGAATAATTTTGTAGCGTTAATTTCACATCAGGAAAGCTTTGTTTTTCAAAATATTTCGTTTTCACTTTTATTGATGTTCTCTTTTTATATTCTGATTATCAATACTATAAATTGGATATATGACAAAAAAACAAAGACTTTATTCTTTTTATTAGCATCAATTATTCTTGTGCAGATTACTTTGTTATTTGAAAAAGCACAAACTCAAAACACGAATGAGTTTATTGTATTTCATCAAATAAAAAATTCGATAATCGGCAATAGGTTTGGTAATAAAATGGCATTGTTTAAAAATAAAGGGATCTTATCCTATCAAAAGAACAGGGTAATAAATTATTACAGAGAACAATTCACTAATCTACAAATTCATAAGGAAGATAGTATTAGAAATATATTCAATATCAACTCAAAAAAACTTTTAGTAATTGATAGTTCAGGGGTTTATGATAATTTATCTTTTAAACCGGAGATTGTAATTTTAACACAATCTCCAAAAATAAATTTACAAAGATTAATAGATCGTTTTCATCCTGAAATAATTGTAGCGGATGGCTCAAATTATAAGAGTTTTATTTTACAATGGAGGGAAACATGTGAAAATTTCAACATCAAATTCCATAACACGGCCACAGACGGTGCTTTTATTATAACTTTTTAAACAGGTGGTAGCGTTAGTTTATTTTTTGAGGCTTTTGTATACGGTCCTTCTAAAATTTTCACTAGTTATCCACCCACTGCCATAACTCAAGTCATCATAGATTTTTGTAATGGATGTCATATTTCCAACCTCATCTTCGGTTTTACCATTAGCTATTTCGACCAATACATTTGCCTTAATTTCCTCTAACATTTTTAAGAATAATTCGTATTCAGCTTTATTAGAAAGAACACCATGGCCCGGGATAATTTTAGTATCGTCATCAACTAGCATTAAACCAGCTTTGGCAGCTTTTAAATATCCATTAATACCTCCACCAGACTTAAGATCAATATAAGGATAACGATTTGAAAAGTAAGTATCTCCAGTATGCAACACATTACTATCAAGAAAATATAAAAGAGCATCTCCATCTGTATGTGCATTATCAATGTGAAAAATGACAACCTGTTCCCCATTGATATAAATATTCAATTTATCATTAAATGTGATAATAGGAAAAGCTTCTTTTGGACGCATCGTTTTATCACGTTTTGGGGTTTCCTTTAAACGCTTTCTAACATTATCATGAGCAATAATAGTAGCACCTTCTTTTTGCATATTAACATTTCCACCAGTATGATCACCATGCCAATGTGTGTTTATTAAAATTTTAATCGGTTTATCACTCAATTTTCTAATGGCAGTTAAAATTTTTTCCGATAATGGTGCGAATTGATCATCGATCATAAAAACGCCATCATCACCAATTGAAATAGCTATATTACCTCCTCGACCAGTCAACATGTAAACATTGTTAGATAGGTTATTTACTTTTATGGTAACTTCTTGTTCGTTTTGAGTAAATACTATAGAAGTATTTAAAGTTATTAAAGTGAAAAATAAAATTTTAAAAGGGTTGATCATGGTTTGGTTTTTTTAATTTGACGACTAAGAACACAAAATATTACGATAAATATACAAAGTGAAATTCTTATAGCAGTATTTTCGATATCAAAAGTAATAAATCGTGCTGTTTACTAAAACGAATAAGACACAACATAGATTCGAATATACCGTTATAAACAGAGCATTAATAGAAAAAATAGAGTCATTTTACTTTCACTATTTTAGTTATATTTGTACGTTATAAAAAAGAAAAACATTTATGAAAATTATAGTGCCCATGGCCGGGATAGGATCTCGATTAAGACCTCATACTTTAACCATACCAAAACCACTAACTTTAATTGCGGGAAAACCTATCGTACAAAGATTAGTTGAAGATATTGTAAAAGTAGTGGATCAAAAAGTTGATGAAATTGCTTTTGTGATCGGCCCTACCTTCCCAAAGGATACAGAAGAAAAGTTGATGAAAATTGCAAAAGGTTTAAACGCTATTGGAAAAGTATTTATTCAAGAACAAGCCTTGGGAACCGCACACGCAATTCAATGTGCTAAAGAATCACTAAGCGGACCTTGTGTTATAGCTTTTGCAGATACACTGTTTAAAGCTGATTTTAGTTTAGATTCTAATACCGACGGTGCAATATGGGTGAAAAAAGTTGAGGAACCAAGTGCTTATGGAGTAGTAAAATTGCATAATGGAATTATTACTGATTTTGTTGAAAAACCTCAGGAATTTGTTTCAGACCTTGCAATTATTGGAATCTATTATTTCAAAAAAGGTGAAATTGTTCGAGACGAGATACAATATTTGTTGGATAATGATATCAAAGAAAAAGGAGAATTTCAATTGACCAATGCATTGGAGAATATGAAGCAAAAAGGACTTAAATTTGTTCCCGGAACGGTAAGTGATTGGATGGACTGTGGCAATAAGGATATTACCGTAGAAACAAATAGCAGGGTTTTACAATTCGCACAAATAGATAATCTAAATCTGGTTTCTAAAACCGTATCTTTAGATAATTCAAAAATTATCGATCCTTGTTATATTGGGGAGAATGTAATTTTAAAAAATGCAACAGTTGGACCAAATGTATCACTGGGAGATAATAGTGTTGTTGAGAATTCTACCATCGAAAATTCGTTGATACAAACAAACACTAAAATTATTAATGCCAAATTAAATAATGCCATGATTGGGAATAACGCCGTTTTTGACGGAAATTTCACCTCGGTTAGTATAGGAGATTATTCAACATTAATTTAAAATTTGTTTAGTTATATAAAACATATAATTTTTAGTATTGGAATTGTAATATTTCCGATGATTGCTTTTGCACAGGAAGATGTAGCATCAAGAGAAGCTTTACTTATAGAACAAAAAAACATCAATTTTCAAACCTTCTTTTTTGAATCTTTACAGCAAAAAGCAATTGGAAATTTCGATAAAGCGATCTATGCTTTGGAAGCTTGTAATAATTTAGACAAAGAAAATATTGCGGTTTTGTTTGAGTTATCAAAAAACTATGTTTTTTTATCAAAATATACCGAAGCAGAATATTATATATTAAAAGCCTTGGAAATTGAACCTTCAAATTTGTATTTGTTAAGACATTTAAAAGAAATTAAAACTTTGCAAAATGATTATAATGGAGCCATTATTATACAGAATAAAATAATTCTGCAAAAGCCAAAAGAAGAAGCTGATCTGGTAATTTTATATATCAAATCAGGTGAAATTGAAAATGCAATAGCTTTATTAAAAAAACTAAATGCAAACAATAACTTACCACCAAATCTGATTCCTTTAAAAGAATCATTGTTACAATCAAAACCCAGAATAACAAAAGAAGAAAATATAAGTACTTTTAAAGAACAACCTAAAAGCAAAACAGAAGTACTAAAGGAAAACTACGAATTAAAAAAAGACTACAATTCCTTAAAATTGATTTTAGAAAGAGAATTAAAAACAAAACAATATCTAGAATTGTTGGAAGACAGTGAAAAAGCTATCTCAATTTACCCTGCCCAGCCTTTTATATATTTAATGAATGGAGTTGCACTTAACAGTATAAGAAAATATAGAGACGCAATTAAAATTTTAAATACAGGTCTTGAATATTTAGCAGATAATAATGAATTAGAAGCACAATTTATGGAACAATTGAGCTTGAGTTATAAGGGGTTAGGAGAAAATAAAACAGCAACATCCTATTATAAAAAGGCAATGGAGTTAAGAAACAAATAGTGGAGAAGATGATGAAAAAGATTTTATTTTATTTTGGATTAATAATTTTAATAACTTCATGTAAGAGTACAAAAATTGAGAATAAAAATATTGCAAATCTATCCCCTAAAAATATCATCAAACAAAATAAAAAAGTTGGATTTGATAAGTCCAGTATTCGCGCGAGTTTATATGTAAGGTACCATGGTAAAAATAATCTGCCAAATTTAAAAACATCATTACGAATAGCTAAAGATTCAGTAATTTGGTTAAGTTTTTCAAAATTAGGGTTTCCTATAGCGAAAGCGTTAATTACTCCCAACGAAATTAAATTTTATGAAAAAATTTCAAAAACTTATTTTGTAGGTAACTACGAATTGATAAGTAATTGGCTAGGGACTTCATTTGATTTTGAAATGATTCAAAATTTATTTTTTGGTGAGGCATTGGTAGATTTAAACAAGAAAAAATTTAAAGCGGATATTCAAGACGGAAAGTATATCTTAACACCAAAAAAGCAAAATGCTTTATTTGACATTTTTTTTTGGATAGACCCCCATACATTTAAATTATCAAAAGAAGAAATTAATCAGGCAGGCAAAGATCAAAAATTTACGATAATATATAAAGATTTTGATAAATTTAATGAATCTTTGTTCCCTAAAGGATTTGTAATTAAGGCAGTTGATAAAAAAAGAAAGACAAATATTGATGTTAACTATAAAAATGTAATATTTGATTCTCCATTGAGGTTTCCCTTTAAAATTCCTCATGGATATAGTAATATTGAACTTAAATGATTTTCATTCTACATAAAACAGCAAAGCTAAAACCATTAAAGATCAATTCGTTTATCATACGAAGCTTTCTTTTTTTGCTACTCTTAGTTTTTTTAGTCCCGAACTCTTCTTCTGCTCAAAGCAGAAAAGAACTTGAAACACAGAGAATTCAGCTTCAAAACGAAATAAAGGAAATAAACGCCCTACTTTTTAAATCGAAAAAAAAGGAAAAAACCCTACTTTCTGATCTTTCTGATCTTAACAACCGAATACGTGTTAGAGCCAAATTAATAAAAACCATAAACGAAGAAACCCAAAAAATATCAGAAGAAATTAAAGAAAACGAACAAGAAGTTGGGCAACTTCAAAACAAGTTAGAGAGCTTAAAGGCTGATTATGCTAATATGGTAGTGCAATCTTATAAAAGCAAAACCAAGCAAAGCAGGCTCATGTTCATACTTTCTTCTGAGAACTTTTTACAAGCCTATAAACGAATTCAATACATTAAACAATATGCAAACTATAGGCTAAAACAGGTGGAAGAGATCAAGATAGAGACGGTTAAATTAGAAAATTTAAACGATTTTTTAAAAGAAACAAAAATTGAAAATGAAATACTTTTAGCTATCCATAAAAAAGAAAAAGACAGCATTAACAATGAAAAAATTTCACAGGAAAATTTGGTAAGATCGATAAAGAAAAAGGAAAGAAAATATACAGCGGAGATCAATAAAAAGATAAAGGAAGAAAAGGCTATCGGCAGAAAAGTAGAAAGATTAATTAGAGAAGCAATAGCAAATTCAAAGAATAAAACCAATTTTAAAAGCTCGGGTTTTGCCTTAACACCTGAAGCAAAAATTTTAGAAAAAGATTTTGTTTCCAATAAAGGTAAGTTGCCTTCTCCGGTTAAGAGAGGAGTGATTGTGAGGCATTTTGGAAAACAAGCTCACCCTACCTTAAAGGGGATTACCATTGAAAGTAATGGTGTTTTTTATGCTACTGAAAAAAATGCCAAAGCACGGGTAATTTTTAATGGAAAAGTATTAGCAATTCAAGTTTTACCAGGTAAAAAGAAGGCTGTTTTGGTGCAGCATGGGAATTATATTTCTGTTTATAAAAACTTGGATAATGTAACTGTTCGCAAAGGAGAACAAGTAACAACAAAACAAGAAATTGGTAAGATTCACACCGATAAAACTACAGGTAAAACCATTTTGGCATTTGTACTTTTTAAGGAAATTCACCGTGAAAACCCCGAAGAATGGGTGTATAATATAAATTTATGAGATCTTATATTTTAGCAGAAACAAATTGGCAAAATCTGAAAGATGCTAAAATTGAATTAGCCATACTTCCCTGGGGAGCCACAGAGGCTCATAACTTTCATTTACCATATGCAACTGACAATTTTGAAGCGGATTTAATTGCTGCTGCATCTGCAAAAATTGCGTGGGAAAAAGGAGCAAAAATAATGGTACTTCCAACAATTCCTTTTGGAGTTAATACAGGACAATCGGATATATATCTTAACATAAATATGAATCCGAGTACTCAGTTTGCTGTTTTAAAAGATGTAATTGAAGTGCTTAACCGTCAGGGAATACATAAATTAATTATTTTTAATAGCCATGGAGGGAACGATTTTAAACCAATTTTAAGAGAACTGGGGCTCAAATTCCCTAACATGTTTCTTTGTGCTACCGATTGGTTTCAATCTCTTGACAGAAAAAAATATTTTGATATCCCCGGAGATCATGCAGATGAAATGGAAACAAGTTTACTCCTTTATCTCAAACCTGAATTTGTGTTACCAAAAGAGAAATGGGGAAAAGGCAAAGAAAAGAAACATAAAATTAAATCATTTTCCGAAGGTTGGGTTTGGACCGAAAGAAAATGGTCTCAAATTAGCAAAGACACAGGTGTTGGTGATCCTGCATTGGCAACCAAAGAAAAAGGAGAAAAGTTTTTTAAAGCCCTTACTAAAAAAATGAGTAATCTTTTTATTGATTTGTGTAATGCAGATATTCTAGATCTATATGAATAGACTTATTGTTGATTTATAAAATGGTTCAATTAAAGATATTTTATGTTTTTTAAACAGGTCCTTGAAGAAAAATTATCCCAAAAAATATTAGAGATCACCCCAATTTCCGGAGGTGATATAAATGAAGTTTATTCAGTTAAAACGTCAAAAAACAACTTCGTTTTAAAGAAGAATATTAGTTCAGACTTTCCACAAATGTTTGAAAAAGAAAAAAAGGGGCTGGAAAGTATTTCAAAATCAGGTGCTGTAACACCAAAAGTTGTTCAAACTTTTGTTAAAGAAGATCATCAGTTTCTGCTTTTAGAATTTATTGAAGAAGGGGTTTTAACACAGAATTTTTGGAAAACCTTTGCACAAGACCTTGCTAAAATTCATCATTTTACAAATCTCAATTTTGGATTAGAATACGATAATTACATAGGTTCTTTAATTCAGAAAAACACACCCAAAGATACTTGGGAAATATTTTTTGTAGAAAACAGGATCAAACCCCTTGTTAAAAGGGCGTTTGATAGAGGTTTGTTGCAAGTGAAACACGACAAACTATTTGAAAATCTATTTTCCAGATTAAATGAAATTCTTCCAAATGAAAAACCATCCTTAATTCATGGAGATTTATGGTCCGGAAACTTGATGAACAAGCATGGCCAATTACCGGTTTTTATCGATCCAGCTGTTTATTTTGGAAATCGTGAAATGGATATTGCAATGACACAGATGTTCGGTGGATTTAATGAGGCTTATCTTCATTTTTACAAGGAGATATTTCCGATGGAACAGGATTGGGGAAAACGAATAGAAATCCATAATTTATATCCCTCCTTAGTCCATCTTAACCTGTTTGGGCAATCTTATCTAGGTGGTATTGAAAGAGTGATCAACAAGTTTTAGTACAATTCGACTCCGAGATAAATAATCTTTGAAGATAAAATTATATGTATTGGATAAGAGTTAAACAAGACCATTTGAATATTTTACAATTTAAATAAAGCTTTTAATTCAGTTGCATCACTGGGATCCATTTTTTTTGATAATACCAAACTCAATTGTTTTCTACGTAAAGCCCCTTCAAACCTCTCTTTTTCCAAATCGGTTTCCGGTATTAATTTCGGGACATCTACAGGAGTTTCAGTTTTGTCAACGGCCACAAAAGTATAAATACCTTCATTCACCTTTGTTTTATCGCCAGATTCTCTGTCTTCGATCCAAACATCTACATAGATTTCCATAGATGTTTTAAAAGCTCTTGAAACTTTTGCCTCAATTGTTATAACACTTCCAACCGGAACGGCTTTATTGAAAACTACATGATTTACCGATGCGGTAACAACAATTTTATTACTATGCCTACCGGCAGCTATACTTGAAGCTCTGTCCATTCGGGCTAATAGTTCACCACCAAAAAGATTGTCTAGTGGATTGGTTTCACCCGGTAAGACCAGATCTGTTAGAATGGTTAAAGATTCTTTGGAAGTTTTCGATAGCATTTTAGTATTATTTAGATAGAATAACAGTTAATTTAGAGAGAACAAATTTAAAAAGAAAAACGATTAAAATTCCTGAATCAATAACCAGGCATCCCGATCAACTTGGTTTTTGTATTTTATCAAGCTTTCATAAGCTTCTTCCCGGGAAGAGAAACTTCCAAAAGAAACAACATTTAGATTCCATCTATTTACCCCTAAAATTCGTGCATCATAGCCGTCCTTTTTAAGTTGCTCAACTTTTCTATAAGCATTTTCAGGAATTCGAAAGGCTCCGGCAATCACATGAAAATTTTTCTTTTGCCTTTCAACTTTAAGATCCAATACCGGTAAAGGTTTTGTAATTACAAAAGTTGCATTTTCAATTTTTTGTTCAAGAACTTCTTGTTGTTTTTTTGCAGCCACAACCAATTGTTTATTTTGATAATCCTTATACAATAAACCGCCAAATCCAGCTATTGAAATTCCCAGAATAAAAATAGCAGCATATTTCAAATAATTAGGTGATTTTTTACGTTCCGGGGTGAAAATTATCGGGGTCTTTTCTTCTAATTTAACAACTTGTTTCTTGTAAATTTCTCGTTTAATTTCAGGACTAACAACATTACTTAATCCAAAGGAAGCAGTTAAGTAATTGATTTTACGTTGTGGCTCAAAAATCAATTTACTATTTACCGTTGTAAAGGAACCGATCCTATCTAAAATTAATTCATGGAGTATTAATTTTTTTCGCCAGGTTTCAATTTCAAATAAAATAAAATTTAAAGCACTGTCGTATGAGATTTTATCAACCGAAGCAATGTAATTTGCCAATAAACCATCATTATTTTTTAAATGACCATTAAAAGTGATTTGTTTAAAAGGTGGTAGTAAAGTATTATTCGCAACATCTATTCTGGCAGACCTGTTATTGGTTACAAATCCTCCAAAATCAGGTACAATAACACATTCATAACGATATAATAAATCACTAATGTAATTGTCTAGTTTCAATAGAAAAAGGGTTTAAATAATCTCTATAACAAATCTAAAAAAAATCAAAAAAGATTCCCATTTTGCCTTACAATTTTATTAACAAATGTTTTGTATATTTAAATTCATTGAATTAGAATGAGAAATAGTAATGTTTTATATTATTTGGCTTTACAACGAGCGGAAGGAATTGGTGATATTAATGCAAAAAAATTAATCGCTCATTGCGGAAGTGCCAAGGCAGTATTCGATGAAAAGCCGAAAAACTTAGAAAAGATTTCAGGAATTGGTTCCTTTGTTATTAAAGGGCTAAAAGATTCTTCGTTGCTGCATAAAGCTGAAGAAGAATTGTTGTTTATTAACAACAACAATATTTGTGTTACTACATTTTTGGAAGAAGATTACCCTGAAAAACTGAAACACTGCATTGATGGTCCGATAATATTATTCCAAAAAGGGAAGATAAATTTAAAACAACGAAAGATAATTAGCATTGTTGGAACAAGATTGATTACTAATTATGGCAAATCCTTTTTAAAGGAATTTATTCTTGATATCAAAAAATACAATCCCATAATAATAAGTGGATTAGCATATGGCGTTGATATTTTTGCACACCAACTGGCTATTGAAAATGATTTACAAACTATTGCCGTTCTGGCTCATGGTTTAGATGATATTTACCCTAAATCTCATAAAAAACAAGCAGTAGAAATGCAGGAAAATGGGGGCTTATTAACAGAATTCTGGTCAAAAACAAATCCCGACAGAGAAAATTTTGTCAAGCGAAATCGAATTGTTGCAGGCTTATCTGAAGCTACAATTATTGTTGAATCTGCATTTAAAGGAGGGTCTTTGATAACTGCCGATATTGCAAATTCGTACAATCGTGATGTTTTTGCCGTTCCCGGAAGAACTTTTGACATGTATAGCACTGGATGTAATCAATTAATAAAAAGCAATAAGGCAGCTATGATCACATCTGCTAAAGATTTAGAATATATATTAAATTGGGAGTCAGAAGAAAAATTAAAACCCCAAAACATCCAAAAAAAATTGTTTATCGAATTAAATGATCATGAAAAAAACATTTATAATTTTTTAATAAAAGAAGGTAAACAGAATCTAGATATTATTGCTTTAAATTGTAATTTCCCAATACATAAAACTGCCACGATTTTGTTGAATTTAGAATTAAAGGGAGTAACTAAGCCATTACCCGGTAAAATATTTGAGGCAGTTTAAAAATCCAATCCTATTTTTTCAAAATACATCACAATTGCCTCTTTCATTAAAATAGATTGTTCACCGGGTTTTAAGTTTGGTAATTCGTCAATAACCTGATAATGTGGCCAACCTTCTTCATCAAAATAATCAAATTCATAGTAACCAAAAGGTTCTAATAATTTACAAATTGCAATATGCATGATATTGATCTTCTCGTCTTTATTGAATTTTCCATAACCTTTTCCAAGCTCTTGAACGCCAATAAGATAAATTATTGAATCAACATCCATTATTTCACCACCGCCAAACTTATTTGATAGTTTTTCTCTAACTTCATCCCACTGTAGTTTTAATTTTTTATCTCGAGACATGATGTTTTAAATTCCAATTGATTAAATTTTTTCTTTACAAAAGTAATATTTTTATAAGAGCTAAAGGGTACTTTGGTCTTTTGAAATCAGAAAAATCATAAATACAGAAACTCAAATCTTAAATATTATTCCTTATTTTTGCACAAGTCAAATTAAATATTCTATGTACGGCAATTTAAAAGATGAATTACAAAAAGAACTGGAGTTAATAAAAGAAGCCGGTTTATATAAAAGTGAACGCATTATTACCAGTTCACAAGACGCTGAAATTAAAATTTCAACCGGTGAAAATGTTATTAATTTATGCGCAAATAACTACCTGGGTTTATCTGATCATCCCGATGTGATCCAAGCCGCAAAAGACACGATGGACACCCATGGATACGGTATGTCTTCGGTAAGATTTATTTGTGGAACTCAAGATATTCATAAAGAGCTTGAACTAAAAATAGCAGAATTTTACAAAACAGAAGATACTATTTTGTACGCTGCCGCCTTTGATGCTAACGGAGGTGTTTTTGAACCTTTATTGGGCAAAGAAGACGCCATTATCTCTGATTCATTAAACCATGCATCTATAATTGATGGGGTAAGATTATGTAAAGCTGCAAGATTTCGTTATGCTAATAACGATATGATTGATCTAGAAAATCAGCTCATAGAAGCTAACAAACAGGATCACCGTTTTAAAATAATTGTTACCGATGGTGTTTTTTCCATGGATGGGATTGTTGCACAACTAGATAAAATTTGTGATCTGGCCGAAAAATATGATGCATTAGTAATGGTAGATGAATGTCATGCAGCTGGTTTTATCGGCAAAACCGGCAGAGGTACTGTCGAATTAAAAAATGTGATGGGCCGTGTTGATATAGTTACAGGCACCTTAGGGAAAGCCCTTGGCGGAGCAATGGGAGGTTATACCACAGGGAAAAAGGAAATTATAGATATTTTAAGACAAACTTCAAGACCCTATTTATTTTCAAATTCTTTAGCTCCTGCTATTGTTGGAGCCTCCTTAAAAGTTTTTGAGATGATAGATACAGACACTTCTTTACGGGATAAATTAGAAGAAAACACCAAATATTTTCGAACCAAAATGGAGGATGCAGGATTTGATCTGGTTGGTGCTGATGCTGCTATTGTACCGGTGATGCTGTACGACGCAAAACTATCACAACAAATGGCGAATGCCTTGCTGGATGAAGGTATTTACGTTATTGGTTTTTTCTTTCCGGTTGTGCCGAAAGAAAAAGCCAGAATCAGAGTGCAGTTAAGCGCTGCACACAGTAGAGAACATTTAGATAAAGCTATTGCTGCTTTTATTAAAGTGGGAAAAAAATTAAATGTAATTTAGATTGAAATTAATCTTTTAAATTTAACATGATAAGTTCCTCCTCCGGATTCCTATCGGAATGAGATGAATTAAGAGTGTATTAATTATGAATAGAATAAGAATTACCAAACATTTCGATTTTGAATCAGCACATGCACTATATGGCTATGATGGGAAATGCAAAAATATTCATGGTCACAGTTATCATTTGCATGTAACGGTATTTGGGGAACCCATAGATGATAGAAAAAACCCTAAAAACGGCATGGTGATGGATTTTGGGGATCTAAAGAAAATTGTAAAAAATGAGATCATATCTGTTTTTGATCATGCAGTTGTATTGAATAAGAATTCGCCCCACATTGAACTAGCTAAAAATATCGAAAAGCATTCACATAAAATAGTATTGGTTCCTTACCAACCCACCAGCGAAATGATGTTGTTCGATTTTGCTGATAAAATAAAAGCACAATTACCTGAAAAAGTTTCCTTACATTCGTTAAAATTATTTGAAACTGCTAATTCCTATGCGGAATGGTTCGCAGACGATCAAGAAAAATAAATTAATTAATGGTCATTCCCTTCAATTTGGGAATCTCATGAATGGAAATAAAAAAGAAAATATATTTTACTTCAGATCAGCATTTTGGCATTCCGGATTATAAGAATAGTTTGATCCGAGAAAAGAAATTTGTGCTTTGGTTAGAAGAAATACGACAAGATGCTGAAGTAATATTTTTATTAGGAGATTTATTTGATTTTTGGTTTGAGTACAAAAAGGTAATTCCGAAAGGATTTGTTAGGGTATTAGGGAAATTAGCTGAAATTCGTGATAGTGGAGTTCCAATTTACTTTTTTACGGGCAATCATGATCTATGGATGAATGATTATTTTGAAACCGAATTAAGCATACCGGTTTATCATCAAGCTAAAGAATATACGTTCAGCAATAAAACCTTTCTAATTGGACATGGTGATGGGTTAGGACCCGGCGATAAGGGTTATAAGCGCATGAAAAAAGTTTTTACCAATCCCTTATCAAAATGGTTGTATAAATGGTTACATCCGGATATTGGAGTGGGGTTTGCTCAATATTTATCTACTAAAAACAAATTGATCTCGGGAAAGGAAGACATCCATTTTTTAGGTGAAGAAAATGAATGGTTGGTGCAATACGCTAAAGAAAAGTTGAAAACCAAGCACTACGATTATTTTCTTTTCGGACACCGTCATTTACCGATGGAAATTAAAATCGGAGATAAGAGTACATACATAAATACAGGTGACTGGATTACACATTTTACCTATGCCGTTTTTGATGGGAAAGATCTGAAATTAAAAAAACTAGAAAAATAACTATTTTAAAAAATCAATATTTTTATTTAGAAATAAAATCTGTTTAAAAGTATGAAGAGATTTATAACCATGGCCAAAATCAAAACTACTTTTTTCTGCCAGAATTGTGGAGCTCAATTTCCAAAATGGGTTGGTAAATGCAGCTCTTGTAATGAATGGAATACGATAGTTGAAGAAATAATTCAAAAGGAACCCCGAGGTTTGGGGGAAAATTGGAAACAGTCTTCTTCAATTAAAAAAGCGAATAAAGCCCTGAAAATTAATGAAATATCTATAAGTCAAGAGGAAAGAATTTCTACTAATAATATAGAATTAAACAGAGTCTTAGGAGGAGGTTTGGTAAAAGGGTCGGTGGTATTATTAGGCGGTGAACCCGGAATAGGAAAATCAACTTTAGTATTACAAATTGCACTGTTGATGCGAAATAAGGTTTTATACGTTTCGGGCGAAGAAAGTCAGACACAAATAAAGTTAAGAGCAGAACGGTTAGCAGGGAAAAATGAGAATTGTTTGATCTTAACCGAAACCAAAACACAAAACATATTTAAATCTATTGAAGAAATTATTCCTGAGGTAGTAGTAATCGATTCTATCCAAACCTTGTACACAGATTATATAGATGCCTCGCCGGGAAGTATTTCTCAAATTAGAGAAACCGCTGCAGAATGTATAAAATTCGCAAAGGAAACCAACACTCCGGTTATTTTGATTGGTCATATCACTAAAGAAGGGACAATTGCCGGACCAAAAATTTTAGAACATATGGTTGATGTGGTTCTACAATTTGAAGGCGATAGAAATCATACTTACCGAATTCTTCGGGCACAAAAGAACCGGTTTGGTTCAACAGCTGAATTAGGAATTTACGAAATGTTGAATACCGGATTACGGGAAGTTACAAATCCTTCTGAAATATTGATCTCCGAAAAAGACGCAGATTTAACAGGAACGGCAATATCTGCCACTTTAGAAGGAATGCGACCCTTAATGATAGAAGTGCAAGCTTTAGTTAGTACAGCGGTTTACGGTACACCACAGCGATCGGCAACAGGGTATAACATCAAACGATTGAATATGCTTTTAGCGGTTTTGGAAAAACGAGCAGGTTTTCGCTTAGGAGCTAAAGATGTATTTTTAAATATTGCAGGCGGAATAAAAGTTGAGGATCCTGCAATTGATTTAGCAGTAGTTTGTGCTATTTTATCCTCTAATGAGGATGAGGCTATAGCACAAAATGTTTGTTTTGCTGCTGAGGTTGGACTTTCGGGTGAAATTAGAGCTGTTAATAGAATAGAACAACGAATTATTGAAGCTGAAAAACTGGGTTTTAATAAAATAATTCTTTCAAAATTCAATAAAATTGCCAACAAGAATTATCAAATTGAAATCATAAAAGTTTCAAAAATTGAAGAGGTTGTCCGGGTTTTATTTTAACAGGTTGAATTATTAATAAAAGATTAAAACAAAATACTTTCTTTACTTCTAATTTTTTCAGTTTTTAAACCCTTTAAATTTGGTTATTTATTTAGAACGGCATTTTCTTCATCGGTAAAAAGCCTTGAATGAATGATGAACCTCAATCCTAATGGAATTTCCAGAGAAAAGCTTGAACCTCTTCCTTCTGTGATATCAATAGTTAAATGGGTGTGTTTCCAATATTCAAATTGATCTTGGTTCATATAATAATTTACACCGTCTAATTGTCCGAGTAAAATATCACTATCATCAAGGTACATATCTCCTTCTTCAAAAACCATTGGAGATGAACCATCACAGCAACCACCACTTTGATGAAATATTAAATTCCCATGTTTTGCTTTGAGTTTTTTTACTACTTCTGATGCTTGTTCTGTTATCGCTACACGTTCAAATTTCATATTGAGGAAATGCTTCAATTAATTCTGCTAATTATAGGATTCATTATTTTACAATTAAATAAATTGATTGGCCACCTAATTTTTAACAAAAGATCATTTTCTAAAAAAAACCTAATTTGTTTTTATCATAAGAAATCAACATGTTTTTAGACTGTCGATAATGGTTCATCATCATCAAATGATTTTCTCTACCAAAACCCGATTTTTTATAACCTCCAAAAGGCGCATGAGCGGGATATGCATGATAACAATTCACCCAGACTCTACCAGCTTTTATAGCTCTCGGAATTTGATATAGTTGATGTGCATCTCTAGTCCAAACTCCTGCTCCTAAACCGTAAAGTGTGTCATTGGCAATTTCAATTGCTTCTGCCTCATCTTTAAATTTAGTAACTGCTACTACCGGACCAAAAATTTCCTCTTGAAAAACACGCATTTTATTATGCCCTTCTAAAATTGTTGGCTCGATGTAAAACCCATCGGCTAATTCACCATCTAATTTACATGCGTTTCCACCTGTTAAAACCTTTGCCCCTTCTTCTTTACCTATTTTAAGATAGGAAAGAATTTTTTCGTACTGGTCATTTGATGCCTGAGCACCAAGCATGGTGTTTACATCATAAGGATTGTCTTGAATAATTGCTTTTGTTCTGGCCACAACTCTTTCCATAAAGGCATCATAAATATCTTCTTGTACTAATATTCTTGACGGACATGTACAAACCTCACCTTGATTGAAGGCAAATAATACTGCACCTTCAATTGCTTTATCTAAATATGCATCATCTTTATCCATCACAGAACTAAAGAAGATATTAGGTGATTTACCACCTAGCTCCATTGTTACCGGATTTAGGTTTTTAGAAGCGTATTGCATAATTAACTGACCCGTAGTGGTTTCTCCGGTAAATGCAACTTTATCTACTTTTGAGTGAGATGCAAGTGGTTTTCCGGCTTCCGGTCCGAAACCATGAATGATATTAATAACTCCAGGAGGGAATACGTCAGCAATTTTCTCCATCAATAAAGTCGCTGAAGAAGGTGTTTGCTCGGCAGGTTTTAAAACCACACAGTTTCCGGCTGCTAAGGCCGGAGGTAATTTCCAGGACAACATCAACAGAGGGAAGTTCCAGGGAATAATTTGTGCGATAACCCCAAGAGGCTCTTTAATAATCATAGAAAGTGTATTTGCATCTAATTCTGTTGCAGAGCCTTCTTCTGCCCTAATTACTGCTGCAAAATACCTCCAATGGTCAACTGCTAATGGAATATCTGCGTTTAATGTTTCTCTAATCGGCTTACCATTGTCACAGGTTTCTACCAATGCAAATTCCTCTAAATTAGCTTCAATAATATCTGCAACTTTATTTAGCAAAGAAGATCTTTCGGCTGCAGAAGTGTTCCCCCAAGCCTCTTTTGCTGCATTAGCTGCTGATACCGCATTGTCAACATCTTCTCTTTGCGAACGGGCATAATTTGCAATTAATGAATTGTCAATTGGAGAAGTATTCTCAAAATACTCACCTCCCACAGGATCAACGAAATTTCCGTTGATAAAATTTCCATACTTTTCTTTAAATTTTGGCTTTGAATAACCCATAATATTTATTTTAACTGAATAATGCCTACTCTTTTATAGATTTTCGGTTGTCTCTATTTTTTTTATTATTTATTAGACAATTGTTAGATTGATCAATCTCTTTCTTGT
>VAPH01048421.1_pt1 | contig 21819 bp, 22 predicted proteins | sample 3393861 | NCBI WGS metagenome assembly VAPH01 (sample SAMN08290439, study PRJNA428436) | hydrothermal vent metagenome | isolation source: Deep-sea hydrothermal vent chimney | place: Atlantic Ocean: South-mid Altantic Ridge | reverse complement strand
CCCTCCCATTTCGTCGCTACGCGACGCCCTTTTCTGCCCCCTCGCGCGCCTTCGGCGCGTCGTGTTAGCTCGCTTTTGCGAGCCGATGTCTTATTCTGTGCCGGGAATGGGACTTGAACCCATATGAGCGTTGCTCACGACATTTTAAGTGTCGCGTGTATACCAATTCCACCACCCCGGCATGGGGGCTATAATATCATAGTTACTTGGTTGGTGTAATAAAGAATGATACAGTATTCTAAATTCAGATATGGACTAGTGGCGAAGTAGATAAAACATGCTGAGAGTATGTTTTACCAATGGTTTCAAACCGTTGCGTATCCTGAATCCGAATATAATAAAAATATTAAAAAATATTAAAGCTTTATATGGCCTGGTGGCGAAGTGGTAACGCAACGGTTTGCAAAACCGACATGCGCGGGTTCGATTCCCGCTCAGGCCTCAAACGCAAAGCATTCTCCATGGACAATCGAACGACTTCTTACAGAAGCTGTTCAGGTTGTCAGTATTCTTCATAAATTCAGAATACTTGGCAACCTCTTGCGAAAGCTGGTCGCTTTCTCACCCGCTCAGGCCTCAAACGCAAATAACAACCTTGTTTTTATTGTTTAGTTCTAGTAAACTTTTTCGTGTCGGTGAATGAGATATTTACACTTTGTCCGCCCATAGCTCAGTTGGTAGAGCAGCTGCCTCTTAAGCAGACGGTCCTAGGTTCAAATCCTAGTGGGCGGACAAAGTGCAAATATTCTCATAGCGATGTTTGTGGAGTTGAGACAGCATGGGGTGCTGTCGAAAGCCTCTTAAGCAGACGTTCCTAGGTTCAAATCCTAGTGGGCGGACAAAGTGCAAATATTCTCATAGCAAAGCTGATGAGGTTAAAATGATATAAGACACAGGAGAACACATGCTGGAGTGGCGTAATTGGTAGCCGCGCGTGCCTTAGGAGCACGTGGAGTAATCCGTGGAGGTTCAAGTCCTCTCTCCAGCACAAAACATTCGTAATATATACATAAATGTAGCCATATTACATAAATTTTTTAACACCAAAATGCTTGACTTTTATCTATTTATGTGATAGTGTTTCGAACAGGCATAATGGGTGTAAAAGCTCATTCAAAACTTTAGTTCGTACCTTAATAATGGGTACTTTGACAACTTATTAGAAAAGGAGGTAATCAAAATGATTATCATTGAAATCATTATTGGATTAATATTTGCAATAACAATATTTGTTATTATAAGCCCATTATTTGCGAACATACTGAAAAATAATCCTCAGCATCCTGAAAAATTAGCACTCTATACTGAGGTGTCACCAGGTCAATACAAAGCAAAAATGCGTCAAGGTAAGTTTATTAAAATAATTGATGATGATGGCCCAGAGTTCAAACCTTGGAGCTTGTGGTACTTATTTGATAGTTATCTCTGGTTTTTTGGTTTAAGAGCTATTGGTATACCATACTTCCAGTCTCTATATACATATAAACTTCCGCGCTTTAAAGCACATGAAGAAATACAAGATGGAAGAGAGGTTACTGTCTTTGAGTCATATACGGACAGAAGTGATCATGTTCGAACATTACCATTTACCTTTCCCTTCATTGTAAGCGGTGCAGAAATTCAAACAGTACCATTTACAATAAAGGGTTCTATACAAGTTCGTGTCATGCGTGATCATGACAAAGCGTATGCTGCACTCTTTAACACTGATTCATGGGGTATATTCTTAAATCAAGCCCTTATATCAGTGATACGTGGTACAGTCCAAAAAACTCTAACAATTGACAAGGTCATCGGTGGTGTTATGAAAGACATCTGGAGCTCAGAACAGGACACCGACGATTCTTATAAATTAGTAAGAGAAATAATACTAGAAAAACTTAAAGAATATGAATTTGACCTCGACGGCAAACTGCAAAAGATGTCAGAAATCGTAAGTCTTGATGTTATCAGTATAGAAATCACCAACTTTGAACCAGAGCTCTCTCCTGAAGAAGCTCGAGAAATTCGAGCAGCAATCAGAGGGCGTCAACTTGGTCGTGGACGAGATCTTGAAGGACAGGGTGAAGCAGGTTTCCAGAAGAAAGTCTTGAAAGTAGCTTCAAAAAAGGGTGAACATGGCCACACAAGCATGTTGGCTGAAGCAATGGTACGTGCAGCCACAGGAAAAAATGGAAGTCTCATTGATGCTCTTGCAGCTGCATTCCTTAAAAATCAAATGCTACCAGGAGGTAAATCGTGAATAATATCTTTTTCACAGTAATTGTTACCTTAGCTATTCTGTCCTTATATGTGATTCATCAAAAGTATAGGTACAGAAAAGGTAACGAAAGTTCTATAAGTAATCTTACTGACAGAACAAAAGTGTCTGACGACACACCTAGCAAAATCTGGAGTCCTCCAAGATGGTTCTGGGCGTTAACAATAGTGATTTTGGTCATAGTAATTATCTATTTTTTGTTTGATTCCAATATAACAATAAGTACATCAACAAAAGACCCTTACTGGGAGTGGTTCACAGCCCTGCCATTGTCACTAAAAATACTAGCGTTGCTTCCAATATCTATAATTTTTATGGGTGGTATAAAAGCTGTTAGAAGCAATGAGAGTAGCGGTTCGGTCATGATGTTCAAAGGTGCATTGGGGCTTATAATTATTTTCCTTGCCATAAATGCAATGGGAAAATATGACTTTGACGTTGATGTGCCTACAGAGCCACAAAAACAACAATGGGATTGGCAGTTAGACTGGGAAGATGTAACAATATCTCCGGGTGAGAATCTAACATTCTCAAAAGATGGTATGTGTGTGGTTGAAAACTCAACTACACAAGTACGAAAAAAAGATAGTGGCAAAATTATTTACCGAAACGCACCTAAATCTAGGACAGTTAGTGCAAACAAAACTTTGTCAGAACCAACAACATTCCGTGTCTGGTACTATAAGGCACAAAAAAGTTGTGTTGCAGACTTTGACAAAATGGTAAAGCTGAAAAAGTTCGCCTACACGTACTAATGTATGTACGGTCAAACTTACAAAAAGACCTTAATCACACCATGTGATTAAGGTCTTCTTTTTATATAGATTGTTTTACTAAAACTAAGATATTGGCACACCAAATGTAGCAGTAACTATCTTAAGTATAGCGTATGCAGAAAGCATAATTACCAAACCTATAACCCCATACAACATATGTCTACTACCTTCTTCTCTTGTATGACCATTGCTTGCGCTGTATACATATTGAAACGCGCCCCACAAGAACATAAGTATCGCAAAAGCTGTTATAAGAGCAATAAATGGAAAAAGTATCACATTCTCAATACTACTAACTAAACCCTGAGCAGCTACTGTATGCCCATTTGCGTATGCAATCATAAAGATTACTGGGCAACAGGAGCTTGAGGAATCAATATTGTTTCAGAACCAGTTGCACCAAAGACACCACCTGAAAGCATATTTACAATACCCCAAAGTGAAACCATTACAACAAATCCAATAATTCCCCAAATCATCAATTGTTTACCCTTATCTCTTTCGTCAGGATCTCCACCGCCCTGAATTACATACTTAAATACACCGTAAATAAATAGTAGGAACGCTAAAGCAAATACTAGTGGTACCAGTACCTGATTAACTAATACTGTAAAACCACCAAAAATATCTGTAAGACCAGCAAAAGTACCTTGAGCAAAAGCAAGTGCTGGAACAAATGCTGCAAACGGCAATAGACGTGTTATTAATCTCATATGTATGTTGTATTATTTTAATATCTTAAATTAAGTCTCTATAAAGACCTTATATATACATACTAACCTTTAATTGAACAGAAAATCAAGCCTTCTGTGGATTATTATATTATACGCTATATCCCAAATATGGAACTACGGAGCATGGCTAGAATACCCCATAAACCAGACATAATTACTAGAACCACAATACCAATAACTACAAGTTTTTTTCCTTGCTCTACCTCAGTCTCGTTGTCTCCATGCAAAACCCAAGCTTTTATAATACCCCATATAAGAACAAGTAGTGTAAGTCCAAATATAAGTGGGATTAATGATGATATTATATCTAAAAAGATATCAACTAAATCACTAAAAGTTGTTGGTGCGGCGAAAACTAACCTTGGCAGAAAAATTGCTGTGAATAAAAGGTGTTTCATACTTACAGTGCAGCTACAGTATTTTTAATAACTTCTAGTATAAGCTTTGCTCCTAAAATGATTACACCACCAATAACAGACCAAGTAAGTGCTGAGCGTGCTGTCGTTATTTTACTAGTATCTCCTTGCGCAGTAACAAAAAGAAATCCTGCATAAATAATGAATAAAACTATAATAGGCAACGCAAATGTAAGAAGAATATCTAATATAGCAAACAAAAAATCTACAATATTATTTGATTTAAGAGGATTTTGCAGAGATGTGGCACCAGCAGCGTTGGCTATCTTCAAAGATGATAATGAATTAAATATTAATAATAAAGTGACTGAAATTATATACTTGACATTAATAATTATTTTTTTTGTAATATTATTCATACTTAATTAAAACAGTAATTCAATACGTCTTATATAGTCAGAAACTGAATCACTAATTGGTTTCCTTCCAGAAGTAACACTTTCCACCATTTGCTTAAATACATTGTTACTTAGGTCAGGATTTGGGTCAAGCCAACCACGTGTAATAAGGGCTGTATTGTATAGAATCTTTCTATATGGATCCCCAACACCGCCAGCAATCTCAGCCCTACGTACAGGAGCTAAATTTAATTGTTCTGCCAAAAGAGCACCGAATTCATTACCAGAAAGAACATTAGCAACATTCATCGCTCCTTGCGGATTTTTTGATCCACGAGGTATTGAAAATGCATAAAATGTGCCGGCATTTCTAAATATTGTTGCTCCTGCACCTTGTGGCACCTCAGCAATATCAAAATTCAAATTTGGATTTTCTTTTTTGATATCTTTATATTCACTTCCTAAACCGAAATATAATCCAAGTACACCTGCCAAAAATTGTAAGTGGTCCTCTTTCTGAGATCTATCCCAAGAAAAATTTTGATGTGTAGGTAAAGCAAATTGTGTATAGAAAGTAAGAGAAGCTGTACCTGAAGGCAGACTATTTGAAGAACGATTATTAATCGTCACCTTATACGACAAATTATCCTCTTCGACTATTGAACTACCGGACTGTAGCAACAGCATAGAAAAAATATCTTTTGCATGACGAATGTTTCTAAACTCACCGAGAGCAACTGCGCTCTGAGATATATCAAAAGCAGATGATACTTTCGTAACACGAGGAACAGTAACTGAAACGAGCTGTTCCCATGTTGTGGGTGGAGTAGACACACCACTACTTGAAAATATGTCTCTGTTCCAATACATAACTATAGGGTCAACAGCAAACGGTATCCCATATACACCGTCAGTAAGCATGAATATCTCTGCACCATCTACATAAGAATCTTTAAAAGTACGTTTTGGAATAATATCGTATGAAAGAGGAAGTATTTTTGCTCTGTGTTTTACTATTCTATCACTAGAAAGAACAATTAAATCTGGTGACCTGTTCTCTGCTATAGCATTCACCAAATCAATATCAAATGAACGAGGGTCTTTCTCAACATATTTCACAACTATAAAATCTTTATAGTTGTCAACAACATTTGCAAATACAACTCTAAATGCATCTCTGTCTAGTGTTCCCCAAATGACAACCGAATTTCCAAACGAACCCTCTCCAACAGACTCGCCCTTAAACGTAGATAAAAATATCAAACCTGCTACAGCTGCTGCTCCAAAAAGACCTATAAGTACTATTTGAAATGGTCTCATACTTTTCTAAAAGCTAATCCGTAATGGTGGTCACCAGCATCAAACGATCTTTCAAACTGAAAACCAACCGCCTCTACAAGCGTTTTCGCTTCTGATTGTTCAAGAATATCACCAGACTGTGGTCCCAAGCCAGCGAAAGAATCTGTCCAATCAACAACAAAAAACTTGCCACCCCCTCTAATCGTACGAGCAAATTCTGTAAGTGCACTTTTTTTGTCTTCAATCTGATAAAGAGTATTTATCAGAATACCAGCATCAAGTATCTCACTAGCAATCTTTGTGCCTTCAGAAGTTTCAAAGTCGCACCATATAGGCTCTATGTTTGAAAGGTGTTCTTCTCTGGCAACTATTCCTAGCTTATCTACAAGAACCTTTTGTATCTCACATGCATATACTCTTCCATCATTACCAACGGCTCGTGAAAGGGCTTTTAAAAAAAAACCTGAACCAGCGCCAAAATCAGCAACATGATCCCCTTCATGTAAATAAAAATGTGTTGCCACAACACTCGGCTGAACAAATCGTCCAGTAGTTGACGTTGTCATATGTTCGTATTATACAGCTTTAATCACTAAAATCTGACACAAAAAGTGGACAGTGATAAAAAATCCCGAGGTATGAACTTAAGATTTTATTTACCAACTAACTAATTGAAAAATATACAATAGATGCTATTGAGTCACCTTCTCTGAGTTTCATCACTCGTACACCTTGAGTTTGTCTTCCTAATGATGGGACGTCTTTTAACGGAAGTTTTATAACCTGTCCATTTTTACTCATTACTATCAAATTGCCTTCCTTTCTCTCTTCGCCATTTAATATCGCCCCACCAACTACTTTACCTGTCTTTGTAGTGATTTTAGCAGTCTTAATACCTGAACCACCCCTGTTTTGAACTTTATACTCCTTAGCTGAAGTTGCCTTACCATAACCATTCTCTGTAACTACAAGTATTTCTCTGTCAACATCACTACTTGAAAGGACATCAGCAGAAACAACAAAATCTTGTTTCTTAAGCCTGATTGCACGTACACCACGCGCAGTTCGTCCCATTTCTCGGACATCACTTTCCTTAAATCGAATTGCCTGTCCTTCTGAAGTAATAAGAGAAACTTCATCATTTTTTCCAACAAAACGTGCTGATATGAGGGAGTCTTCTTTTTTAAGGGTAATGGCTATAAGTCCACTCCTTCTTACATCTTTAAAACTAGATGCGTCTGATTTCTTAGCTACACCATCCTTAGTAACCATAATCAAAGACCAATCGCCCTCCCAATCATTCTTACGTACTGCAAGCACAGAAGTAACCTTTTCGTCGGAAGATATCGACAAGAAATTCATTAATGACTTACCTTTTGTTGCACGCCTACCTTCTGGTATATCAAACATCTTTGTTTGATATACTTTTCCTTTGTCAGTAAAAAACAATAAGTCACTGTGGGTTGAGGTTGTGAGTAGATTTGTTACAACATCTTCTTCTTTGGTATTCAAATCTACAACACCAACACCGCCACGCTTCTGTGTCTTATACTCATCAGGATTAGTACGTTTTATATAGCCACCCTTTGTAAGTACAAGCACACTTTCCTCTTCATTAATAAGGTCTTCAGGATTCATTTCTTTCACACCACCTTTCACAATCTTTGTACGTCTATCGTCACCAAATTTATCAGCGATTTCTGCAAGTTCAGTCTTGATAATATTAAGCATTTTAGCCTTACTCTTAAGTATGGTCTTAAGTCCTTTAATAAGAGATTGTATTTCCTTAAGTTCATCTTCAATCTTTTTCCTTTCAAGTCCAGCGAGTTTCTGAAGTCGCATTTCAAGAATAGCCTGTGTCTGTATATCAGAAAATTTAAACTTCTTCATCAAATTTACATGTGCTGTTGGTACGTCTTTTGCTGCACGAATCAACTTAATGATTGCATCTATATGATCTAAAGCCTTCTTAAGTCCAAGCAATATATGTTCCCTGTCCTCAGCCTTATTAAGATCAAACTGTGTACGACGTTTGACAACAACTTGTCGATGTTTTATGTATTCTTCAAGAATTGCCTTAAGTGACAATGTCTGTGGTACACCATCAACAAGAGCAACCATATTGTAATTAAATGAATCTTCTAATTGTGTATGCTTATAAAGTTTATTTAATACCGTTTGTGGATTAGCTGTACCCTTGAGCTCTACCACTACACGAATATCACTAGTTGATTCATCTCTAAGGTCTCTGATACCTTCAATCTTTTTATCACGGACAAGATTAGCAATTTTGACCAGCATATCTGCTTTATTCACACGAAATGGTATTGAGGTAATTATTATAGAAAACACCCCTTTCTTATCTTCCACTATTTCTACCTCACCACGAACAACTACACCGCCACGACCATGTGCGTATGCATGAGCAATATCCTTATGGTTGAAAGCAATTGCTCCCAATGGAAAATCTGGACCTTTTACAAACTTAAGTAAATCGTCTGTAGTGGCTTTTGGATTATCTATAAGATGTTCTACCGCAGCAACAACTTCACGAAGGTTGTGTGGTGGAATATTAGTTGCCATACCAACCGCAATACCAAGAGACCCCATAAGTAGAATGTTTGGGACGGCAGCAGGAAGAACTATAGGTTCTTTCTTTGTACCATCAAAGTTTGGTTTCCAATCAACAGTATCTTTCTCAAGGTCACGAAGGATTTCCTCCGCAATCTTAGACATTTTTGCTTCTGTGTAACGATGAGCGGCAGCCCCATCTCCATCAATTGAACCGAAATTACCTTGTCCAATACCAAGTGGATACCTCATAACAAATGGCTGTATAAGTTTTACCATTGCTTCATATACAGCAAGGTCACCATGTGGATGAAAACTACCAAGAACGTCTCCAACTACTGTTGCAGATTTCTTAAATTTTGCTGTCGAAGTAAGACCATTGAGACGCATGGAATAAAGAATACGTCTGTGTACTGGTTTCAAACCATCTCTTACATCAGGAAGAGCGCGTGATGTAATAACCATCATGGCGTAATCAATATATGCGGAACGCATTTCGTCCTCAATATCTTGTATAACAACTCCTTTATCTGCTGTATTTTCTACTGCTTTAGAAGCTGTATCAGGTGTTTTTTTATCTTCTTTTTTCTTTTTCGGCATAGTTTATTAAAATAATATAGCCGCCATTATAACAGATTATTCAGTATTTTGGCTTGTTGATGTTCCAATAAGAATCACTCTCGACTCTTTGAGTGCTTCAACAGGTACAACAGGCTCTTGTACCTCAGAACCAGTCTCAATAACAATATCTTCTTCCTGCATTACAGATTCAACATCTTCCTGCGACACATATTCATTTTGTATACCATCGTTAGAAGTGTCTATTTTTATATCCTGCGTATTATCAATCAAAACTTCACCATCACCTTCTGAAGATTTAATCGAGTCTACAACTGCACCAAGCTGATTCTTGGACTCTTCAAGTAGTTTTGAAAAACTATTTTCATTCTGGAATTCATTACTCTGCTTTGTGTCAGTTTTTGAAATATCTGATACCTCTGCAAATCTTGCTGGTAAGGATGTTATCCAAAAAAGCCCAATTACTAGAGTGACTGACATAGCTCCGGCAAATGCATATCGACTTTTTACAGCTTGTGGTTTCTTTCGTACCTTTTCAAGAAAACTCATATGTTTTTAATTATACAACATAAAAAGCAGTCATACATTCTTAAACACTACAATATTATATTGTACAAAATATTTTTTATCTAACTTTAAAAATAAAAACTTCTGAAGTCATTTCAGCAACATCCTTCTTCTTAATAGTAAGCTTGTCTTGTGGCTTACCATTATCAGAACCAGCTTCTTTTAAGAATGCTTCAATGGCTTTCTTGTCACCGTGCATAGGAATGATACATTTTGCTTCCAATTTTGTAGCAAGTTTTGATGCTGGAGCCACATCCAAAACATCACCGCCACCAACAGGCACAAACAATATCTCTATGTCGCCCAGATTACTAAGAATTTTTGAGTCAATCTCATGAAAAGAAAGTGCTCCTAAAAAGACCATATTAATACCCTCTAAAACAACTTGATAAATAGTATTGTATCGCTCTTCTTTGTCATAAATGGTTTTAACGCCAAAACCACGTATAGTAGCTTCACCTACTTCATATTCACCAGGACCATCTATTACAAAAGGCTCTTTACCACCATATGTCACCTCTTTAACACCATTAAAGTCTGGGTGATTGAGTGAGATTAGCACCAAATTAGCACCGAATTTTACTGAATTAAATTTAGATTTTTTAGAAATTGGATCAAATGCAAGTGTTAGGTCACCAAGTGTAACTTTAAAACACTGCCCGCCGTGATATGTGATTACCATGGCGTGTATTCTACCAGATAGACGGCCTAAAACAAAAGGCAGCGGCCTCCAGCCACAGTGTTCATAATAAACCTTGACCAATTAACGCAAAATAGTGTATGTTAAGAAAGACCACCGCTATTGCGGATGACTGGTCATCGGCGTTTGCTGATTGTTCTATAGCAAATAAATAAAACTTAATAAGGAGGTTTTTCTATGTCTAGAAAAACAATCGCAATAATTACAGGTATTGTAATGTCTGGCGCAATAGTTTTTTCCAGCCTTACAGCTCATGCAAATAGTCCGCCCAATCCGGGAGACTCTGTGTATGTAAGCACTGCAAACGGTGTGCAAGTGTCTTACTTCCCTACACTGCGGCTATCCGGCGACACTGGGGATCCTATGTTGGTAATAACAGCTACAGATGAGATGGCTCTTGCACCGTACATAGCAAGTGTTGGTCAAAGCTGCAATTCGTGTCACTCGCAGGATAAATCGAATTTGCATCTTACTGTGCTGAAATCTTATGGTGACAATGGTATACAAAATGCTACTGCAACGGCCTTAAAAAAGTTAAAGCCGGACAAACCGCAATTTGTGCCAACTTCATCTGCCTAACTGTGGAAACTGCCTAACTATGGAGGCTCGGGGCGTGAAAGCGCCCCGAGACACCAACTTCTTAAGTTTATAAAAAAGAAAAAGCCTATTAGAAACCCTAATGGGTTTTATTTATACCTAGACTTTTTAATAGATTTGTGACATAAATAGAGTAAATAAATTGTACATTGAACATTTTCTTTCAGGAGGAGGAATAGATGAGTAAAAGATAAAAGGTGGTAATGATAATTGCTGGAACATTTGGATTTAGTCTTGGGGTTCAGAAACCTGTCTATATTCAGACGCGACTACCGTCAAAAGCACCAAAGAATCGTAAGTCAAGATTTTCCATACGAAGACTTTGTCGTGAGAAATGTGGTAAATATATGTATAGGCAAAATAAGCGAAGCAAAGGAAAATAAACCCAAACAGTGCCGCAGCCAACTGAGGCCGGCACCTGAGTACCTCAGACAGAACTCAATATAGAGACCTGTCAGTCGCAACATTTTGTTGCGACTTTTTTTATATCAAAAAAACTCAGTATCTCACAACCGTTTACATCTACTCTATATATGTTATATTCTCTTCACCTTAAAAAGAGGTATTAATAGTTCTCACAGGATACGCATAACCCCATTCTCACGCACGAGCTTCTGAGCAATTTTGCTTTCATAGCGAAATCATCAGATTTTAAGCGAGACGAAGTCATAAGATTCGAAAAATATTTATATATTTTGAAAATCTTATGACAAGTTGCAGCCAAAATCTGGAGATTTCTAGCTAAAATGAAAATTGTGAAGAAGCTCCCGGCCAGAGAATATGTTGAATGGACACGTATTACTGTATAAAAAATATAATGTCAGACGAAAAAACATCGGTTTTAGACCGTATTACTTCTGCTGTTAAATCTACTTTAGATACAAAAGGGAAAAACACAACGGTAGAAACAAAAGCTAAAGATAAAAAAGATAAAAAAGAGATTGATGGTCCAATGGGGATAATGGACACATATATTGCAAATAGTCCCACACCACCAATAAATGGAGATATTATTGAGGGTACTGTATCAGCAATAGGACGAGCGCGTGTATATATTGAGCTTGCGCCATTTGGTACAGGTATTCTTTATGGGCGTGAATTCATGAATGCTCGTGACATACTGCGTAAAGTATCTATTGGAGACACTATCGCTGCTAAGGTTGTTGACCCAAGCAACGAAGATGGATATATTGAACTCTCACTTAAAGAAGCAAGACAAGCGCTTATATGGAACGACGCCGAAGAAGCAATTAAGAAACAAACAGTTATGAGTCTTGCTGTAAAAGAAGCAAACAAAGGTGGTCTTATCATCGAATGGCAAGGTATCCTTGGTTTCCTTCCAGCTTCACAACTATCAAGTGATCATTATCCACGAGTTGAAGATGGTGATAAAGATAAAATACTTACAGCTCTCAACGATCTAATCGGTCAATTCCTAAGTGTTGTTATCATCACCGCTGACCAAGCTGAGGGTAAACTAATCTTCTCTGAAAAAGGACCACAGGAGAAGGAGGAGAAGGAGGAGAAAGTAAGTAAATACGAAGTTGGAGATGTACTTAAAGGAGAGATAACTGGTGCTGTAGATTTCGGAGTATTTGTGAAACTTGAAGAAGGACTTGAAGGACTTGTCCATATATCTGAACTTGATTGGGGTCTTGTAGACGACACACGGTCACTATACAAAGTTGGTGACCCAGTTGAAGTAAAAGTTATTGAAGTTAAAGACGACAAGATTTCCCTTTCTATCAAACAACTTAAGGAAAATCCTTGGATTACAGCTTCCAAGAAATACAAGAAGAATCAAGAAATACAAGGCGTTATCATTAAGTACAACAAACATGGTGCACTTGCTTCTATTGAAGAAGGTGTTGCAGGTCTTGTACATATTTCAGAATTTGATGATGAAGAAGCGCTTAAAAACACCCTATCATTAGGACAAAGTTACACATTCAAAATTACACTATTTGAACCAAAAGAACAAAGGATGACATTGTCTTATACAAAATCTGAGTAATAATCTTGTACAAAAATACAAACAAAAAACCCCATAAGGGGTTTTTTGTTAATTAAACTTATTCATAGCAACATCTATACCTTTGGTTATAATAGTTTGAATAGCCTCATTTACAATCTTTGAGGTTTTTTTAAGCACATCTTCTTCTTGTTTCTTTAAATTACCAAGTATGTATTTGGTCATTGGTGCTCCACTAGGTGGACGGCGGACTTTCCCTGTCCAAAAACTTTTTCCTGCAACTCCTACACGAATCCTTATAAAATCTTTTGTTTTTATTGATTTTATAATTGAATCGATACCATTATGTCCGCCGGCTCCTTTACCAAATGATATTTTTATTTCCCCTATTGAAAGATCAATGTCGTCATACACCACCACAATCTTCTCAGGTTCCACATCGTGTTTTGTTACAACATATTTAACCGATATGCCAGACTTATTCATAAATGTTTCAGGAAGAATAAGTTCAACAAACTCATCTCCAACATCACCCTTTGAATACAAAGCTTCTGCATTCTTACTTTTCTCCCAGTCAGAAAAATCATTTTGCTTTGCAAAACTATCTACAAACATTCTTCCGACATTATGTCGAGATTTTTCATATTTTTTTCCTGGATTACCTAAACCAAATATCGCAAACATATAAAATATTGTACCTCATATTAAAACCAACATCAGCACACCATAAGAAAAACTTGTTTTCATTCTCTTGCAAAGATATAATACCTTACTACTTAAATCTATGGATAAAGAAAATCAATCACCACGCTCTTTTGAAGACAATACAAGTATAAAAAAAGCACCTAACAAAGAAAAACCAGGGTTCATAAGAGAAGTTCTTAGCTTTGCTATAGTCGCATTCATTATTGTACTTCCTATTCGATTCTTTATTGCTCAACCTTTTATAGTTTCCGGGTCTTCAATGGAAACTACATTTTCTACAGGACAATATCTTATTGTAGACCAACTAAGTTATCGATTTCATGAACCAGAAAGAGGTAATGTTATCGTATTTAGATATCCGAAAGAACCATCAAAGTTTTTTATTAAACGAATAATAGGTATCCCTGGAGATACTATATTAATAGATGGTAACGAAGTAATACTGTCCAACAAAAAATATCCGGATGGAATGATTTTGAACGAACCTTATGTCAACAAAATGACTCCAGATGGAACACTGACAGAAAAGCTTGGTGATAATGAGTATTTTGTAATGGGAGACAACAGGGACGCTAGTTCTGACTCACGAACTTGGGGCGTGTTACAGCGTAATAAGATTATTGGACAAGCATTTATACGACTATTTCCTTTTACAACCATAAGTATGTCGCCGGGCGACTACGATATTAATACAAATCTTATAAACATGAAATAATCAAACCATCATATGTCAACAAATATATCAACTGCAGATTTCATGAAGGCCGCAACGTCTACAGCACAACATTTTGGATTTACACCAATTGAAAGAATTAAAAAATATTCAGCATGTCGCGGTTGCTCAAATAAGATTATTCATACATCATCAGCTATAGACAGACGAAACGACGCACTACATGGGATGTTGACGACAGGAATGTGCCAGTATTTTGAAAATAAGTTAAATGGAATAGAAGGTCCTGTACTTTTTTATTCCACAGACAAAGTGCCACGTTCTGGAGAGCCTGCTATAACTCTTCAGATATTTAATGTAGAAAAGAGTATTGCTGAATCACTACTTATACAATCAATACGCACCCTTCTTTGCGATCTTGAGCAAAATGATTATTCAATACGTGTAAACTCACTTGGTGACAAAGATTCAAGTTCACGATACATACGAGAACTTACAGCATTTATGCGTAAACGTATAAATGATATGCCGGCACCAGCAAGAGAACTTATGAAAGAACATGTATTCGTGTCACTAATGCATCTGATAGACCAGAAACATGAATTAGCAGAAAAAAGCCCTAACCCACTCGAATACCTTACAGATTCAAGTAGAAAACATTTTAGAGAAATCATAGAATACTTAGACATAAGCAATGCTCCATACGAAATCGACCCTCAATTAATTGGACACCACGAATGTTATTCAGACGCAATTTTTGCTGTAGATGTGTCATCAAACAATGGAGAAAGTCTTTTCTATATCAGAGGAGGTAGATATAACAATTTTGTATCACGAATGAGTAAGGAAGAAGTGGCTGCTGCTGGAGCTGTTATTGTGCTCAGAAACAAAAAAGCAATCGCAAACATACCTAAACCAAGAGAATACAAAGAACCATCTGCCTATATCATACAACTAGGTTTTGGACCTAAAATAAAAAGCCTATTATTATTGAGCGAACTAAAAAAAGCCAATATACCTGTACTCCAGAATGTAGTGAGCGATTCCCTGTCTGATCAATTACACGAAGCAGACAAAAAAAATGTAAGATTTGCGGTAATTGTTGGTCAAAAAGAATATATTGAAGATAAAGTGATTTTAAGAGACCTAAAAGCTAGAAATCAAACCACAATACCTGTTAGCAAATTAGCGGCAGCCTTGAAACAAGTTACATAAATTATCTATTGCAGCCATATCGTCAGTATGGTATGCTCTTCCGACATATGGCTATAAATGTAGAAGTAGAAAAGAATAATCAAGAAAGTACAGCAAACCTTCTCCGTCGTTTTACAAAGCGTGTACAAGGTTCAGGTATTGTTTATAGAATGCGAAAAAATCGTTATCATAAACGTGCGCTATCACCTGCTGTAACACGAACAGCTAAACTCAAAAAACTTGCAGGTAAGAAAAAATACGAAACATTATTAAAGCTCGGAAAAATTCAAGAACGACCGCCAAAACGAGGTCGGCGATAAAAAATTCCTGTTTAAATTTAAACAGGAATTTTTTATAATCCCCTCTTATTATAATCGTAATATAAAGTGGCTGAAAATATAGTTACATGCCATAATATCGTTTATGATAACCAACATATCTTCAACGGTAAAATCACATCCTACACTTCCCTACGACAAAATAAAGAAGGAGATATTAGGTGACAAATATGAGCTCTCGCTTGTGTTCATTGGTAAAATTCGAGCAAAATCATTAAATATAAAATACAGAAACAAAAACTACACTCCAAATATATTATCATTCACTCTAGATACTAAATCAGGTGAGATATTTATAACACCAGAATTAGCTAAGATTGAATCTAAAAAATTTGACATGACACCTAATGGATATATAGGTTTTTTATTTATCCACGGATTACTTCATTTGAAAGGATACAGTCATGGGGATACAATGAAGAAAGCCGAAAAAAAATACAAAACTGAGTTCAATCTTAAATGAGCTCGGTTATGTATACTTATTTTATAGATTATTAAGCATGTCAAATCATATAGTTACAGGAATTGATGTAGGAACCTACCAAGTAAAGGTGGTTGTTGTTCAATATCAGAAACACGGAAAGACTAAAGCTTTGCCTAAAATTATTGGTACAGGCTATGCAGAGAGTCGTGGGCTCAGAAATGGATACATAATAAATGAAAATGATGTGAGACGTAGTGTACGAAATGCTATAGCACAAGCAGAAAAAGCTAGCGGTGCACATATAAAGAGCGCCTATGTATCGATAGGTGGTATAGGTCTCGATGAATTACACTCACACGGAGAAGTTATTACATCTAGAGCTGACTCAGAAATAACACATGTTGATATAGATAAGGCAATGAGTGTTAGCGAGGATCACATAATAGACCACATACCCAACAGAAAAATACTTCACGCAATTCCACTTTCATTCACTATTGATGGAGAAAAAGTAATGGGACGACCTAATGGAATGAAAGGTACGAGATTAGAAGTGGAATCAATGTTTATTACTTCAATAGAACAACACCTGAACGATTTAGTCGCGTCAATAGAGAGTATAGGTGTTATGGTAGAAGATGTGATGGCATCACCACTTGCTGGTAGCTTAGTAATGATTTCTAAAACTCAGAAACGTGCAGGTTGTGTGTTGGCTAATATAGGCTCAGAGACAGTATCAATCATAGTATTTGAAAACAGTATACCTATCTCCTTAAAAGTCCTTCCCATTGGTTCTAACGACATAACTAATGATATAGCTTTAGGTCTAAAAATTCCACTTGATGAGGCAGAAAAAATTAAACGTGGTGGAATGTCTAGTACAACATATTCAAAGCGCAAACTTGATGAAATCATATCTGCACGACTTAGTGATATTTTTGAACTTATTGGTGCTCATCTTAAAAAAATCGGACGTGACGGATTATTACCTGCTGGAGTAATAATCACAGGCGGAGGTTCTGGTGTGTCTACAATAAAAGATTTGGCTAAAGTAGCATTAAAATTACCTTCAAAAATAGCAACTCTTGACCCCGGAGAAAATGGAGAAGTAAAAGACGCATCGTGGGCTGTTGCATATGGACTTTGCATTTGGGGTGTTTCTGGTAGTGAAGAAGAGAGTGGTGTTGCTTTGGCAAGACACACAGGCAATTCTATAATTAATTGGTTCAAACAATTTCTTCCTTAATACTATTTTGATGTTTCTAATGACACATATTTTGACTTTCTGCAATCACACGAGAGTCATTTTTGTCAATATAGTGACATACTTTTTTGTTCATGTATTATACATATAATATTTAATCGGATATTATCACGTCATATAAAATATGGAACAAATTAAATCAGATGTTGAATCATTCGCACGAATCCGAGTAATTGGTATCGGAGGATCAGGTAGCAATGCAATAAACCATATGGTTGGTGCAAAAGTTAAGGGTGTTGAATTTATTTCTATCAACAGTGATGCGCAAGACCTTCATCATTCTTCAGCAAAGAAAAAAATTCATGTTGGAAAAAACTTAACACGGGGTCTAGGAGCTGGAGGTGATCCTGATATTGGACGAAGAGCCGCAGAAGAAACCCGCGAAGAAATTGCAAACGCAATCAAAGGATCGGATATGGTATTCATTACTGGGGGGATGGGTGGTGGAACAGGAACTGGTGCCGCACCAGTAATTGCAAAAATTGCTCGCGAAAGCGGCGCATTAACAGTTGGTGTTGTTACAAAACCCTTCCTGTTTGAGGGGCAAGAACGTATGCGACTTGCACTTCAGGGTATTGAAGAACTTAAAAAAGAAGTAGATGCACTCATTACAATCCCTAATGACCGTCTACTTGCTATCGTAGACAAAGAAACAAGCGTTGGAAGTGCCTTTGAACAATGCGATAGCGTATTAAAGCAAGCTGTGGAAGGTATTTCAGACCTTATTACTATGCCAGGTATCATTAATGTTGACTTCGCTGACATAAGAAGCGTTATGGAAAATGCTGGGTCAGCTCTTATGGGTATTGGAATCTCTACTGGTGAAAAACGTGCAGAAGAAGCCGCTCTTGGAGCAATCAATTCTCCCCTTCTCGAAGTATCAATCACAGGGGCACGAGGAGTACTATTTGCAATTGCTGGAGGAGACGACCTTGGAATGCTTGAAATTCAAGATGCTGCGCGTGTAATTACTGAATCTATTGATCCTCATGCTAAAGTAATTTTTGGTGCAATTAAAAATGACAAACTAAAGAAAAATGAGGTTAAGGTAACTGTTATTGCAACGGGCTTCCCAGAAACAGATACTCATCAAAACATACAAACAAGTAGAGAGAATGTTTCATCAAAAAAAGAAGATACGAAAGAGGAATCTAAAGGAAAAATATTCAACTCAATAGGCGGAAGCCGAGAATCTGATACAAAATCTAAAGAAACTGTTGTGTCTTCCAAAAAAGATACCGTTACACAACATAAACCAGTAGACCCAGTAGACGAAGAGGATGAAGGAGACTGGGGTGCTGTACCTGCATTTCTACGTCGTTCCAAACTGAAATAAATTTTAGTTTAGACTGGTAGAAATACAAATAGCACACAAGTGGTGTAGAAAAGCATTAAAAAATCGAGACCTTCGTCTCGATTTTAGCTTTTCTAAGGTGAAGCGATATTTCGGCTATTACTAATGCCGAAACCGCTAGCCCAGGCAAGGGCTTATGAATGTTAGTGAATTAGTAACCTGACACCTGTCCTTGCATTTCTATGAAGGTCAAAACTAAAGTAAAGAAAACATAATCTGTAAATTACTAAACAAAACCGCATCTAGCGGTTTTATTATTATCATAAATTGATGTTATAATTTTCTTCTATACAAATTATTAACTTTATATTTAATTAAATGTTTGACTTAGCAATTATAGGAGGAGGACCAGCAGGAACATCAGCAGGAGTTTATGCCGCACGGAAACAACTTAATACCATATTCATAACAAAAGAATGGGGCGGACAAAGCATGGTTTCTCCAGATATACATAATTGGATAGGTACAAGAAGCATCTCAGGAGACGAACTTGCTAAAAATATGCAAGAGCACCTAAAAGAATATGCTGGTAAGTTTATGACCATAACGGACAACGTAGAAGTGTCAGACATCACCAAAATAGATGGTGGTTTTAGCATCAAATTAAACAACGGAGAAACAAAAGAGGCTAAAACAATTATGATTGGTACTGGATCAAAACGACGCAAACTACCAGTACCGGGTGCAGAAGAATTTGACCAAAAAGGACTTACATACTGTGCAACATGTGATGGTCCATTATTTGCTGGACGTGATGTTGTAGTTATTGGTGGAGGAAATGCTGGTTTTGAGACTGCTTCACAGCTACTTGCTTACGCAAAAAGCGTTACATTGCTTCACCGTGGACCTGCATATAAGGCTGATGCAATAACAGTTGAAAAAGTGTTAGCTCATGAAAATATGACTGGTATTCTGAATGCACAAACATCAGAAGTACTAGGAGATAAATTTGTGACTGGAATCAAATATAAAGATGGAGAAGGTGGAGAAGAACACGAGCTTAAAGTTGGTGGAATATTTGTAGAAATAGGACTTGTTCCAAATACTGAATTTATTTCAAACTCTGTAGAACTTGATGAATACAAACGAATAAAAATAGACCCGTGGACACAACAAACTAATACGGAAGGAATATGGGCAGCCGGAGATTGTACAAATGTTAGATATCATCAAAATAATATATCTGCAGGAGATGCTATTAAAGCACTGGAAGATATTTATATATACATAAAAAATAAATAGATACGTATAACACAAAATATCAAAAAACCGCCAACGGCTTGGCGGTTTTTTGAACAACGTAGAGCTTTTTGTTGTCTTGCGAGCCACAATTGTACTCAAGCGAGTACTAGTATGTGAAGAAAATCACCACACTCGTAAGACTTATATAAAGACTCTCATTCCAATAAATCATTGTCAATACCCAATTACAGTAGTGAAAAAATGCATTGTATAAGCCATTTTGGTGATATCTAGTGGATAACTTGGTGTACAACTCTGTACATAACTATGTGTCAAAATATGTGTTTATTGATGTGTATATTGATATAAATTAATATTTTATAAAAAATAAAAAAACAGAACATACAAACAATCTTGTATGTTCTGTTATATTCATAGAATTAATTGAACAACTTCTGAGACACTATACATCTACCAAGACGTACTGTTTCAAGAGCGTGCTGTGTTTTTGTAATCGTGTTACCTATTAGCATGGCTTTCAGAACTGTATAAATACAGAGAAGATATCAAACGCAACACTATTAATCTTATTGTTTTAGTGAATTAACTTTATTTTTTTGTACTCTCTTTGGATAAGCCAGAAAATAACAATGTCAACAAAGATAACGCTTAGCAATATCAATGAGTTAGTATTTACAAAACGATATAGCTCATAGAGTACAAAGAACGCTATGAGCCACAAGCTTACAGGAAATGCCCACATTTTATGTCTGAGTAAGTTTGTAGATAAAAAAATGTCTGTGACACCCCAGAATATAAAATAAGTAGATAAAAAGTATGTAACCGACAGTGGCTGAAGTTGTAAAAAATAATTGATGGCAGAGAATAAAAAACCTGAAGGGTCTTCTATAAGTTCTTGCCCCATTATATTATAAAGCAATTCAGAAATTGGCATATTAATTAACTTCAATAATGCGAGGCCGAGCAGTGTTCGTAGTACACCATATAGTATTCGCCAATACATTCCAATTTGAAACAATTTACTTTCCATCGGCAAAGTATACCAGTTCTAAACACACTGTGTGATATTTTGAAATATGTTGATAAATATGGTTTCTATACACATCTTTTCAACTTGTGACATCAAGGGAAAACCTTTCATTACATGAAAGGTTTAGATTGTATGATATTTCTGCAAAATATCGACAACCTTTTCGATTCCCAAGCAACCTGCTCCCAGCAGGTTGCGTGGGGTCACAGGGAATCAGTCAGGAGTCTGTTAAAAACATGTTCGTAAACTCACTATTTTTATACAGCTCACTACCCTGTCTCGAAATTAAAATTTCTCCGACTTTCGATTATCTCAATCGATTCACTTCATATACAAAAAGCGCCCTAAGGCGCTATTGTGTTTGTGACCCCACGGGGAATCGAACCCCGATTTCCAGGATGAAAACCTGATGTCCTAACCATTAGACGATGGGGCCAAAACAATTTGGTAAATTGTTTTGGTTTCGCTTAAATTCTATTTAAACAATCAAAATTAAAAACAATATATGCTATTAACAACGGGCATATACTACCTAAAAATTGCCAAAAATGCTAGTTTATATCGATAGATATAATATAAAATATTGGAGGAGTGGCTGAGTGGTTGAAAGCACTGCTTTCGAAAAGCAGTGAGGTGGAAACATCTCCGGGGGTTCGAATCCCTTCTCCTCCGCAATGATTAGCAAGGATGGATGGGAACCATCCGAGCTAATTATCATTTCGAGAGAAGGAAGGGGTTCGAAAAGGTTAACTAGTATTTTGTGACGTAAGGAAACAAAATACTGATAACCTGAACAGAAGCTGTAAGCTTCGAATCCCTTCTCCT
>VAPH01042986.1_pt1 | contig 21930 bp, 19 predicted proteins | sample 3393861 | NCBI WGS metagenome assembly VAPH01 (sample SAMN08290439, study PRJNA428436) | hydrothermal vent metagenome | isolation source: Deep-sea hydrothermal vent chimney | place: Atlantic Ocean: South-mid Altantic Ridge | reverse complement strand
GTAGGCCTGTGGGTGTATTTTATGCGCCAGATGCAGGGCGGCGGCGGTGGGCGCGGTGCCATGTCGTTTGGCAAAAGCAAAGCAAAGCTGCAGGGTGAGGATCAGGTTAAAGTCACTTTTGCTGATGTTGCTGGCATAGAAGAAGCCAAGGAAGAAGTCGAGGAACTGGTTGAGTTCCTGCGTAATCCGGGTAAATTTCAGAAACTGGGTGGCCACATACCACGCGGTGTACTGATGCTGGGCTCGCCGGGTACCGGCAAAACCCTGTTGGCCCGGGCGATTGCAGGCGAGGCCAAGGTGCCTTTCTTTTCTATTTCCGGTTCCGACTTTGTAGAAATGTTTGTTGGTGTGGGTGCATCCCGCGTACGTGATATGTTCGACCAGGCCAAGAAACACGCACCCTGCATCATCTTTATCGATGAAATTGATGCGGTAGGACGCCATCGTGGTGCCGGTCTGGGTGGCGGGCATGATGAACGTGAGCAGACTCTGAACCAGTTGTTGGTTGAAATGGATGGGTTTGAAGGTGGGGAAGGCGTTATTGTTATTGCCGCAACCAACCGCCCCGATGTATTGGATCCTGCATTGCTGCGCCCCGGCCGTTTTGACCGGCAGGTTGTTGTTCCATTGCCGGATATTCGTGGTCGTGAAGGTATTTTGAAAGTCCACATGCGCAAGGTGCCGCTGGCTGATGATGTTGTTCCTCGCACCATAGCACGCGGTACACCCGGGTTTTCGGGTGCTGATCTGGCCAATCTGGTTAACGAGGCTGCACTGTTTGCCGCCCGGGAATCCGCCAAGACGGTTTCCATGGATCACTTTGAAGCCGCCAAAGACAAGATCATGATGGGTGCGGAACGGCGCTCGATGGTGATGTCTGAGAAAGAGAAGAAACTGACGGCCTATCACGAAGCCGGCCACGCCGTTGTGGGTCGCCTGGTACCGGAACATGACCCGGTTTATAAGGTGAGTATCATTCCCCGCGGGCGCGCACTGGGCATCACCATGTTCCTGCCGGAGCAGGATAAGTACAGCGTTTCGCGCAAGCAACTGGACAGCCAGTTGGCCAGCTTGTTTGGTGGCCGGGTAGCCGAGGAACTGGTGTTTGGTATTGAGAACGTCACCACCGGTGCTTCGAATGACATTGAACGTGCGACAGCCATTGCCAGGAATATTGTCACCCGCTGGGGCCTGACCGAGGCACTGGGTCCGTTGACCTACTCCGAGGATGAAGAGGAGGTTTTTCTCGGTCGATCGGTAACCCAACACAAGCATGTTTCTGATGAGACTGCCCGCAGGATTGACGTCGAGATTCGCAAGATTGTGGAAACGGCACACAAGACTGCAACAGATCTGATTATGGCGAATAGGGACAAGCTCGAAATCATGACCGAGGCGCTGATGAAATATGAAACCATCGATGCAGCTCAGATTGACCAGATCATGGAAGGCAAAATACCGGACCCGCCAGAGGACTGGGATGATTCCAACTCCGGTGGTGGCAAAAAAGCAAAAAAGGACCCGTCTGAGGTCGCATCAGAAAAATCGGATGACAGTCCTTCCATCGGTGATCCGGCTGAGCAGCACTAGGAAGACCTGCCATTAAACCAGAATCGTTTCGTAGGGTGGACATTTATGTCCACCGTTAGCTACAAGGTCATTTGTATTCCGTGGACATAAATGTCCACCCTACGGCCGTAAAGGATGTAATGGAACCAGGTATTCACCAACTTGATTGCGCTGGCCGGATAGTCATATTGGATCAGCCGCGGATAATGGGTGTTCTGAACATCACGCCGGACTCTTTTTCTGACGGTGGCCAGTGGCTACAGGCGGATGAGGCCATTCGGCACGCATTAGCAATGCAGGAAGCGGGAGCTGACATTATTGATGTCGGCGGTGAATCAACCCGCCCTGGAGCGCAGGCGGTGCCGTTGCAGCAGGAACTCGACCGGGTGATTCCGGTGATCGAAGCCATCACGCCGCAGCTGACCGTGCCTGTGTCCATTGATACGAGCAAGCCCTCTGTCATGCGCGCAGCCGTAGCCGCCGGGGCGGGCATGATCAATGACGTTTTTGCACTGCGACGCGATGACGCCATGGAGGCTGCTGCCGACCTGGCTGTTCCGGTGTGCCTGATGCACATGCAGGGTGAACCGCGAGTAATGCAGGCTGATCCGACGTACGAAGATGTTGCGGTTGAAGTAAGGCAGTTTCTGCTGAAGCAGGCAGAACAGTGCGAGCAAAGCGGCATACTACCGGAAAATATCATACTGGATCCTGGTTTTGGTTTTGGCAAGACCCTGCAACACAACATTAGCTTATTTCACGCGTTGCCAGTGCTGGTGGATGCGGGTTATCCCGTATTGGTCGGCCTGTCTCGCAAGGCGATGCTTGGGCAGTTGACGGGCAGGGAGACAGCAGGGCGTTTGTCTGGCTCTGTAACGGCTGCCACACTGGCTGTTTTACTGGGTGCGGCAATCGTTCGCGTGCATGATGTGGCAGAAACACGTGATGCTCTCGCGATCGCCACTGCACTGTGGGCTTCAGAGTTGTAAAATACTTCATTATGATCAAAAAATACTTTGGAACAGACGGGATACGTGGTCACGTGGGGGACGCACCCGTGACCGCCGATTTCATGCTGCGTATGGGCCGCGCCGCAGGAAAAATACTGGCTTACCAGGATTCGCGTTCAGTCGTTATCGGTAAGGATACGCGCATATCAGGCTACATGTTTGAATCGGCGCTGGAGGCTGGTCTGGCTGCAGCAGGTGCCAATGTTGCTTTATTGGGGCCAATGCCCACACCTGCCATTGCCTACCTGACGAGAACCCTGAATGCCTGTGCAGGTATTGTTATCAGCGCTTCGCACAACCCCTTCTACGACAACGGTATCAAGTTCTTTTCCGCTGATGGTGAAAAACTGCCCGAAGATGTGGAGCGGGCCATTGAAGCGGAACTCAACCAGCCGTTTTCTACCGTAGATTCCAAAAAAATGGGCAAGGCAGTTCGTATTGAAGATGCTGCTGGTCGTTATATTGAGTTTTGCAAAGGCACCATACCCTTCAGCATCCTGTTCAGTGGCCTGAAGATTGTTGTCGACTGTGCCAATGGAGCAACGTACCGGGTTGGTCCGGCCGTATTGAGAGAATTGGGTGCAGATGTTATAGCCATTGGCAATGACCCCGATGGCTTGAATATCAACCATGACTGTGGATCAACTCACCCGGAATTTGTCAGTCAGGCCGTGGTGAAACATGGTGCCGACGTTGGCATCGCCCTGGATGGTGACGGCGATCGGGTCATCATGGTGGATGCCAGCGGCGAAACCGTTAATGGTGACGAACTGCTTTACATCATGGCCACTGCCCGCCAGGACAGTGGGCAGCTACAAGGTGGTGTTGTCGGGACGGTGATGAGTAATTTTGGCCTGGAGTTGGCGCTGAAAGAACGTAATATCCCTTTTCAGCGCACCTTGGTCGGCGACCGTAATGTGCACAGGGCCATGGTCAGCAACGGCTGGACGCTGGGTGGGGAGGCCTCGGGCCACCTGCTGTGCCTGGACAGAACCAGCACCGGTGATGGCATCGTGAGTGCATTGCAAATTCTGGAAGTTATGGTGAGTACCGGTAAAGGTCTTGATGAACTGGCAGCGGACGTGCAAAAGCTGCCGCAGGTCATGATCAATGTACCGGTGAATGGCCAGGTAGTAGATTTTACCGATTCTGACACGATCAAAGATGCGGTGAGATCTGCAGAGGCTCAACTGGGTGATACCGGCAGAGTGATACTGCGCCCATCGGGTACTGAACCATTGATCAGGGTAACCCTGGAAGGCGCGGACGAAAGCCAGGTCAATCGACTTGCCAAAGAACTGGCCAACGTGGTACGCAACGAACTGGCAGGTTAATGTACTGTCAACCTTATAAAGCAGGATCAGTGGTCAGAAGAATGTCCGTCACGGCGTTACACTCAGCAGTACTGTAGGAGGGATCAGCTCCGCTGGTCGCGATTAAGCAGCAAACTAATGGAAGCAGTCAATATAGCAGAAACACCGCATCATGCAGGACGCCGCAATCTGAGTTTGCTTAGCTTCAATATCCAGACAGGCGTTGAGACCCGTGATTTTCATGAGTACGTCACCAAGAGCTGGAAACACCTGCTGCCGCTGCGGGAGCGAATGTCGAACCTGAACCAGATTGCCATGTTGATCCACTCCTACGATCTGGTGGGCCTGCAGGAAGTAGATTCAGGCAGTTTACGCACCGGCTTTCTCGATCAGACGGAATACCTCGCCCACCGGGCACGATTTCCATACTGGTACAAGCAGGTCAATCGCAGCCTGGGCAAGATCGCCCAGCACAGCAACGGTGTGCTCAGCCGCCTTCGTCCAAACACAGTTAACGAACACAAACTACCCGGTCTGCGGGGGCGGGGTGCCATGCTGGTGGAGTTACTGACCAATCGAGAGCCGTTGCTGGTATGCATCATGCACCTGGCACTTGGAAAACGCGCCCGCTCGCGCCAGTTGGCGTATATAAGCGAGTTGGTTGGTGAGTGCTCCCAGTTAGTGGTGATGGGAGACTTTAATTGCGGAGTCCGTTCGCGGGAGCTACAGGAACTCGTACACAGCACACACCTGCAGCTTCCCACTGAAGAAATGAAGACCTTTCCCAGTTGGCGCCCGAGCCATAAATTCGACCATATCCTGATCTCTGATTCTTTGTGCCTGAAGAAAGCCGATGTATTGGCGCATACCCACTCTGACCATTTGCCGATCTCAGTAGAAATCGAACTTCCAGAGGGGGTGTTTTTCGAGACCTGACGGGGGTGGTTTCAGATCACTCCAAGATCTTTACCGACCTTGATAAAGGCGGTAATTGCGCGATCCAGGTGGTGTTTTTTGTGTGCAGCCGAAATCTGTACACGAATGCGCGCCTCGCCCCTGGGTACGACCGGAAAGAAGAAGCCGATGACGTAGATGCCTTCATCCAGCAGGCAGGCCGCAAATGCCTGTGCCAGTGGTGCGTCGTATAACATGACGGGCACGATCGGATGACTACCCGCTTTTATGTCGAACCCCGCAGCGTTCATCTGCTCACGGAAATAGACAGTGCTGCTTTCCAGTCTGTCCCGCAATTGTGTTGAGCTGGACAGCATTTCAAACACTTTGATCGATGCAGCCACCAAGGGCGGCGGCAGGGTATTGGAAAACAGATAGGGACGTGAGCGCTGTCTGAGCAGGTCGATGATGGCCTGATGCCCGGTTGTGAAGCCGCCGGAACCACCGCCCAGGGCTTTGCCCAGCGTTGATGTGAAAATATCGATTTTGTCCATGACGCCATGAAACTCGGCGGAGCCTCGCCCGGTCGCACCCATGAAACCGGTGGCGTGGCTGTCATCGACCATGACCAACGCGTCATAACGTTCGGCAAGCGCCGTGATTTTGTCCAGCCTGGCAATGTAGCCATCCATGCTGAAAGTACCGTCAGTGGCGATCAGGCGGGTGCGGCAGCCCTGAGTGTCCTGCAAGGCTTTTTCCAGCGCAGCCATGTCACTATTTGCATAGCGGTGCCGTTGCGCTTTACACAGGCGAATGCCATCGATGATGGAGGCGTGGTTCAGAGTATCCGAAATGACAGCGTCTTCGGGCCCAAGCAGGGTTTCAAACAAGCCGCCATTGGCGTCAAAACACGATGTGTACAGAATGGCGTCGTCAGTATCGAAGAAATCAGCAATCGTTTTTTCAAGCTGTTTGTGCAAATCCTGTGTGCCACAGATGAAACGCACCGAGGCGAGACCAAAACCATGGTCATCCAGGGCCTGGTGTGCCGCTGCGATCACGTCCGGGTTATCTGCGAGCCCCAGATAATTATTGGCACAAAAATTCAGTACTTGAGCACCGTTCTGAACCTCGATCTCCACCCGCTGCGGCGTGGTGATCACACGCTCCGTTTTGTACAGACCAGCAGCACGGATTTCATCCAGCATTGTATTCAGTCGTTGCAGTGACACCATAGCGATAAACCTTTAAATTTTGCCGGTCCAGTCACACACCACTTTGCCGCTTTGTCCTGCGCGCATCAACTGGAAGCCGGTCTCGTACTCGTCAATCGGAATGTGATGGGTCATGGCTTTATGCAGGGGGAACCCGGTTAGCACCATCTGTGTCATTTTGTACCAGGTCTCGTACATGCGGCGGCCATAAATGCCATGCAGTTCGAGCCCCTTGAATATGATCTGGTCCCAGTCGACACTGGTGCCAGCGGGCAATAACCCCAGCAGCGCGACTTGCCCGCCATTGAACATGTGATGCAGCAGATCATTGAATGCGGTGGGTTGGCCGGACATTTCCATGCCAATATCAAAACCTTCGATCCCCAGTTCTTTTACGGTGTCTGCAATGGACTCCCGCGTTACATTAACGGTGTGTGTTGCACCCATTTTAGTAGCCAGGTTCAGGCGGTAATCATTCACGTCTGTAATAACGACATGGCGTGCACCCACATGTTTGCAAATGCCTGCTGCGATAATCCCGATCGGGCCGGCACCGGTGATCAGGATGTCCTCGCCGACAAGGTCAAACTGCAGCGCGCAATGGGCGGCGTTTCCGAACGGGTCAAAACAGGCAGCCAGTTCGGGAGCAATTTCCTCTGGAATTGGCCACAAATTGGTCGCTGGAACAGCAATATATTCAGCAAATGCGCCGTCGCGGTTGACACCAATCCCGACCGTATTAGGGCACAGGTGACGTTTGCCGGCGCGGCAGTTACGGCAGTAGCCGCACACGATGTGCCCTTCGGCAGACACGCGGTCATCGATCTTGTAGTTGGTCACACCCAGGCCCAGTTCAACGATCCGGCCGACAAACTCATGGCCGATGACGAGCCCCGGCCTGATGGTTCTTTGTGACCATTCATCCCAATTATAAATATGCACATCTGTACCGCAGATGGCCGTTTTTTCCACTTTAATCAGCACTTCGTTGGTACCGGTTTGTGGCATGGCAACTTCATCCATCCAGATACCTTGTGCTGCTTCACGTTTCACCAGTGCCCGCATGGTTTGCGACATGATTGCTCCTGTAATAACTCGGCAGACGATTGCTCGTTGGCAAGTTGTAAATTATACCGGACCGCGCCAGCGGATGTGCTTTGACATACGCAGTTGGCGGGAATGGCTATGTGCTGGCTCAGCGTGTATTCTATCGGGTTCCCGGTTTATGTATCAGGACAAGGTTTAGGCAATGAAAGGCAAGCTTTTTATCAAGACTCACGGCTGCCAAATGAATGAGTACGATTCCGACAAGATGGCGGATGTGTTGGCAGCGTCGCATGGTCTGGAACTGACCGATTCTGCAACGGATGCGGACGTGATCCTGGTTAATACCTGCTCCATTCGTGAAAAAGCGCAGGAAAAAGTTTTTTCACAACTGGGCCGTTGGAAAAAACTTAAATCTGACGGCCGCAAAGTTGTTATCGGTGTGGGTGGTTGTGTTGCCAGCCAGGAAGGCGAAGCCATCATAAAGCGGGCACCTTACGTGGACCTGGTATTTGGGCCACAGACGTTGCACCGCCTGCCGGAGATGATCGATGCCATACGCCAAACCGGTCAGCCAAAGGTAGATATATCCTTTCCGGAGATTGAGAAATTCGACAATCTGCCGGTTGCCGGCGCCAGCGGCCCGAGTGCCTTTGTAACGATCATGGAGGGCTGCTCCAAATACTGTACCTTCTGCGTTGTGCCCTATACACGGGGTGAGGAGGTCAGTCGTCCTGTGGATGACGTGGTGGCCGAATGCGCCAGCCTGGCCGAACAGGGTGTCAAGGAAATCAACCTGCTGGGGCAGAATGTCAATTCATTTGATGGGGTGCTGGATGATGGAAGCAGGGCGGACCTGGCCTTGTTGATCCACTATGTCGCAAGCATTGACGGAATTGAAAGAATTCGTTTTACCACTTCACACCCGGTGGAGTTTTCCAGCAGCCTGATAGAGGCGTTTGGTGAGATACCCAAATTGGTGAATTACGTCCACCTTCCGGTACAGAGCGGTTCCGACCGTGTGTTGGCGATGATGAAACGTGGCCACACAGTGCTCGAATACAAACAGAAAATTCGTCGATTGCGTGAGCAGCGACCCAACATCAGCCTGTCTTCTGATTTTATTGTCGGTTTTCCGGGTGAGACCGAATGGGATTTTGAGGATACGATGAAGTTGATCGCTGAAATAAATTTTGACCAGAGCTTCAGCTTTATATACAGCGCCCGACCGGGCACGCCGGCATCCACTTTGCCAGATGACACGCCGATGGAGGTGAAAAAGGAGCGCCTGGCGCGGTTACAGGCTTTGATAAACCACCAAGCTGGCGAAATCAGCAAGGGCATGGTGGGTGGCACCGAACGCATCCTGGTCGAAGGGTTCAGTAAAAAAGACCCCCGGCAACTGGCCGGTCGCACGGAGAACAACCGGGTGGTCAATTTTGATGGGCCTGCCGGCTTGATCGGGCAATTTGTCGATGTGATCATTACCGAGGCACTCAGCAATTCATTGCGTGCCCGTATGGTCATGGCGGCTACACAACCGGCTGCCGTCGCGTGAATCCTTTTTGCCAATGAGCGAGCGCATTAACCTGGAGTTGGAACCAGCGGATACCGAGCGTCTCGCCAATCTGTGCGGGCAGTTCGACCAGCATCTGAAGCAGATCGAAAGTCGCCTGCAGGTGGACATTTTTTGTCGTGGAAACCTGTTTACGGTACAGGGCGAAGCACGTCAGGCGCGTGCTGCCAGTCGCCTGATAAAACAGTTGTACAAGCTTTCCGAAACAGAAATGTTAACACCGGAACTCATCAATTTGCATCTGCAGGATTCGGGTATTGCCGAGATTGCCGGTGCAGAATTTGATGAAGCAGAATCACACCCTGACGATATCACCGTCATCACCAAGCGTGGTGCTATTCGTGGACGGGGGCCGAACCAGAAGCTGTATTTGCGCAATATCAACAAGTTTGCGGTGAATTTTGGAATTGGCCCCGCCGGCACCGGCAAGACTTTCCTGGCCGTCGCCAGTGCCGTCGATGCACTACAGTCAGACAATGTGCAACGGATTGTTCTGGTGCGCCCGGCAGTCGAAGCGGGTGAGCGGCTGGGCTTTCTGCCGGGTGATCTGGCCCAGAAAGTCGACCCGTATTTACGACCACTCTACGATGCCCTGTATGAAATGTTGGGCTTCGACCATGTATCCAGGCTGATAGATCGCAATGTTATTGAGGTCGCGCCGCTGGCATTCATGCGGGGGCGCACGCTGAACGATGCCTTTGTGATTCTCGACGAGGCCCAAAATACCACCACCGAACAAATGAAAATGTTCCTGACACGCATCGGCTTTGGATCTACAGCCGTGATTACCGGGGATGTTACACAGATTGACCTGCCACGGCATCAGCTTTCGGGGCTGAAGCATGCAGTGAAAATTCTCAGGGAAGTGGATGGCATCAGTTTCACTTACTTCAATGCCCGTGATGTCGTCAGGCACCCGATGGTTCAACAAATTGTGCAGGCTTATGACAAAGCCAGCGCAGACGATAATGCGGATGCCGATTAAACATATGGCCATCGACGTGCAGATCCAGCGCGCTACCCGTTCTGCTGCAATTCCCGATGACGAGCAATTCCGGCTCTGGGTGGGACTTGTGGTTGCAGATGAAAGAATGGAGTTGGGCAAGAATGACCTGGCACTGGCCATTCGCGTCGTTGATGAAGAAGAGGGTCTGCACTTTAACCGGAAATACCGGGGTGAAGACCACGCAACAAATATACTGTCTTTTCCGGTTGAATTACCTGAGGGGCTGCCACCAGGGGTTGAGCAATCTCATTTGGGTGACCTGCTGATATGCGCGCCGCTGGTGGTGCGTGAGGCAATTGAGCAGGGCAAACCTGAAATAAACCACTGGGCACACCTGACCATTCACGGCGTGCTGCATTTGCTCGGGTTTGACCACAGGCAGGATGAGGGCGCTGCTTTAATGGAAAAACTGGAAACAGAGTTACTTGCCGGGCTGGAAATTCCAGATCCTTATCAGGTCGGTACTTGATCACCTCTCCCACATGCTAAAATATGGCCATGAGCGAAGATCAATCGAGTAACGGTTCCAGCCCAAAAAGCTGGCTTGACCGCATCGCTAAATTATTCTCATCTGCCCCACGGGATCGTGAAGAACTGAAAGAGCTGATAGAGGAGTCCTGCAAAAAGGGCATAGTGGACGCCGAAGTGGTAGCCATGATCGAAGGGGCCTTCTCAGTGTCTGAAATGCAGGTTCGCGACGCAATGGTGCCGCGTTCCCATATGGTTGTCATTCCACTGGATATCCCGCTTGATGAGATCCTGCCGTTGATTCTTGAATCCGGCCACTCGCGCTTCCCCGTGATTGGTGAAGACCGGGACGAAGTGGAAGGCATATTACTGGCCAAAGACCTGTTGCGTCATTACGCAGAAAGCAAAGGTCCATTGAAAATCAGGGAACTGGTGAGGCCAGCAGTCGTCATACCGGAAAGCAAACGTCTGAATATGTTGCTGCGGGATTTTCGTGCCAGTCGAAATCACATGGCCATCGTAGTGGATGAGTACGGTGGCGTTTCCGGCCTGATCACGATTGAAGACGTGCTGGAAGAGATTGTTGGTGAAATTGATGATGAGCATGATGAAGAAGAGGAAGCCGTTATCAAGCCGCTGGGCAAGAACCGTTTCCAAATCAATGCCCTGACCGAGATCGAAGAGTTTAACGACGTATTCGGATGTAGGTTTAGCGATGAAGACTATGGTACCGTCGGCGGCCTGCTGCTGGCAGAGTTTGGTCGTGTGCCGGAAAAGGGCGATGAAGTAGTCCTGGCAGATCGCTTCAAATTTCAGGTGACCGCAGCCGACAGTCGCCGCATGATCATGTTGGAAATGACCGATACCGAGGCGGAGTAACCCTTTGCAACACTTACTTGGGCGCTACTTCCTGCTGTCGCTGTGCTTTGTCTTGCTGGCGTGGTCACGAGCCAGTTTTGCTGAGGAGATCCCGGAGGTTGAAGCGGATGCGACCGAAGTGTGGTTGCTTACCTTTGGCCCGGGTGAAAACTACTGGGAACGCTTTGGTCACAACGCCATCTGGTTAAGAGAGCCGGCGGCGGGTATCGATCACTCTTTTAATTTTGGTTATTTTGATTTCGACCAGGAGGGGTTTTTCCTGCGTTTCCTGCGTGGTCGTATGCTTTATTTTTCTGTTGCACAACCCATTGAGCGGGAACTTGAGTCCTACCGACGGGCAAACCGCAGCATCCGCGCGCAAAAGCTGGAGCTGAGCCCAGCTCAATATATCCGTTTACGTGATTACCTGCTGAATGAAGTCCGGCCGGAAAACCGCGACTACCTTTACGACCCCTATCTGAACAACTGCTCGACCCGCGTGCGGGATGCCCTGGACATTGCACTGGGGGGTGCCTTGTCAGCAGTGTCTGAAAAAGTACCGGCAAATCTCGATTTCCGTGACCAGACACGTCGCCTGACACAAATGCAGTACTGGTACTACCTGGGGCTGGAAATGGTGCTTGGGTACCCGGTGGATCGCCCCATCAGCCGTTGGGAGGAAATGTTTATTCCGATGGTGCTTGCCGCTGAGATTTCAAAAGTGACCCAGCCCGGGGGCGAGGCGGGCCAGTCACTGGTGTCGAAAGACCTGGTGTTTTTCAAGTCTTCTTTTCCTGACCCCGCGGCCGAACCGGGCAACATCTGGTATCGCTACCTGATGCTGGGCTTGCTGGTAACAGGTATTGCCTGGCTGAGCGCCAGGTTCATGCCCCCGGCATGGCTTGCAGGCTTGTGCCACGCCTGGTTATTGATTGGTGGCACCGGTGGGCTATTGCTTACATTTATGTGGTTGTTTACCGATCATGCAGTGGCCAGCACCAATGCCAACCTATTGTTATTTAACCCGCTGGTGTTGCTGGCGCTGATACCGGTGCTGAACAGGTTTGGGGCGTGGGTGTTAGCGGGTGGCGTTGTGGTCAATTTTGCACTGCTGCTGTTTCCGCAACATCAATATAACCTGGATGTACTCGCGTTGCTGGCACCCATTAACCTGGCCGTGGCTTGGTATTTCGGCAGTAAACGGAAAGTGCTGAATTTTTGAGGTTTGCTTTGCCCAGCCATCCACTTCTTTTAGACGGTCATCATTCACTTTATTTAATAGGCACTATGCGATTCTACTAAAAAGGCACCATCCTGCTGCGGCGACACGGGGGGAGAGCCCCCAGAGACACGCCGTGAACCCATCCATGGGGGCTCGGGCCTGCTCCCTGCAGGCCACGGTCTCTGGGAGCACTCCCCCCGTATCCCCGCTACGTTCAGTAGATTCTTGATGAAGGGTGGACCCGTGTTGGAGTAGCGGTCCACAGCTTCGATTACCTGTGCTGTCAGAATCCCACCCGACCAGCTACCCCCTGTCGCCGCAGCAGGATGGTGCCTATCTCATAGAATCGACCAGTGAATCTGCCGTGCAGGCTTAGAACCTCCGAGTGACTCCATCCGGATAGTGCAGGTTAAACAAAACGGGCTTTCGGAGATGTTGCGAGATGCTGAAAAGTGTCGATTCGGGGTCGGCTGTTTCAAACCTGAAAGGATCACCTGTGTCACCTACGGTTGAAACAATTGGTTTTGCTCGAGTATGTTGGTCTTTGCTGCACCATCAACAATCGTGATGACGATTAGCCGGTCATGCTCAGATTCATCCATATCGGTAATCGTACACTTGCACAGCAGGCGGGCAAGCTCCGGAATGGTATTGCTGTGCCCGACAACCAGTGCATTATGTTGTCGATCAAGCAGATTTCTGACCAGGGCAGTTTGGTCACGCGGATCGTAAATGCTCAACTCCAGTCCGAGTTGAGTGAGCAATGGCTTAGCAGTGTCGCGTGTGCGCCGGTAATCGCTGGACCAGATATCTGCAATGTCCTTGTCCCGAAACCATTCTGCAAGTTGTTTTGATCGATTTTTTCCAGCCATGGTCAAGACCGGATCATGACTGCCATCGGGTTGTTTTTCAGCGTGGCGGATCAGGTAGAGTGTGAAATTGTTGTCTGTTTCTAAAGCAAATATGCTGCTGTTGATAAAGAAAACGAGAAACAGAGTCGCTATAAAAACCTTCATTCAGCTGCTTAGTTCGGTCAGCAGTTCGGCCTGATGCTCTTGTATCAGGGGCTCAATGAGCATGTCGAGGCCACCGGAGAGCAGTTCTTCAAGCTTATAAAGTGTCAATCCAATGCGGTGGTCCGTGACCCGGCCCTGTGGGTAGTTGTAAGTGCGAATGCGTTGTGAACGGTCGCCGGATCCCACCTGTAGCTTGCGGCTTGCCGCCTGTTCCTGTGCCTGTTTTGCTTTCTCCTGCTCAAGTAAACGGGCGCTCAACAGGGACAGGGCGCGCGCTTTATTCTTGTGTTGCGAACGTTCATCCTGGCATTCGACCACGAGGCCGGTGGGCAGGTGTGTGATGCGTATGGCTGAATCGGTGGTGTTCACATGCTGGCCGCCTGCGCCGGAGGCCCGGAAGGTATCGATTCTGAGGTCCGATGTTTGTATATCCACCCCCTCAATGCTCTCCCTTTCGGCCAGGATCGCGACCGTGCAGGCCGAGGTATGTATGCGGCCCTGAGATTCGGTTTCAGGAACCCGCTGCACGCGGTGGGTGCCGGATTCAAATTTAAGCCTGGAATAGGCACCCTGGCCAATAATGCGGGCAACTATCTCCTTGTATCCGCCGTGCTCACCATGGCTGGTATGGATGATTTCCATTCGCCATTTGTGGTTGTCAACATAACGGCTGTACATGCGGAACAGGTCGCCCGCGAACAGGGCCGCCTCGTCGCCGCCCGTTCCAGCCCGGATTTCGAGGAATATATTGTTGTCATCGTCCGGGTCTTTGGGCAGCAGCAGGAAACTCAGTTGTTCTTCCAGTGCCTGTTGTTGCGCAGTGGCCTCGGATAATTCTTCGCTGGCGAGTTCACGCATGTCCGCATCGGAACTCTTGAGCAGGCTTTGGGCATCTGCAATCGATTCGCCGGCTTGCTGCCACTGGGACCAGGTAGATACGATCGGCTCCAGGTGGGAGTACTCAACTGATAGTTCACGAAAGCGGTTCTGGTCGGCCATGACCTCCGGTGTCGCCAGCAGCAAGGCGATTTCCTCGTGCCGTTCCTGTGCCTGTTGCAGGCGGGCATGAATCGCCGGTAACAGACTCATTGATCATCTTCCGGCTCAAACAGTCGGTTTGCAACTTTCAAAAGTTCATCATCCTGGGCTTCTGCCGCCTGGCGAAGCCGCGTGGAGGGCAGGTGCAAAATACGCTTGGTCAGGGTATTGGCCAATTGTGTTATGACCTGTTCAGGGTCATTGCCCGCTGCGATTTTGCGCAGTGCTTTGGCCACCAGTTCCTCGCTGTCTTGACGGGCGTGCTTATGCAGTTTCTGCAGATAAACAGAAGCCCTCGCGCCGTTGAGCCAGCGCATGAATTCAGTGACAGCCAGGTCGACGTCGCCGGTCGCGGTTTTGGCAGCCCGATGACGCGCAGAGAGATTCCTGTCCACGACTTGTTGTAGATCATCAATGGTATAGAGATAGACATTTTTAAGTGCACCGGTTTCGGGCTCGATGTCCCTGGGTACTGCGATATCCACCAGGAACATGGGTTGATTGCGGCGTTGTTTCAACGCAGCCCTGACAGAATCAGCGCTGATCACGGGTTGCCGGCTGGCGGTGGAACTGATCAGAATATCGGCCTTATGCAGCATATCGGGCAGGTCAGTCAGGGAAACAGCGTGTGCGCCAAACTGGTCAGCCAATTCAGCGGCCCGATCAATGCTGCGGTTGGCAATGATCAGGCTTGAAACGCCTTTGTCATGTAAATGCCGACCGCATAATTCGACCATCTCTCCAGCCCCCACCAGGATCACTGTTTTGCTGGCCAGATCCCCAAATATCTGCTTTGCCAGCAGTACTGTTGTGTAGGCGACTGATACCGGATGTTCACCAATGCCGGTTTTACTGCGCACCCGCTTGCCGGTGGCGAAAGCATGCTGAAACAGGCGATCCATGACTTTGCCGACGCCACCGGCTTCACGGGCCAATTGCCAGGATTCTTTTAACTGGCCGAGAATCTGGGACTCACCCAACACCAGCGATTCCAGTCCACCAGCGACGCGAAAAAGATGCTGTACCGATTGCTCGCGTTCACGTACATAACAGTGCTCGTCCATTTCCGCAGTGGTCAAATTACCCGCATCCTGTAACCACTGGCGGACCTGCTCACGGCTGGGCTTGGGACCGATGCTATAAATCTCTGTTCGGTTGCACGTGCTGACGATCACAGCCTCTTCAACATCGCTCAGCGCACACAGTTCTTTTACCCTGTCCACGTTATCAACGCGGGCAATCGCAATCTTCTCGCGGATTTCGAGTGGTGCGGTATGGTGGCTGATTCCGGTTGTGAGCAATGGCATGGGAGTTAGTCTTTATTTTCGCGCTGATTTTGCTCGGCTATAGCGGCGATAGCAAGTCTGACATGGGCGTCGCAACCACCATTTTCTGAAAAAAGCCTGTTTATTGATAACGGGGATTGGTTCACTGGCTGCAAGCAGTTATCCTTCAGTTTATGAATGTTCACTATTGTTTCATGAAACGGGTGCCGAGCGCGGTCATTTTCGTCATGTTTTTGGCCTCGGGGTGCTCCACGATGCCACAAACGCCGTCGCCGCCAGCAGTGGCAGAGCCGCCGGGGCAGGCTGAGCCGGTCGCTGAAGGCCTTGGGGACAGTGACTTATCACCCACGGACTCGGACGTCATGTACCACGTTTTCGCCGCAGAACTGCTGGGCGCAGAAGGTGATTTTTCCGGTGCTGCAGCCGAATATCTGGAAGCTGCTCTGGCATCGCAGGACCCCGCCATTGCAGAGCGTGCTGCCAGGGTTGCCGTTTCTGCCGGTGAGTGGCAAATGGTTGCGCTGGCATCTGATCGATGGGCAGTATTAAAACCCGAGAGTCTCGACGCACACCAGTTGGCTGCCGGAAGCCGTTTGCGGGAAGGCGATTACGTGGGGGCAGAATACCAGCTTGGTCAGATTCTAAAGCTGACCGAATTCGATCAGGCGAAGGGTTGGCGTATTGTGACCTCGCTGCTGGCGCCGGCCAATGACAAGGCCCGGGCCAACAAGGTACTGAACAATCTGCTGGCAGATTTTGATGCAACTTCAAACACGGATGCGCTATACGCCCGCAGTCAGTTGGCGGCACGTGCCGGCGAGCTCGATAAAGCAAGCAAACTTGTTGATCAGGCCATTGAACTGGAACCGGGCAGGGCAGATTTACTGGCCTGGTCCGGCAGGCTGGCTGTCAACCGCCAGGATACGCAGTTGGCCCTGCAACGTTACCGGCAAGCCTGGCAGGCGAACCCTGGTGACCCGACCATTGCGACGGCCTATGCAGAGCTGCTGAAGCGCGATGGTGACCCTGAAACCGCACAGGCTGTGTTGGCGGGGTTGCCTGACACAGCAGAAATGAGGTTTGCCCGGATACTCTTTGCCCTGGAGGCCCATGACAGGGAAACCGCAGAGGCGCTGTACCGGGGTTTTGCCGATGCAGACTATCCGGAGCCTTCGAATGCCGCGTTCCAGGCGGCACAGAGCGCTGAACTGCTTGATCACAAGCGTGAGGCCATCAACTGGTACAAACAGGTGTCAGGCGACCGCTCCCTGCGAGCGATCATGCGCCAGGCTTTCCTGTTGGCCGGTCTGGGTGATGTTGATGAAGCGCGCAACCTGCTGGTGCAACTCCGTATCCAGACTGACAATAGTGTCAAATCGAGAAGCTACCAGGCAGAAGCTCAGATTTTGCAGGACGCCGGCCGCATCGACGAAGCAATTCAGATACTGAATAATGCGCTTGCCCTTCTGCCCGAGGATATTTCGTTAAGATATATGCGCGCACTGCTGGCTGTCGGTCAGGGGCAACTGGAACTGGCTGAAAGCGATTTGCGTCGAATTATTGCAGCCCAACCAGACAATGCAGCAGCCCTGAATGCACTGGGCTATACGCTGGCCGACCTGACGGACCGGTATGCGGAGGCCGAACCCATGATTGTCCGGGCTTACAAGTTGCAGCCGAATGAACCATCCATCATCGACTCGATGGGCTGGATTGCGTACCGCATGGGGCGTTTGCAGGAAGCCGAAGGCTATTTGCGCAAAGCCTGGAACATCGCTAAGGGCGCCGAGATTGCTGCCCATCTTGGGGAAGTATTGTGGGTCAGTGGCCAGAAAGATGAAGCACGGGTATTCTGGAAGACAGGCATCGGGCTGGAAAGTGACAATGAAGTCCTGATCAAAACCATGCAGCGATTTGGTGAATCACCTTGAAGCAATGGTTCTGGCTTCTGCTGGCAACCCTTTTTCTGAATGCCTGCAAGACGATGCCGGTAGCCGGACCCGGTACAGATAAACAGGCCGCTTACAAAAGCCGTGCCGAGATCATAAGCGGTATTACCGAGTGGGGCCTGGTGGGGCGAATCTCACTTGATGACGGTGAAGAGGGTGGCAGTGGCCGACTGCAATGGGTTGTCAGGGCCGATCAAAGCACGATGGATTTTCATGGCGCCATGGGCCGCGGTGCCTGGCAGCTTAAAGCCGGGCCCGAGGGTGCCGTGTTAAGGCTGGCCGATGGCAATGCGTACTTCGCCAACGCCGTGGACGCGTTGATTCAGAAACAGGTTGGCTGGCCTGTTCCGGTGAATGCCTTGCAGTGGTGGGTGCGGGGTCTGGTTGCACCGGGGGCTGTTGATGAGCAGCAGCTGGATAACGGCGGCTTGCTGACAAAACTTCAACAGTTTGGCTGGCAGATCGACTTTAATCGTTATGCATCAGATTCCGGTGTGCCGATGCCGACACGACTGGATGTCAGGCAAGAAAATTACCGCGTTAAACTGGCGATCAGTCGCTGGCAAATGCCTTCAATCAATGTCACCGCAAACTGAATTGCCAGGCAAACTGACGGCGCAGTCATGGCCGGCCCCGGCCAAGTTGAACCTGTTCCTGCGTGTTCTGGGCCGCCGCCCGGACGGTTATCACGAGTTGCAGACCCTGTTTCAGCTATTGGATTGGGGTGATGAATTGCAGATTACTGTGAATGGCAGCGGCGAAATTACCCGTACCTGTAGCAGCGATATTCTCAGCACGACTATTCCGGAGTCCAAAGATATTTGTATTCGGGCAGCAAAACTTTTACAGGCATATTGCGATGTTAGTGACGGTGCCCACATTGACCTGATAAAGAATATTCCGGTGGCTGCGGGGCTTGGTGGTGGTAGTTCAGATGCAGCAACGGTGCTGATCGCACTGAACAGGCTGTGGTGCTGCGGCCTGTCACAACAACAGCTTGCCCGGATCGGCATGGATCTCGGCGCCGATGTGCCCATGTTTGTGCATGGGCACAGCGCGTGGGCTCATGGCCGCGGTGAGCGCTTACTGCCTGTAACATTGGGGCCACGGTTTTATGTGCTGGTTTTCCCGCCGTTTGGCATTTCCACCGCGAAGGTGTTTCAATACCCCGGCTTGAAACGTGATTCGGCACCGTTGGAAATGGAAAAAGCAGGGCTGCAGCCTGGCCGGAACGACTGTCAGGCAGCGGCAGTGGAACTATTTCCGGAGCTGGCAGACATCATGCAGGATCTGCAAGCTTGGGGGCAACCGCATATGAGCGGCACCGGTAGTACGGTTTTTTTGTCATTTGATAGTGAAAAGCCTGCAATCAACACGGCAAGCAAATTGAAATGCCGATATAATGTCCGCGCTGTTGGCGGAGTCGATAGATCTCCGCTGCTGGACAGACTGTCTGCCTAGCCCGAATGCCGGTACAGTGATATGGGTTTGAGGCGATCCCGACAGAATGAAAATAAATGGGACGTGGCCAAGTTGGTTAAGGCACGGGGTTTTGATCCCCGCATTCGCAGGTTCGAGTCCTGCCGTCCCAGCCATTTTATGCGATACCCGTTTTTACACGATGACATTAAGGTAATAAACACACAGTTCTGGAAAACGACACAGTGGCCAGTCCTTCCCTGATGGTATTTGCAGGTAACGCCAACCCGAAATTGGCGAATGATATTGCCCGGGAACTCGGCATTCCCATGGGTAAAGCAACGGTTGGGCGTTTCAGTGATGGTGAAGTGGCGTTTGAAATCATGGAGAATATCCGTGGGCGTGATATTTACCTGATCCAGCCAACCTGCGCACCTACTGCAGATAACTTTGTTGAATTGCTGGTCATGGTGGATGCGATGAAACGGGCCTCAGCCTCCCGTGTTACCGCCGTTATCCCCTATTTTGGATACGCCCGCCAGGATCGTCGTCCGCGTTCTGCACGCGTGCCGATTACCGCCAAGGTCGCGGCAAAAATGATTTCAGCCGTGGGTACCGACCGCGTGGTGACCATCGATCTGCATGCCGACCAAATCCAGGGCTTCTTTGATATTCCAGTGGATAACGTCTATGCCTCACCGTTAACACTGGCTGATATATGGCAGCATCAGGGTAGCGAGGGCCTGGTAGTCGTATCTCCGGATGTCGGTGGTGTCGTGCGTGCCCGGGCGATCGCCAAACGCCTGGATGCTGATCTGGCCATTATTGATAAACGTCGTCCACGAGCCAATGTCGCCAAAGTCATGAATATCATTGGTGATGTTGATGGCAAAAGCTGCGTTATGGTTGATGATATGGTTGATACGGCCGGCACCCTTTGCACTGCCGCCAGTGCACTGAAAGAGCAGGGTGCTGTCCGGGTGGTGGCCTATTGCGTACACGCGGTACTATCTGGCCCTGCGATTGACAACATCCTTAATTCGAACCTGGATGAGTTGGTCGTAACCGATACCATTCCGTTGAGTGAGGCTGCCCAACAATGCGGCAGGATTCGCCAGCTGAGCGTCTCGCAGATGCTGGCCGAAACCATCAGGCGCATGGCTCAGGGAGAGTCTGTCAGTTCGATGTATGTGGACTGAACCGCTATATTTTTTTCGTTAGTTGTTGTACCGAACCACGTCGCATACGGTATAATGCCCGGCTCGCTTGGGAACTGTGCCCTTGTCTCCGGATACCGGTGCAATATCCAGGTTATATTTTTTGTGCCGTCCCTGGTCGCGGGGATGGATGAAACTGCCGTGGAAACGGTTCTTCTGCTTCAATTCAGGTGTTTTCAACAGGAAGCAGGATTTTATTTTTGAGGAATACCATGACCGATTCAAACGTTATCAACGCGGAAATCCGTGAGGATGTAGGGAAGGGTGCGAGCCGCCGCCTGCGTCATCAGGGTAAAATTCCCGCAGTAATTTATGGTGGCCAGACAGAGCCGGCTGCATTGACACTGGACCACGACCCATTGATGCATGCTGCTGAGACAGAGTCTTTCTATTCAAGTATCCTGGAAATCAGGGTGGCTGATGGGCGCAGGCAGAAAGTTGTGGTGCGAGACGTACAGCATCACCCATACAAGTTGCAGATCATGCATCTGGACTTTATGCGTGTTTCTGCGGAGGAAATACTGAAGATTTCAGTGCCGATTCATTATGCAAATGAAGAAGATTCGCCTGCTGGTAAAGCCTCGGGTGTGATTATTCAGCATCTGGTGACAGAAGTGGAAATTGCGGCATTGCCTGAGAACCTGCCTGAATACCTGGAAGTGGATCTTACCAACCTGGACGATGGTGATGTTGTCATGCTGTCAGATATCAGCTTGCCCGAAGGCGTCGAAATAGTTGCGCTGGCAGGGGAAGAGGAAGAAGGGACCATGATCGCCAATACGGTTCATATCAAGGAATCTCAGGGAACCGGTGCGGCGGCAGCGGAAGATGCGGCAGCTGCTGAAGCTGAACTTGAAGCCATGGGTGAAGGCGTTGAGCGTCCGGAGCCTGAAGATGGTGAGGAAGCTGAGGATGAAGCCGATAGCGGTGCTGAAGATTCAGAAGGCGACAAAGAATAAGTGCCGGGGTAGATATTGTCCGGATTATTCCTGATCGTCGGCCTCGGTAATCCCGGGCCTGAATATAGCCAAACCCGGCATAATGCCGGGTTTTGGTTTCTGGATGTGCTGTTGAAAGAAGCCGGCGCAAGTCTTCGTACGCAGGCAAAATTGTCAGCAGAGGTATGCCGCACCCGGCTTTTTAACAGAGACTGTGTGCTCGCAAGACCAACAACATTCATGAATCACAGCGGTCAGGCTGTCAGGGCGGTGATGGACTACTACCGTATTGCCTCAGAAAGCTTGCTGGTCGCCTATGACGAACTGGACATCCCTGCTGGAACCGCCCGCCTGAAACAGGGGGGTGGGCATGGGGGGCACAATGGGATGCGGGACATCCTGCGGCACCTTGGAGACAGGGACTTTATGCGTTTGCGTATTGGAATCGACCATCCCGGCAGCAAAGATGCCGTGACCGCATACGTGTTAAGCCGGGCGCCGGCTGAGCAGGAGCAGGCGATTATGCATGCTATCGGTGATGCCGTGGGTGTACTGCCGGATTTGCTCGATGGCAAGGTTTCAAAAGCCATCAAAGAATTGCATACCGATAGCTAGCTAATCTTTTGGACGTAAATCATGGGTTTTAAATGTGGAATCGTCGGATTGCCGAATGTAGGCAAGTCCACTTTGTTCAATGCGCTCACTGAGTCCGGCATTGCTGCTGAAAATTATCCTTTTTGTACCATCGACCCGAACGTCGGGATTGTTCCGGTACCGGACCCCCGCCTTGATCAACTGGCAGCGATTGTAAAGCCGCTAAAGATTTTACCCACGACGATGGAATTTGTGGATATTGCCGGTCTGGTTGAAGGTGCATCAAAAGGCGAAGGTCT
>VAPH01029064.1_pt1 | contig 22059 bp, 16 predicted proteins | sample 3393861 | NCBI WGS metagenome assembly VAPH01 (sample SAMN08290439, study PRJNA428436) | hydrothermal vent metagenome | isolation source: Deep-sea hydrothermal vent chimney | place: Atlantic Ocean: South-mid Altantic Ridge | reverse complement strand
TAAATCCAAAAAATAGCGGAATAAATAATATTAATGATACAATTAGACCAATTTTTGTTTTCATATTTTTATATGCTTTAATTATATTGCAATTTATAAATAATTATTGATGTAATATTTACTCATTAGGATAGATTGTTTTCCAATCTTTTTCCATATCAATCACGGTCCAGCCATCTTTTTTAGCCTGATCTAAACCTTTATCCAACCTGCCAATATGCGAATCTCTGTCGTAAGCCCATTCTCTAATAGAGTCAGTATGATGCAAAAACAACATAAAACTTTTGTATTTACTGGAAGCTGTCCATTGCAGCATTGGTAGATCTCCATCCGAATTTCCTGAAGCAAATACCGGTTTTTTTCCAATAATTTTTTGAATATTTAATGGCTTACCTTCTTTATCATCAATAAATTCTAATTCTGGTAATCTTATTATTTCAGGCTTACCATCATTGTATTCGAACTTGGTTTTTATTCTACTTCCAATGATTTGTTCTTTAGGAATCCCATAAATTTCAGTAACGAAAGCTCTCATAAAATCAACTCCACCACCGGAAACCACATAAGTCTTAAAATCATTTGCTCTTAAATACTGCAGTAATTCAAGCATAGGTTGATAAACCAATTTGTCATAAGTAACATTTTTTGTTGGATGCTTTGCTGTTTTTATCCATTCCTTAACATCTTTATCAAATTCTTCTATTGTATTACCACTATGAGTTACCATAACTAATTTTATCAAACCTTCTTCACCTTGTTTGGCCAAACTTTTCATATCATTTTCCAATACGGCTTTAAAGGGCTGTTCGTTTTTCCATTCTGGATGATCTACAGCCATTTCTTTTACTCTGTCAATAGCAAAAAATAATTGAAAATAAGCAGGTTGTTCAGACCATAAATTCCCATCATTATCAAAGGTTGCGATACGATCTCGAACCGGAATAAAATATGGATGGTTTTTGTCAGTAACTATATCAACAAAAGCAATGATTTCTTTTTTAGTCGACGTATTATTCCATGAAGGTAAAGGGTCTTTCCCTACAATTTCAGATTTAGATTCAAACCGATTTTCTTGTTTACAGCTTGTAAGTAAAAAAACACAGAGTAAAAAAAGCGAAGAAAAATTTAATAGAATTTTCATAAACAAAAAGGAAAAGAGATTAATCTTTTAAAGATAATGATTTATTTAATTAGCGTTAATATAATTCACTATAAATAAAAAATACCGAGAGAGTTTCTCGGTATTTTTCAAAAATTAACAAAATTAATTATTAGTTGGAGAAGTTAATTGTTCCATCACTTTTTCTAAACTAAAGCTTGCAGCTTTCATCCGAGGGGGATATTCTTTAAAAGTCATTAAAAATTGACCTACAATATCTTGAGCAGGTACGAGTAAATACGCTCTATCTATCAACCAATCGTAATATGTATTAGAAGTTACAGGTGCAATTTCATAAGGGTCACGTCTTAAGTTTAATATTAAAGGAACACGAAGTGGTGTAAATGGGTTTGCCCATAATTCTAAAGTTCCGTCCAATCTTTGCTCCATAAAAATTAATTTCCAATCATCATAACGCAAAGCAGTTAAATCACCATCATCAGAAAAATAAAATATTTCGTGTCTTCTGCCTTCTTTTTCTTTTCCCGTCAAATGTGGTAGCATATTATAACCATCTAAATGAACTTTAAATGTTTTATCTCCTACCTTTTTCCCTTTTAATAATTCCTCTTTTACTTTATCATTTCCAGCAGCAGCTACATAGGTTGGCAGCCAATCCATCCCGGAAATTATCTCATTAGATACTGATCCAGCTTTAATATGCCCAGGCCAACGAATCAATGATGGAGTTCTCCAACCACCTTCCCAGTTGGTGTTCTTTTCGCTTCTAAACGGACTTGACCCTGCATCTGGCCAGGTGTTTTTATGAGGCCCATTATCGGTTCCGTATTGTACAATGGTATTATCAGCAATGCCCAATTCATCTAAAAGATCTAATAATTCTCCCACATGCATATCGTGTTCTACCATACCATCACCATAAACATCTTGTCCGGATATACCTTTATGCTCTTCTTTTACATGCGTTCTAAAGTGCATTCTAGTGCCATTCCACCATACAAAGAATGGTTCTTTAGATTTTACCGCATCTCTAATAAATTTCTTAGCTGCTTTAATTGATTCATCATCAACAGTCTCCATTCGTTTTTTGGTTAAAGGGCCTGTATCTTCAATTTTACCGCCAGCATAAGAATGAATTACACCTCTTGGGCCATATTTTTTTGCAAAATTTGGATACTTTGCAGGATCCGGATAATCTTCATTTTCCGGTTCTTCTTCTGCATTTAAGTGGTATAGGTTTCCAAAGAATTCATCAAAACCATGATTGGTTGGCAAATGTTCGTCACGATCACCTAAATGATTTTTACCAAATTGCCCTGTTCTGTAGCCAAGAGGTTTTAGTAATTCGGCAATGGTTGGATCTTCAGAAGTGATACCTTCTTTTGCCCCTGGTAAGCCTACTTTACTCAGGCCTGTACGAAAAACACTTTGACCCATTATAAATGATGATCGCCCGGCAGTGCAGCTTTGTTCTGAGTAATAATCGGTAAATAGCATACCTTCTTTAGCAAGTCTATCAATATTTGGTGTTTGATAGCCTATAAGACCAAAAGTATAGGCACTAATATTGGATTGGCCAATGTCATCTCCCCAAATAACCAATATATTTGGTTTTTTTTGGGCAAATACAGAAGTAACCGTAAATATTGTTATCAATAAACTAAATAATTTTAATTTTTTCATAAATGTGGGGGTTATTGTTAATAATTAATAGTATATAAATTTAAGAAAAATATTTCGTATACCACTCGGTAAATGAAGTATTAATACTTATTTAATAAGAGTTTTTAGTCATATAAAATACCATCATAATTTTAATATAAAGCTGTATTTTCTTTAATTCAACAAGATGTAATTTATTTTTTATCCTGAATAAAATCTATATTATGCAAAATAGAAAAACGAATTCCATCAGAAATATAATGCTCAATTTGATAAAATTGAACGGCTACAAGTGAACTGGTAGCTTTTTTAATTTTTTTTGTATAGTTTAATATTAATTTATCTTCACGTTCACGTAGTGGAATAGCTATATTCATTAATTCATCAGCCTGTGCATTGGTAACAGCACCTTCTTTAGTAGTGTATTTATGTAGTAGATCTAATTTTTCTTTTCCAATTTCTTTTCTTGCGGTTTCATATTCCTGATATAGTGACCAGAACGCTTCAGAATCAACACCTGTTAGGTCAACATTTCCCTCGATAATAGCTTTTTTTTCAGCTCCGAATATACTTTGAATAACTTCTATTTCTTCAATTGAATAGTCTTGCGCAAATAAAGCATTTACCGATAGAATTAGGATAATAAATAAAAATGATTTTTTCATGATTTTAAATTTAAGTTATTGGTTTTTTGTTGTATATATTTCTTCCAGTAATTGCAGTCTGATCAAATCAGAAAGGTAATTTTCAACTTGATAAAATTGCAATGCAACTACAGGGTCAATTTTCTTTTTTATCTTTTTGTAGTAACTATCAATTAGTTTATCCGATTTTTTACGTAAAGGAATCGCCTCTTTCATTAACATTTCAGCATTTTCTGGTTTGATTTCACCATAGTCATCAACATATCTTAAAAGAAGATTAAATTTAATTTTACCTATTTCTTTTCGTTCTAATTCGTATTCATTGTATAATATCCAAAAATCTTCTTTTTGGTTTTCATTGAGTTCAATGAAATCATCTACAATATCTTTTTTCTCCATACCATAAAGAGATTGCATTAATTCAAGTTCATTTTGAAACGATTGTGAAAAGGATGTAATAGTAAATAAAACGGATAAAATTAATATGAATAATTTTTTCATTTTGGAAACTTAGTTGATCGTTAAATGTGGATAAAAAAACGAAAAGCAAATTTAGTTAAAATTGTTAACTTTACAAAGACTTCAAAATCAATTCTATTTATGACAAAATTATCAATTAATGAAAAGTTGTACGAAATTAATGTATCGTCCGACATGCCTGTTTTATGGGCAATTAGAGATTTTATTGGCTTAACCGGTACAAAATATGGCTGTGGTAAAGGCTTATGCGGATCTTGTACCGTTTTACTCGATGGCAATCCAATAAGATCGTGTATTACACCGGTTTCTCAGGCTTTGGACAAAGAAATAATTACTATTGAAGGAGTTGCAGGTAAAAATGAGTATTTGCAAAAAGCCTGGCAGAAACTAAATGTTCCTCAATGCGGATACTGTCAACCGGGTCAGTTGGTTTCAGCTTTGGCTTTGTTGAACTCAACTCCGAAACCAAATGATAAGGATATCAATTCCGCTATGAGCGGAAATATTTGTCGTTGTGGCACCTATACCAGAATTAAGAAAGCAATTTATTTGGCTGCCGAATTAAAAGAAAATGATAAATAGTTATAATCTAAGTAAATGAAAGACCTAAATACAATAAGCAGAAGAAGTTTTATAAGAAATATAAGTATAGTTTCGGGAGGTTTGATATTGGCTTGTAATGTACCGGATGATAAGAAGGAAATAACTCAATTAACCCAAAATTTAAAAGGATTTAATCCTAATTTGTTTGTTCAGTTAAAAAGCAATGGTGATTTAATTTTAACCGCTTCAAGAAGTGAAATGGGACAGGGGGTAAGAACTTCCTTGACCTCTGTAATTGCAGATGAAATGGATGCCGATTGGAATAGAGTAACAATTAAACAGGCAACAGGCGATGATGCTTATGGCAATCAAAATACGGATGGTTCAAGAAGTATAAGAACAATTTATGAACCCATGAGACAAATGGGGGCAATGGCAAGAACGATGTTGTTAACTGCCGCATCCAATAAATGGGAAATAGATATAGCAAAATGTAAAACGGATAATCATTATGTAATCAATACAATAAATAACGAAAAATTATTCTATGGTGATCTGGTTGAAGAAGCATCTAAATTAGATACACCAAAAAATATTACATTAAAAACACCTGATGAGTTTGTTTATATTGGTAAAGATCTTAAAAGCGTTGATGTACATGATTTTACGCATGGTACTGCGAAATACGGTTTAGATATACGATTACCAAATATGAAATTTGCCAGTATAGCTCGTTGCCCTGTAACCTTTGGTACCGTAAAATCATTTGATAAATCAGAGGCATTAAAAATAAAGGGCGTTATTGATATTATTGAAATTCCAAGGATTGAAAAACCTTTTGGGCCTCTTGGCGGTGTGGCAGTTATTGCCAATAATACATGGGCAGCGCTTAAAGGAAAAGAAGTATTGGATATTACCTGGGATCCTGGAGAAAATAAAAATTATACGAGTGATATTTATATGAATAATATCACTAAAAATGTGCTAAAAAGAGGGAAGCGAGTAAAGAATGACGGTGATGTAAATTCCGCTTTTAAAAAGGCAAGTAAAATAATTGAAAGTACTTACCAATTACCACATTTGGTTCATGCTCCGATGGAAGTACCTAATGCTACTGCTTTTGTCAAAAAGAATGAATGCGAAGTTTGGGCTCCGGTTCAGGCACCGCAAACAACCAGGAAAGAAATAAGTGATTATTTAGAAACTGACCTTAAAAATGTAATAGTTAACGTAACCTTTTTAGGTGGAGCGTTTGGTAGAAAATCAAAACCCGATTACGTTTTGGAAGCTGTGATATTGTCGAATGAAATAAATGCACCGGTTCAGGTTATATGGACCAGAGAAGATGATATTCAACATAGTTACTATCATGCAGTTAGTTCGCAATACATGAAGGGCAGCTTAAATAAAAATGGAAAGGTTACCGGATGGCTTCATCGTACTGCTTACCCTTCAATAACATCCACATTTATGTCAGGAGTAAAACATGGTGCCGGTTTTGAATTTCAGCAGGGATTAACTAATATACCTTATGAAATTGAAAATATCCAAATTGAAAATGGCGAAGCAGCAGCACATGTTCGAATTGGATGGTTGCGCAGTGTTTATAATATAATACACGGTTTTTCTGTAAATGTTTTTGCTGATGAATTGGCAGTAGCTGCCAAAAAGGATCCTTTACAATTTAGATTGGACTTAATTGGAAATGATCGAATATATCCTTCTGATAATGAATATAAAATGAATACATCTAAATTAAAAAATGTTTTAAAGATTGCCTCTAAAAATGCGGATTGGGGTAAAGACCTTCCGGAAGGTCATGGTATAGGGCTTGCTGTTCATTACAGTTTCTATTCTTATGTTGCTACCGTGGTTGAAGTATCTGTTATCAATGATAAATTAAAAGTTCACAATATCTTTACTGCTGTCGATTGCGGAACTGTGGTCAATACAAATACAGTAAAGGCTCAGCTTGAAGGTGCTGCTATATTTGGCATGTCGCTGTCTTTTTACGGCAAAATTACCGCAAAGAATGGTGCTATAGAGCAAAGTAACTACCATGACTATAAAATGTTAAGAATGAATGAAGTACCGAATATTCATGTAGAAATAGTAAAAAGTAATGCTATTCCTACAGGTATTGGTGAACCCGGAGTACCTGTAATTGCTCCCGCAATAATAAATGCCATTTTTAATGCTACCAGAAAAAGGTATAAAAATTTACCTTTAACTGACTATGGACTGGTTTAAAATGAGTGTATTTTTATTAGATAGAAGAATTCCAAGAATAAAAACAAAAAGTCATAGCAAGAAGCAATAGTTGAACATTTATACTAACTTAAATGTCTTATAGTTTGATTTCTGCCCCCCTCAAGGCATCGATCTTTCCTGCTATAACTATTTTGTCAGTTATTTATTTGTTCAAAATAAAAAATGATTTGTTCTTTTTCATTTCGTGAGATTATTTAGCAATTTTCTTTTAGTTACAAGAGTAACCAGTATCAAAAACGATAATTTATATTTTAAATTGTATTATTTTGAATTATTTAACAGATTTAGCTGAATATTTATTATTTGGAAGTATATTATTTTTAAAAATTGATTAAATACTTTATATTCGCTAAAAATCAATTATTTACATCAAAAAAATCAAAAATTTTAATTAATTATAAAATTTTAAACAGATGAAATTTACTTACATTTTAATCATCATGTTTCTTAGCGTTATGAGTTGCGATACTTCCAATACGAAAAAGGACGATCAAACAAATATCCAGGATACAGTAAAAGAGGTACCTAAAGTTGAGGTTCCAAAAAATCAAAAGCTAACTGCAGAACAACAAATAGCTTCGGCAGTAATAGCTGCACCAAAAGAAGTACGAGACGAAGCAACAGTTTATGGATATGATAAAGAGGGTAATTTTATTACATTGAGAGAGGGAACAAATAATTTTATTTGTATCGCAGATAACCCTTCCGTAGATGGTTTTCAAGTTGTTTGTTATCATAAAAGCCTGGAACCAATGATGGCAAAAGGAAGAGAATTGACGACAGAAGGAAAATCAAGAGGAGAAAAGGAGAAAATAAGAGCCGAAGAAGCAAAATCAGGCGATTTAAAACTACCAGAATCTCCTGCAGCATTACACGTTTATTACGGTGAAAATGGTTTTTTTAATACAGCAACAAATCAAATTGAAAATGCAATATATCGCTATGTGATTTATGTACCTTATGCTACTCAGGAAACTACCGGACTTCCATTAAAACCCAATGTATCAACACACCCGTGGCTAATGTTTCCGGGTAAATACAACGCACATATTATGATTTCACCGAGTGAGTAATCTTTATTTTTTTGGCTATTGGCTATTGACAAATCAAAGACAGAACAAAAGAACGAAGGAATGCATTGATTTAATATAAAGATCTGCGAAATCTGGGTGAAACAAAAAAGCCAAGAGCTAACAGCTTAAAATATACTAACTACCAACTCCGTTTTATGATTAACATATTCATTTAATTCAATAAATCTGCGAAATCTGGGTGAAACAAAAAAGCCAAGAGCCAAGAGCTAACAGCTTAATTTATAAAATAACTATAATTCATAACTATTTAACCCCTGCTACTTTTTGCACCTCATCCAACACTCTTAAAAGATTTAAACCCCAGAGTTTGGCTATTTCATCTTCTGAATAACCTCTTTTAATTAATTCAAAGGTTACATTAAATGTTTCTGATGCATCATTCCATCCTTCAATACCACCACCACCATCAAAATCAGAACTAATCCCCACATGGTCTATTCCTATTAACTTAACCATATAATCAATATGATCAACAAAATCCTGAACATTCACAGGAGGAGAAGTTTTTGCTGCTTCTTTCAATAATGGTGCTCCTTTAAGCTTAATATCTTTAAAATATTTATTATAAATTTCCAGTTCCTGATCACTTAACTCATGCTGTTGGCTCCGATCTAAAAGAGTAAAATCATTTTTATGGGCAATTTTTTCATAAATTTTAGTTTTTGCTTTTTTGTAAGCTTCATCTTTTTTGGCATTGATGTAGCTGGAAAAAGCAACAGTCTGAGCAACTCCGCCATTTTCCTTTAGAAGTAAAAGTTGCTCATCATCAAGATTTCTACTATTATCGCAAAGTGCTCTTGCAGAAGAGTGGGAAGCAATTAATGGGGCATTTGAAAATTCGATCATTTGCTTAAAGGCACCTTTTGACGGGTGAGATACATCAATCATAATACCAAGTCTATTCATCTCTTTTACAGCTTCTTTACCTAATTTACTTAAACCATTGTTGTATAACCAAATACCATCCTTTTCACCGGTGTTTGAATCGCTGAACTGGCTATGCCCTTGATGTGCAAGTGACATATATCTAGCACCGAGATCATAAAATATTTTAATATTTTTAAGATCTTTTCCAATTGGATATGCATTTTCTACGCCAATCATGACTACTTTTTTTCCGGATGCTTGTATTCTTTTTACATCATCGGAAGTTAGTGCCAGTTCCATATCATTTGGTGCATATTTTTCTACCAATCGATGGATGGCATCAAATTTAGAGATGGCATTTTTATAGGCTTTTTTATATCCCTGATCTGTAAGATCTTCCTGGCCGGTATACACAATGAGCCAGCTTACATCAAGTCCGCCTTTTTTCATTTTTGGTAAATTGACCTGAGTATCAATATCTTGTGTGTAATTTTTAGTTTCTGTGAAGTTTTTTATATTTATATCATTATGTGTATCAATGGTAATGATATTTTGGTGAATTCTTAAAGCATTTTCTTTGATTTGTATTGCCGGATCCTTTCCTTGCGAAAAAACAAACGATGTAATTAATACGGCAACTGCTAAAAACTTATTATTGGATATCATGGTGATCTGTTTATATTTTTAAGGTGTAAATATATGTTTTTTTATCATTGAAAACAGAAATATAAACTAGAAGTAAATTAATTTTTAATAGGGTATATGTTGTAAAAATTGTATTTTTTTTAAAGATCATTAATTATGAATTTAACGATTAAACAACTCTCTTTTTAGTATTTGATAATTATAAGGGTTTATTTTTGATAAATTGTTAAATAGTTTAATTTCATACTTTGTTTATTTCGAATTCAAATAAGGATTAAAGCGCTTTTTTACTCTTGAACATTGTAAATAGGCAATAATAATATTACTTGTATTTTGCTAATCATTTAATTTTGCAGATTCGTAAATTAAATAAAAATTATTCCTATTAAAATCTTAAAATGAGTAAAACAATATTTGATAGAGTTTGGGATGCCCATGTAGTAAGTAAGATAGAAGACGGACCTGATGTTTTTTTTATCGATCGTCATTTTATCCATGAAGTAACTAGCCCTGTTGCCTTTTTAGGCCTAAAGAACCGCGGAATTGGTGTACTTTATCCTGAAAGAACATTTGCTACCGCAGATCACAATACACCAACAATAAACCAACACCTGGCAGTTAAGGATCCTTTATCTGCCAATCAGTTGAAAACTCTAGAAGAAAACGCAAAAGAATACGGAATTACGCATTGGGGTCTAGGTGATAGAAATAATGGAATAGTACATGTTGTTGGCCCCGAACACGGTATTACTTTACCTGGGGCAACCATTGTTTGTGGTGACTCTCATACCTCAACTCATGGTGCTTTTGGAGCCATAGCATTTGGTATAGGAACTTCAGAAGTTGAAATGGTACTTTCTAATCAGTGTATCATGCAACCCAAACCAAAAAAAATGCGAATCAACGTAAGTGGTATCTTAAATAAAGGCGTAACCCCAAAAGATGTGGCATTGTTTATCATTTCAAAATTAACCACTTCGGGTGCAACAAGATATTTTGTAGAATATGCCGGTGATGTTTTTAAAAATATGACAATGGAAGGCCGTATGACAGTTTGTAACTTAAGCATAGAAATGGGTGCCAGAGGTGGTATGATAGCACCTGATGATAAGACTTATGCTTATTTAAAAGGAAGAACCTATGCACCAAAAGGCGATGAATGGGAAAAAGCTATGGCATACTGGAAAACCTTGAAAACAGATGAGGATGCTATTTTTGACAAAGAGTATAATTTCCGGGCATTGGATATTGAACCCATGATAACTTACGGAACGAATCCGGGAATGGGAATTGGAATCTCCAATAATATTCCGAATGCCGATCAAATAGAAGGATCTAAATCTACATATTCTAAATCATTAAAGTATATGGATTTTAATGAAGGAGATTCTATGCTGAATAAACCAATAGACTATGTTTTTTTAGGAAGTTGCACCAATGGAAGAATTGAAGATTTTAGAGACTTTGCCTCTTTGATCAAAGGAAAGAAGAAAGCAGATCATGTTACTGCCTGGCTTGTGCCTGGTTCTCATATTGTTGAAGATCAAATTAAAGAAGAAGGTATTTTAGAGATATTAACCGATGCCGGATTTGAATTACGTCAACCCGGATGTTCGGCATGTTTGGCTATGAATGATGATAAGATTCCGGCAGGTAAATATGCGGTAAGTACTTCAAACCGAAATTTTGAAGGAAGACAAGGCCCGGGCTCAAGAACCTTATTGGCAAGTCCGCTTGTTGCAGCAGCAGCAGCGATTACTGGAAAAGTTACTGATCCGAGAGAATTAATGTAGAGTGATTAATAATTAGCTGTTGGCAGTTAGCAGTTGGCGGAAAATATATGAATTAATAAAAACTAAAGACCAAAAGCTTAAGGCTAAGGGCTAAAATCAAAAAAATGGCTTACGATAAATTTAAAATATTAAAGAGTACTGCATATCCCTTACCAATTGATAATGTGGATACAGATCAAATAATACCGGCAAGATTTTTAAAAGCAACCGAAAGAAAAGATTTTGGTGATAACTTGTTTAGAGATTGGAGATACAATGAAGACGGGTCATCTAAAGCCGATTTTGTTTTAAACAATTCAAAATACAGTGGTAAAATATTAATAGGCGGGAGAAATTTCGGTTCAGGTTCATCTCGCGAGCATGCAGCATGGGCAGTTTACGACTTTGGATTCAGATGCGTTATTTCCAGCTTTTTTGCAGATATATTTAAAAATAATTGTTTGAATATAGGGGTTTTACCCGTACAGGTCAGCGAACCTTTTGCTCAAAAAATATTTAATGCGATTGAAGAAGATCCTAAAACTGAAATAGAAGTAGATCTGCTGAAACAAAAAATAATTCTGAGCGCAACAGACGATATGGAGAGCTTTGATATCAATACCTACAAAAAGGGAAATATGATCAATGGGTTTGATGATATTGATTACTTACAAAATATAAAAAATGAAATAAAAGAATTCGCTGCAACAAGACCATTTTAGTATTGCTTGAAGCAAATAACAAAAAAACCAAGATACAAATTCACCAAATCAATGAAACGCAAAATTGAAATAATGGATACTACACTTCGCGATGGTGAACAAACCAGCGGGGTATCCTTTTCGTCTTCCGAAAAATTGACTATTGCCCAACTTTTGTTGGAAGAATTGAAAGTTGACCGAATTGAAATTGCCTCAACCAGAGTTTCTGAAGGTGAATTTGAAGCTGTAACAAAAATAACCGATTGGGCTTTGTCAAAAGATCTAATACATAAAGTGGAAGTATTGTCCTTTGTTGATAATGGTTTATCTATTGATTGGATGTGTCAAACCGGTGCCAAAGTGCAAAATTTATTGACAAAGGGCTCTCTAAATCATTTAAAACATCAGCTTAAAAAAACTCCCAAAGAACACTTTGAGGCAATTTCAAAAGTAATCGCAAAAGCACAAGAAAATGATATTGTTACTAATGTTTACCTCGAAGACTGGAGTAACGGGATGAAAAATTCACCAGAATACGTTTATGAATTCTTAGATTTTTTAATTACACAGCCTATTAAAAGAGTGTTACTTCCTGATACACTGGGAGTCTTAACTCCGAGTGAGACTTTTTCATATATTTCTGAAATCCGACATAAATATCCCGATCTGCATATCGACTTTCATGCCCATAATGACTACGACTTAAGTGTTGCCAATGTATTGGAATCGGTTAAAGCCGGCGCGAATGGACTGCATTTAACCATTAATGGTATGGGAGAAAGAGCAGGTAATGCACCTATGGCAAGTGTAGTTGCCGTGATCAATGATTTTTTACCTGAAATTGAAATATCCGTAAGAGAGAAATCACTCTTTACTGTAAGCAAATTGGTTGAAACTTTTTCGGGCTTTGGTATTCCGGTTAATAAACCCATATTGGGAAATAATGTATTCACGCAAACAGCTGGAATACATGCAGATGGAGATAGTAAAAACAATCTTTACTTCAATAATCTGTTGCCGGAAAGATTTGATAGAAAGCGCCAGTATGCTTTAGGAAAAACTTCCGGAAAGGCAAATATTCAAAAAAATTTACAAGAGTTAGGTTTACAACTCAATGATGAAGATATTGTAAAAGTAACCCAAAGGATAATTGAATTAGGTGATAAAAAGGAAGTTGTGACCAAGGAGGACTTACCATATATTATTTCAGATGTGTTGCACAGTGATGAATATGAAGAAAAAATAAAGGTAGATTCGTATGTACTAACCCACTCTAAAGGACTTAGACCATCAACTACAGTATCAGTTACAATAGAAGGGGAGACTATTGAAGAAAATTCTCAGGGAGATGGTCAATTCGATGCTTTTATGAATGCTTTGCGAAAAGTATATGATAATAAAGGTATGAATCTTCCAAAATTAACTGATTATGTGGTGAGAATTCCTCCCGGATCAAATTCTGATGCTTTGTGCGAAACGGTCATAACTTGGAAAAGCGATACAAAAACCTTTAAAACCAGAGGCTTGGATTCTGATCAAACCGTATCAGCTATAGTTGCTACTCAAAAAATGCTGAATATAATATAAATGTAATAGGCTGTAAGCTATATGCTATAAGCTTAGAAAAATGATTAATATATAATTGCTTATGGCTTAAAGCCTAAAGCCTAAAGCCTAAAGCTTAAAATAGATGAAATTAAATATAGCTCTTTTAGCCGGTGACGGAATAGGACCGGAAGTAATTGATCAAGCAGTAAAAGTATGTGACGCTGTTGCAAGAAAATTTAAACACGAAATTAAATGGACGCCTGCATTGACAGGTGCTGCGGCAATAGATGCTGTTGGAGAACCATACCCTGATAAAACACATGAAATTTGTATTAATTCTGATGCAGTTTTATTTGGGGCAATTGGTCATCCAAGATTTGACAATGATCCTACGGCAAAGGTGAGACCCGAACAAGGATTATTAAAAATGCGTAAGAAGTTGGGCCTGTTCGCTAATATTCGTCCAACTTTTACTTTTCCATCTTTAATTGATAAATCTCCTTTGAAAAGAGAAAGAATTGAAGGTACTGATTTGGTGTTTTTAAGAGAATTGACCGGAGGAATTTACTTTGGTGAAAAAGGAAGAAAAGATAATGGAAATACTGCTTATGACAACTGTGTATACACCAGAGAAGAGGTTACCCGATTGGCAAAAAAAGGTTTTGAATTAGCGATGACAAGAAGCAAGAAATTATGTTGTGTTGATAAAGCCAATGTACTGGAAACTTCACGTTTGTGGAGAGAAACTGTACAAAACTTAGAAAAAGATTATCCGGAAGTAGAAGTAAGTTATGAATTTGTTGATGCTGTTGCAATGCGACTGGTTCAATGGCCGAATTCGTATGATGTATTGATTACTGAAAATTTATTTGGCGACATTTTAACTGATGAGGCTTCGGTAATTTCGGGTTCCATGGGTCTAATGCCTTCAGCATCGGTTGGAGAAAAAACTTCTTTGTATGAACCCATACATGGATCCTACCCTCAGGCTGCAGGAAAAGACATAGCCAACCCATTGGCTGCAATATTATCGGCTGCAATGATGTTTGAAGATGCTTTTGGACTTAAAAAAGAAGCTGATGCTATTAGAAAAGTTGTAAATAAGTCGCTGGATGAAGGTTTTGTTACCGAAGATATAGCTGACGGAGCTAAATCGTATAAAACCAGTGAAGTAGGAAACTGGCTTGCTATGAAATTATAATTATGATTGAAAATAGCGATAGCGATTTTATTCAATTATACTTAATCAGATTCTCTTTTATTTAAAATGTTTTTTTGTAAGCTTTTAGTTTTCAATTAAATGCTAATTGTTATTAAATTGTTGAAAAATTTCAACTCATGTAATGCTGTATAACTTATATATTTAAGTAATTTTGCAAAGTTGATATATAAAATTAATGGTTCTAACAAAATTTGACAGGGAAGAAAAAGTAATAGGTAAAAAGTTATATGATTACCAGCATGGTGCAATTGACAAAATATTTAAGCGAATAAATGAATCTCCTACCAACTTCAATTTGTTGTATCAATTACCAACAGGTGGTGGAAAAACAGTTATTTTTTCTGAAATAGCAAGAAGGTATATTCAAAACACCAATCATAAGGTACTAATTTTAACTCATAGGATTGAACTCTGCAAGCAAACCTCAAATATGCTTACCGAATTTGAAGTTGAGAACAAAATTATTGATAGCAGTGTCAAAGAGGTGACGAATGAAGATAAGTATACTTGTTTTGTTGCGATGGTTGAAACCCTGAATAATAGGATAAAAGAAGGAAAAGCGGAAATTCATGATATCGGTTTTGTTATTGTTGATGAGGCACATTATAATTCCTTTAGAAAATTATTCAAGTACTTTGAAAAGTGTTTTATTTTAGGTGTTACTGCTACTCCCTTGAGTTCTAACATAAACCTTCCTATGAAAGAGATCTATGATGATTTGATAGTAGGCGAAAAGATTTCTTCACTCATTGAAAAAGGGTTTTTAGCAGAAGCTACAACTTATAGTTATAATGTAAACCTCAGTTCATTAAAAATTGGGGCTAATGGTGATTATACTGTTAAATCTTCGGAAGAATTATATGCAAAGAACAACATGCAAGCCAAATTGGTAAATGCATATGAAAACAATTCCAAAGGCAAAAAAACCCTGATCTTTAATAACGGTATCCAGACATCTAGACACGTTTATGAAATATTTAAAAATGCCGGTTATCAAGTAAAATATATAGACAATACAAATACTAAAGATGAAAGAAAAAACATATTAGAATGGTTTAAAAATACCCCGGATGCCATTTTAACTTCTGTAGGAATATTAACAACCGGATTTGATGAACCAAGTATTGAAACAATAATTATAAACAGGGCAACCAAATCTTTAGCCTTGTACTTTCAAATGATTGGTAGAGGATCTCGTGTTGTGGAAGATAAAAAAGAATTTGCTGTTCTTGATCTGGGAAATAATGTTTCTCGATTTGGTTTATGGACGGCTGACATCGATTGGCATTTAATTTTTAAAAATCCTACTTTTTTCCTAGAAAACTTACTGAGCGATGATGAAATTGAGCGAAATTTTAGATATGTAATGCCGGAAAATATTAGAGATATGTTTTCCAATTCTAATGATATGGGCTTTGACATAAAAGAAGAATATAATATTGCAGTTAATTCCGGATTAAAATCAAAAGCTGTATTGGAAAAATCTATGAAGCAGCACGCGAAAATTTGTGCAGAAAACAGTGAAGATGTTTTTGACGCTTATATCTTGTCAAGAGAGTTAAATGATGATATTGAATATAGAATCAAACAATACTCATATTGTATACTAAAAAGCTCTAGAAACTACATCAAATGGTTAGAAGAAGATTATAAACGGCAACTTCGTGTTAAAATTAGCCAGGAATTCAATTAATGGATTATTAGACTTTGCAAATCATGTTTTTTTTTATCAATTCAACCTATCATTAAAATTTTGTTATTTATTTAAATTACTTGGTAATTCAAAGATCTCTAAATCAAAATAAGGAACTGCGGCGATAATATAATCAAAAATATCAGCCATGATATATTCGTAATTTTGCCACCGTTTATCACTACTAAAAGCATAGATTTCAATAGGTATACCTTGTGCGGTTGGAGCTAATTGCCTTGTCATGATCATCATATCCTTATTAATTGCAGAGTGATCTTTAATATACGTTTCAACAAATTTTCGAAATACACCAATATTGGTTAAATTTCTTCCATTGATCAACAATTCTTTATTGATGTTATTTAATTGGTTATGATTCTCAATATCAGCATGTCTACTGGTCAAATAAGTATGAATTAATTCAATTTTTTTAAGTTCATCAATTTCACTCTCTGTCAAATATTTAATACTTTTTTGTTTAATTATTACAGCTCGTTTGATTCTGCGTCCATCAGATTTTTCCATTCCCCTCCAATTTTTAAAGGAATCAGAAATTAGAGCATACGTAGGAATAGTAGTAATTGTTTTGTCAAAATTTTGAACTTTCACTGTGGTAAGATTTATTTCTATGACATCACCATCTGCGCCAAATTTTTCAAATGTGATCCAATCTCCAATATGAACCATATCATTTATTGAAACTTGTATACTTGCAACAAAACCTAAAATAGTATCTTTGAAAATAAGCAAAATTACCGCCGAAGCCGCACCAATTGTTGTTATAAATTTTATAAATTCAATTCCTGTAATTACTGCAAAAGCCGACATTAATCCAATAGACCAAATAAAGATCATAAAAACCTGAATGTAGCTGTTGATGGGTTTATCCTTTAATCGGGGTGAGGTTTTAAAATAATCCTTTAATGAATTTAAGAAACTTCTTAAAATCCAAATGGTCAATACTATTGCGAAAACTTGAAGTCCTTTTTCTATAATTTTTCCAATATATTGAAAATCAACAAAAACAACAGAGATAAATTCTAATCCAATTAGTAAGGGAATGATATGTGCAATATTTCTTGGAACTTTATTCTTTACCAGAAAATTATCAAATTTTGTTTTTGATCTTTCTGAATATTGATTAAACAAATTTACTAACAATTTTCTGGTAATGAAATCGATGATTAATATTGTTAATGATAAAATCAGGAGTAAGCCCAGCATATTTAAATACTTAGCTGTTGAATCAGTTAAACCTACTGATATTAGATACTTATACAACAATTGAGAAAAATTATCCATAAATTAAATTTATTCATTCAAAATGCAAAAATACATGGTTTAACATTAATATAGAATTAGTTTGGATTAATTGTATAAAGAATTATTATAACAGTAAATGTTATAAAATATGTTTTGATATTAAAATCTAAAAATAAAGACAATTATGCATTTGCTAAAAAGAGGTTGAAAATAGGTGATACCTTTAATGTTTTGCCAAAATCATTAACACTAGTACTTTGAAAGAGACCGATCAGTTTATTTTAGAAAGAACTAAATAAAGTTGAATAAGGGTTAAAAAATGTCTATGCGCCACTGAATTTGTATTTCATTATTAATATTCAATCAAAAAAATAATGCAAAAATTTAGTAACCTTTTCGTAAATTGTGACACTAATATAAAAACGTATAAATCAATATCAATCATTATGAAAACATTAAAATTATTAGTTATTGCATTAATTGTAAGCTTTACTTCATCAATTAATGCGCAATCTGTTGAAGAAATTATTTCTAATTACTTTGAAAATACCGGAGGAATAGAGAATTGGCAAAAATTAAACGGTATCAAAATGAGTGCAAAGATCAACCAAAACGGTATGGAAATCCCAATTGATATCATTCAGTTAAAAGGAGGTAATCAAATGACTGTTATTAACTTCCAGGGAAAAGAGATCAAACAAGGAGTTTTTGATGGCGAAACTTTGTGGGGTCTAAATTTTATGACTCAGAAAGCAGAAAAAAATGATAAGGAGGCAACAGATAACATGATGCTTGAAAAAAACGACTTTCCTGATCCATTTTTAAATTATAAAGAGAATAACTACACAGTTGAATTATTAGGAAAAGAAACAATAGATGGAACAGAGACTTTTAAAGTAAAATTAGTAAAAGAACCTGTTACTGTTGATGGTGAAAAAGAAGAAAATGTATCTTTTTATTATTTTGATACCGAAAATTTTGTCCCCATAGTAGTGCAAAGCGAAATCAAAACGGGGGCTGGTAAAGGACAAACATCTGAATCTAAATTTAGTGATTATCAAGAAGTTGATGGTATGTATTTCCCTTTTTCTTTAACCCAAGGTTTAAAAGGTCAACCGGGTGCAACTATTGTTATTGATAAAATTGAGCTTAATCCTGAAATTGACCCAAAGGAGTTTAAATTCCCTGAAGATGAATCTGCTACTTCTGAAGAAGATAAAAACTAGATTGTAATAATCAATTAATTCAATTAAAATGAAAAAATTCTTATTAAGCTTTGTATGGAGTATTTTAATATTTCCATCGTTGACTTATGCACAAGTATCTGATACTTTAAGTGCAAAAAATTTGTTTGGCGATCTTACGGCAAGACATATTGGCCCGGCCTTAATGAGTGGTCGAATAAATGATATGGCAACCCATCCAACAAATCCTCGTATTATTTATGCCGGAACTGCCGGTGGAGGAGTTTGGAAATCAAATAATGCAGGAACTACTTTCAATTCTATTTTTGATGATTATACACAATCTATAGGTGCAGTTGCTTTAGATCCGAATGATCCTGATAATACAATTTATGTTGGAACCGGAGAAACATGGACCAGAAATAGTGTATCTATAGGAGATGGATTATACAAAACAATAGATGGTGGAGCAAACTGGAAAAAGATCGGATTAGAAAAATCTGAGCGCATTGCAAATATTGTTGTTAACCCAAAGAATTCAAATGAAGTTTATGTTGCCGTTTTAGGTGCTCTTTGGTCTGACAGTGAAGAAAGAGGAGTGTATAAAACTTTAGATGGAGGAAAATCATGGGATAAAATTCTTTATGTTAATCCAAAAACAGGTTGTGCTGATTTTGCTATGGATCCCGCAAATCCAAATGTTCTCTATGCATCTATGTGGGAATTTAGAAGAACAGCATGGTCATTTGAATCTGGTGGAGGCAATAGCGCCTTGTACAAATCTACTGATGCAGGTAAAACATGGAATAAAATTCACAATGGTTTCCCTAAAGGAAAATTGGGTCGTTTAGCCATTGCAGTAGCACCTTCTAATTCAAATATATTATATACGGTTATTGAGGCAGAAGAAGATGATAAAAAAGGTCTGTACAAAAGTGATGATGCAGGGCAAAACTGGAAACAATTGAACAATGATTTTGGTATAACCGTTCGCCCATTTTATTTCTCAAGAATTGTAATTGACCCAAAAAATTCGGATGTTATAATCAAGGGAGGTTTAAGCGGATCAATTTCAAGAGACGGAGGGCTAACCTTTAAGAATTTGGGACGTATGCACAGCGACATTCACGACATAGTTTTTGATATAAATGATTCAGATAGAATTTATGCCGGAACAGACGGTGGAGTATATAGGTCATGGAACGGAGGTACTACAATGGAAATTGTTGAAAATCTGCCACTTTCTCAATTCTATCATATCAGTGTAGATAATGAAGAACCGTATAATATATATGGAGGTTTGCAAGATAACGGTTCATGGTATGGTCCTTCTAAATCAACCGGAGGTATAAGAGCAAGAAATTGGAAACCAGTAGGATATGGTGATGGGTTTAGAGTTTTAAAACATCCTACCAAGAATATTATTTATTCTGAAATGCAAGGTGCCGAAAGTGTTTGGCGGTATGATGTGGATAAAAAATTGATTAAAACCATTGAACCACTCCCAAAAGAAGGGGATCCGAAATTGAGATTTAACTGGAATGCTCCTATGGCAGTTAGTGCGCATCATCCGGATAGATTTTATATGGGTAGCCAGTTTGTACATGTATCTGATGATATGGGAGATACATGGAAGATTATTTCTCCCGATCTTACTACAAATGATAAATCCAAACAGGAACAAGAAGATTCCGGTGGACTTTCAAAAGATAATTCAGGGGCTGAAAATCATACTACCATCTTTACAATTGCAGAGTCGCCTTTAGATGAAAATATATTGTGGATTGGTACGGATGATGGTAATGTTCAAATCACTAAAAATGGTGGGAAAACATGGGAAAACACATCTTTAAATATAGATGGATTACCTAAAAACACCTGGGTTTATCATATTGAAGCAAGTTCTCATGATAAGGCTACGGCTTATGCTGTTTTTGAAGGCCATACCCATGGTGATATGAATCCTTACATATATAAAACAACTGATTATGGTAAAACCTGGAAAAGTATCATTACTGATGATGTGAAAGGGTTTGTTAGAAATATTCAGGAAGATTATGTAAACCCAAATTTGTTGTTTTTAGGAACCGAATTTGGTTTGTACATTACCTTGGATGGAGGGAACAGTTGGACTAAATTTACACAAAATATGCCTGCAGTTGCCGTTCATTTCATTGATCTACAAAAACGAACCAATGATCTGGTAATGGGAACACATGGTAGAGGGGTTATTATTATTGATGATATATCTCCCTTACGGGAAATTACTCCTGAAATCATGAAAGAAAAAGTTCACTTCTTTAAATCGAAACCGGCAGTTATGACTGATCAAGGTGGTTTTGCCGGAAATTTTGGCAGTGAAACCCAATTTGTAGGATCAAATCCAACGTCCTCGGCACAAATAAAATATTTTTTACCTAAACGACATACTTTTGGTAAAATGACCTTTGAAATTCAGGATATGGAAGGTAATAAATTGACAACTTTGGGTCCCGGAAAATCTAAAGGAATTAATATAGTTAAATGGAGCTATAAAATTAAACAACCTAAAGTTGCTAAAGGGAAAACATTTAGTTTTGGAGGGTTTACTTCTCCTAAAGTCAAAGCAGGAACCTATAAAGCGGTCATTACAAAAGGTAAAAACACTTATGAGCATGAATTCGAAGTTGTTTATGATCAAAGAACCGGGTTATCTGAAGCCGATAGAGATCTTAAGTACGATACCACTATGAAAATGTACCATATGACTGAAGAGTTGGCATATATGGTTTATGAACTGGATGCCATTATGGATGAAGTAAAAGGAAAGAAAAAGAAGTTAGATGTCAAATTAAATGAGCTGAAAGAGTCATTAGTTATAACTACTGGTGACAATTATGTTGGTACTGCCGAACCTCAATTGAGAGAGAAAATGGCTGACCTTTACAGTAAAATAGCAGGAAGTTATGACAAGCCATCAACTACTGAGTTCGATAATTTAAAAATGATCGAAAACCGATTTGAAAAAGCAAAAAATGATTTTGAAAAGTTAAAAGCAAAAGCCAAGGTTAAAGACCTGGAGTTAAAAACCTATGAGGAATTCCTAGCAGAATAATTTGATTCGATGTAAAATTAAAAAACCGGTTTGAAACCGGTTTTTTTATAGAAAATTCTTAAGTTTATCCTATTAAAAACTCACTCCATATGCGTAAATTTTTATTCTTCCTTATTGTTGTATTTATTTCCATTTTAAATGGATATACTCAAAACTCAAACAAAGTATTTTCTTATCTCGATGTATTTGACCTCGAGTATGTTTCTGACCCTCAAATTTCTCCTGATGGAGAATGGATCGTTTACCGCAGAATGGG
>VAPH01064884.1_pt1 | contig 22060 bp, 17 predicted proteins | sample 3393861 | NCBI WGS metagenome assembly VAPH01 (sample SAMN08290439, study PRJNA428436) | hydrothermal vent metagenome | isolation source: Deep-sea hydrothermal vent chimney | place: Atlantic Ocean: South-mid Altantic Ridge | reverse complement strand
GGCCTTGCATGGAAGGACTTCTACACCCGGTATGTCGAAGCCGGGGGCGACGGGTTCTACGGCGCCTGGATAATTCCCTATCTGGAACCGGCCTTGCGCGGGGCCACGATTAACGGCGTTACTTTCGATAAGGGCCTGTGCCCGGTCGCGGAAGGCCTGCAAAGCCGCATCATGCAGTTCAAGACCAACTACCGTGATTTGAAGATAGCCGGGACAAAGGCGAAAATCCTATCCGGCCTTATCGACGAAATAGGCAGAACCTGACGAACATGGAAAAAACGCCCCGCTTCGGCATCGTCCAGGGCCGGCTGATCCAATCACCGCCCGGCCGCCTGCAATGGTTCCCCGGGGACCGTTGGGCCGAGGAGTTCGCCTTGGCCAAATCCCTCGGCCTGTCCTACATCGAACTGATCGCCGAGGTCCAACACAACCAGGGCAATCCGCTTTGGTCGGACGGCGGCCTCGCCCGCATCAAGGAACTCGTGGCCGAAAACGGGCTTTCCCTGCACGCCCTTTGCAACGATTACATCGTCGAGCACGCCTTGCCCGGCGACGCCGACGTGCTGAAGCAGAACCTCGATCTGATCGAACGCGGGCGCATGCTCGGCATGGAGAAGCTCATCCTGCCGCTGTTCGACGCCAGCGAAGTGTCATCTGAAAACATGACCGACCATATCGGTCCCCTGCGCGAAATAGCCGATGCCGCCATTGACGCCGGCATGGTCACCTGCCTGGAAACCATCCTCGCCGGGGCCGAACTGGTCGGCCTTCTCGACCGGCTGGACCGCCCCCACATCAAGGCCGTGTACGATACCGGAAACCGGATCGCCTTCGGTCACGACCTGCCCGGCGACATCCGCCTTCTGGGCCATCGGATCGCCCACATCCACATCAAGGACAAAAATGCGGAAAACGAGAATGTCCTTCTCGGCGTCGGGCTGGTCGATTTCGCCCGGGTTTTCGAGGCGATCGGCGACATCGGCTACGATGGGCCTTATACGTTCGAAACCACGCGCGGCCGGGACCCGCTTCGAACCGCCGCCTATAACAAGATGTTCGGCACTTTTTTTTATGAAGAGGGCCTGGGCGGGTGAAGCCTAAAAAAATCCTGTTCATCGGCCTTGGCGGAGCCGGGCAAAGGCACCTCCGTATTTTCAAGGAAAAGCTCGGCGCGGATTGCCGCTACACCTGTTACCGTTCCACCCGCGCCACGCCCTTGCTGAACGCGGATTTTTCGGTCAACGAGACCCGGACCCTCGAAGAATACTATGGCCTGCGGTGTTTCACCGATTTGGAAGAGGCTTTCGACGACGGCCCCGACCTGGCCGTCATTTCCACGCCGAGCGCGCTTCATTTCGAGGCCGCAATGATGGCCGCCCGGCGCGGCGTCGGAATATTCGTCGAAAAACCATTCTCCCACAACCTGGACGGCTTCGGCGATTTCCGCGCCACGGTGCTGGCCAAGGGCCTCGTTTTCTTCGTTTCATACCAACGGCGTTTTCATGCCTTAATCCAAAAAAGCAGGCGGATCATCGCCGGGGGCGAAATCGGAACGCCGTTCTCGGCGAGTTTCAACGTCGCTTCCTACGTCCCGGCCTGGCACGCCTACGAAGACTTCCGCAAGCTTTATGCGTGCCGCAAGGATCTCGGCGGCGGCGTGTTGCTGACCGAAATTCACGAGCTTGACCTTTGCAATTGGTTTTTCGGCATGCCGCGCGCGGTTTCGTGCACGGGCGGCACGCTGGGGGGCGTCCATATGGACGTCGAGGACACGGCCCATGTCGCCCTCGATTATCCCGGCCTTTGCGTTAACGTGAACCTTTGTTTCATGCAAAAACATACCCGGCGGGATTTCTTCGTCGCCGGAACGAAGGGCTACCTGGAATGGAGCCAGGACGCCAACACCTTAATCGTCGAGACATATGAAACGGGGAAAAGGCAACCGTTCGCCGAGCCCGGTTTCACCAACGACGACATGTTTAGCGCCCAGGCCGATCATTTCCTCAACCACGTCACCCGGGCCGACAGCGCCCCGGCCCTTGAGGCGGCGCGCGCTTCACTGGCCATGGCCGTGGCGGCGAAAGACTCGATGATATCCGGGAAACCCATCCCCCTCTTGGACCCTAAAAGGTGAAACATGGCGAACGCGCTTGAAAACTTCTCGCTCGAGGGCAAGGTCTGCATCATCACCGGCGGCGGCGGGCTGCTCGGCGCCAAGAACGCCGAGGCCATAGCCGAAGCCGGCGGGCGGCCCGTGCTTTGGGACATCGACCCGGACGCTGCCGAAGCCGTTTCGAACGCGGTCGGCCAGGCAACCGGCGTCACCGTTTTAGCCCAGCGCATCGACATCACCGACAAGAATTCCATTCGACACGGTCTCGACGGAGTCCTCGAAGCCTTCGGGCGCGCCGACATCCTGATCAACAACGCCGCCAACGACCCCAAGGTCGATTCCGATCATGACCCGGCCTGGTCGCGCTTTGAGAACATGCCGCTCGACGCCTGGAACCGGGACATCGACGTCGGCTTGACGGGCGCTTTTTTATGCTCGCAAGCCCTCGGCGCGCAGATGGCGAAAAGCGGCGGCGGCGTCATTCTGAACATTGCGTCCGATCTCAGCGTCATCGCCCCCGACCAGCGGCTTTACCGCCGCGACGGTCTCGCCGAGGACCGGCAACCCGTGAAGCCCGTAACCTATTCCGTCGTCAAGCACGGGCTCATCGGCCTGACCAAGTACCTCGCCACCTATTGGGCAACCGACAACGTACGCTGCAACGCCATTTCCCCCGGCGGCATTTACACCGGCCAGCCGGACGGCTTCGTCACCCGGCTTACCTCCCTGATTCCCATGGGCCGCATGGCCGGCAAAGACGATTATAAATCCGCCGTCGTTTTTTTATGCTCCGACGCCTCGGCCTACATGACCGGCCATAATCTGGTTATGGACGGCGGCCGCTCAACGCTTTAAGGGGTCAGGAATCAAAAAATGCTTATCCGGATAACCGGCCTGCCCGAACGGGCGCCCCGGCCATGATCAAGAATGTCCGCGACGCCCTTCGGGTCCTGCTGTCCCATTCCTCGGCGTGGGAGACCGTCTCGGTCGGGCTTTCGATCCTGTTGCTGACGGTCCTGGAGGGCCTGGGGATCGGGCTGGTCTTCCCGGTCATTCAGCTCGTGCTCGAACCGGAACGCGTTTTTAAGATTGGAGTCCTCAATACGGCCTACGCCTCGCTGGGCTTCGAGGCCCCCGTCAGCTTCATCATCGCCATGCTGGTCATGCTGGCGGTTTTGTTCGTCGTGAAAAATACCCTGTCGGTTTTCTGCACCTACTGGCAAGCCCGATACGCCTTCACCAACAGCGCCAAGCTTTCCAGCGAAATGCTCCGGCTTTACATGCGGTCGCCATACCCGATGCATCTGCGCCGCGATACCGCCGAGATGATCACCGTGATCCAGGATTTCGTCCCGATGTCGTTCAACAAGGTCGTTATCCCCTTATTGACGATCATCACCGAAGCCGGCGCCGCCCTGGCGATCGGCGCCGTCCTGATCGCCATGGAACCGACGATCACCCTTTTCACGGGTCTGTCGCTTACCTTGGGCGCCGGACTTTTCTACCTTCTTTTCAGGGGGCGTTATCAATTCCAGGGCCAACGGATGGTGCGTTTGTCGAAACGATGCCTGGCTTTGGCGCGCGACGGCCTGGGCAGCGTCAAGGAAGCCCGGGTGCTCGGCCGGGAAAAATATTTTTTCGAGTCCTATGCGCAAGCCAGGGGCTCATACGCCAAGATGCTGACGACTTTTTCCACCCTTAACGTGATGCCCCGCGCGGCCATCGAAACCCTGGCCCTTCTGGCCATGCTGTCGGCCATTATCTTTATCCTTGTCGACGGCCGGGACATGAGCGGGGCCATGGCCGTTTTCGGCCTGTTCGCGGTCGCCGCCATACGGCTGTTGCCTTCGGCCAGCCGCATCGTCTTTTACATGAGCCAGTTGCGTTACGGCGAGGCGGCGACGAAAAAAATCGTCACTGAATACCTGACCCTGAAAGGCGAAGAGCCCCTCCCGCCCGGCCCGGATGGCGGCGACCTGACGTTCGACGCCGAATTGGTTATGGACGACATTTCCTTTTCCTATCCGGACCGCGAACACAGTGCGGTTTCCCACATAAACCTTTCGATTCCACGGGGCTGGTCGGTCGGTCTGGTCGGAACGTCCGGGGCCGGCAAATCGACGCTGGGCGATATGATCCTCGGCCTCCTGCCCCCGACGAAAGGGCGCATGACCGTGGACGGAAAGGACGTTTTCGCCAACCTCCCGGCCTGGCACGGGCGGGTCGGCTATGTTCCCCAGGCCATCCATATCCTCAACACGACGCTGCGCGAGAACATCGCCTTCGGCCTGGCCGCCAAGGACATCGATGATGAAAACGTCCGCAACGCCATCCGCATGGCCCATCTCGAAAGCGTCGTCGAAGACCTTCCGGACGGTCTCGACACCATGCTCGGCGAGCAGGGCGTCCGCCTGTCCGGCGGCCAGCGCCAGCGGGTCGGCATCGCGCGTGCCCTTTATCACGATCCGGAACTTCTGGTCCTCGACGAGGCCACCTCGGCGCTCGATTCGGAAACGGAACGCGAGATTACCCTGGCCATCGAGGACCTGGCCAAGGCCAAGACGACCATCATCATCGCCCATCGCCTGAGTACGGTGAAACATTGCGACCGCCTGTATTTCCTGAAGGACGGAAGGGTCGCCGCCGAGGGCTCCTTCGATGAAATGACAGAGGCCGACGCCGACTTCAGGCGCATGGTCGAGATGGCCCGCCTCGACGCCGGGGCCGGGGCGTGAAGATCGTCCTCTTCACGGAAAATTCCTACGCCGGGGGCTTGGATACCGTCATCGCAACCCTGATCGACGCCTGGCCGAGGAATGAAAACGAGGGCGGGGAGGGGGACGAATTCGTCCTGATCTGCAACCGCAGCCATCCGGGGCTCGACGTCATCGAGCGCCGCCTCGCCCGCCCGGTGAAAATCGTCGCCCACGACGCGCCCCTTCACTGGGAATGGGTGGCGCTGTTCGACCGGCCCGGGATCCCGGGCCCGGTCAGGAAGGTCCTCTCGGTCCTGTCGCGTTATCCGTTTTTCCTCTACTGGCTGTTCAAGGCGAAAACGCTTCTCGCCGGCGAGGCGGCGGACCGCCTGTTGGTCGTCAACGGCGGATATCCGGCCGGTGACAGCTGCCGGGCCGCGGCCTGCGTCTGGCCCTGGGCCGCGCCGGGAAAACCGCCCTGCGTTTTCAACTTCCACAACCTCGCCGTGGCCCCACGGGGCTGGGAACGCTGGATCGAGGGAGTCGTCGACGGCCTGGTGCTCAGGGGAACGGGCGTCTTCGTCGCCGTCTCGAAAGCCTGCGCCGGGTCCATGGCCAACCGTCCGGTTATCGCCGGATCCGGGCGGGTCACCCACATCCACAACGGGATCGCCGAATTCGAGCCCCCGAGCGCGCGCCCCCATGAAATCCGCGAGGGCCTCGATATTCCGGCCGCCGCGCCCCTTTGCCTGATGCTGGGCACCTACGAGCCCCGGAAGGGCCACGCCTTCCTTCTCGGCGCCTTCAAGCGGGTCTTGAAAGACCGGCCCGACGCCTTCCTCGTTATCTGCGGCCACGGCGCGCCGGGCGACGTGAAACGGGTGAGGGCGCTGGTCGATGGAATGGGATTGGGGGAAAACGTGAGGCTGGAGGGATTCCGCGAAGACGTCGCCGCCCTGATCGAGGCCGCCCATATCCTGGCGGTTTCGTCCCAAGCCTTCGAATCCTTCGGATTGACGATCGTCGAAGCGATGGCGCGCGCCACCCCCGTCGTCGCCACGGACGTCGGGGGCATCCCCGAGGTGATCGGCGAGGATGAAGGGGGATATTGTCTTCCGGCGGCGGACGAGGCCGGATTCGCGGCCAGGATCGTGTGCTTGCTCGAGGACGAGGGCCTGCGCAAACGGATGGGCGAGAAAGGGCGCAGGCGCTTTTTGGAGCGCTTCACGGCCCGACGCATGGCCCGGGAATACGCCTCCCTGGTTTGGAGGGAAACGTGAGGGTTCTTCCGCTATTCTTCGCGGGCCTTTTTCCGTCATGATGGAACTCGCCACCTTGGTGTTGATGATCGGCGGAACCCTGGGTTTTGGGGCCGCCGTCCTAAGCGCGCTTCGCATCCGGGGCGGCCTGCCGCCTGGCGAGAGCCACGCCTGGTCGTTCGCCGTCGGCTTCGGCCTGCTGGGCTGGCTTGTGGGCGGGCTCGGGTTCATGGACGGCCTCGCCCCCTGGGCCCTGGGCCTGCTTCTCGGCGTCGGCCTGCCGGGGCTCTGGCTGTTGAGGGATATGCCGGCGCTTCCCCGCCCCGACCCCTGGGGCTGGGCGCTGCTCGGCGTCTTGGCGGGCGTCATGGGGATGGACCTGATCGAGGCCCTGGCCCCGCCGTCGGACGCCGACACGCTGGCCTATCATTTCGCCCTGCCGAAACTGTACCTGGAGGCGGGGGGGATTTTCTTCGTCCCGCGCGCCATCGACGGGGCGGCGCCCCTGCTCTCGCAGATGACCTACCTTCCGGCCCTGGCGCTCGGCGGGGAAAGGGCGCTGACGCTGTGGACCATGACCGGAAACTGGGCGACGGCCGCCTTGCTGTTCGCGATTTCGAGGCGTTTTATCGACTTTAACTGGTCGCTCGGCGCGGCGCTGGTCTACCTGACGGTCCCGGCGGTGATCTATGGCGGCGGCTCGGGACAGGTGGAGGTCCGCAACGCCCTCTACGTTCTCCTGGGCGCTTTTTCCGTCGGCCTGGCGCTCCGGACGGGACTTTTACGCTACGCCGCGCTCGCCGGGCTCATGGCCGGATTCTTCGCCGGGGCCAAATACCTGGGCCTCATCTTCGTCCTTTCCTGCGGCCTGACCCTGATGGCCCAAAGACGCTGGTTCGTTCAGGGGCTGGCCTTTTCCCTCGCCGCCGTCATCGCCGGGGGCGGCTGGTACGTCTGGATTTGGAGCCATACCGGCGATCCCGTCTTTCCCATGCTTTTCACGGCGCTCGGCTTGCCCGACGGTCCTTACTGGAGCCGCGCCTTCGACGCCTTCTTCCGCGAAAGGGCCTTTTTCGGGGAAACCCCGCTCGGACACGGCCTCTGGGCCTACCTCGGCTATCCCTTCGTCGCCACCCTGGACGCGCCGCCGATCATGGAGGCCCGGCGCACCGGTTTCGGCCCCTTCGGATGGCTGATCCTGCCTTTCGCCCTGGCCGGAATCTGGGGCGCGAGGAAGAAACTCCGGTCCAGCCCGCTCGCTGGGGTCGCCCTGGTTTCGTTCTTGTTTTTCACCATTTGGTTTTTCATGTCGCCGACCCAGCGCGTCCGCTTCCTGCTGCCCCTGCTGCCCGGGCTGATCTTGTGCCTGAGCGTCGCGGCGGTAAAATTCTCCAATCAAACGAAGGCCGCGAGGAAGCCGCTCGCCGCCGCCTTCGCCCTGACCATCGCCTTCCAGGTCGCCGGGGCCGCCCTGTTCACGAGGAATCCGGCGCAATATCTGTTGACCGGGGAAAGCCGCAACGACTATCTGGAGCGCACGGTCACGCGCTTCGCTCCGGTCGCCTGGCTGAACGAAAACCTCGGTCCTAATGATAAGGTCCTGCACACCGTCCGCCAGTACAACTACCTTCTGGACGTTCCTTATTTTTTCGCCAATACGTACGCCCAGAAGATCGTCGATCTTTCGCCCGGCCGCCGCGACCCACGGCGGTTCCTCAGACAAATCAAGGCCGAGGGCGTCACCCACCTGATTTTTTCGCCCAACGATGGAAGTTCCCTGGGGCGTTATATCGAAACCCTGAAGGACGCGGGCTGCCTGAAGACGGTCCGCCGCTTCGACAACGTCGCCGTTTTCCCCTCGCGCACCTTGCGCGCGGGCCCTCGGCGAACCGAACCCGTCAATCTTTACGAGCTGACGGCGGTGGACTGCGATAAACTTTTGTCAACGGCGACAAAGCCCTCGCCTAAACCTTGAGAAGACACATGACCGCCATCCCTTTAAACGACCAGGCCATAAAAGCCGTCGAGCGACACATGAACGAAGAAGAAGACGGACGCTCTTCGCACTGGCGTCTCGAACAGCACCGGATGTCCCACGGCCCGGACGGTTTCAAGGGTGTCGGGCCGATCGGCACCTATTCGATTAAAACGGGCATGGCCCATACGATCGCCCACTACGTGCTACAGACTCCGTTCCGCCGGATGGGCCGGGGAATGCCGGGGTTCGGGGCCATGGACAGGGCGGCCCGCGCCATCGCCAAACGCCAGGGCCGGGCCTATGACGGAGACCTGCAACGCCATGTGCTGACACTGGGCATGCTGCGCCGTCACCTCGACATCGAAGGAGAAACCGATCCCATCGCCGTCATCGGCGACGGCTACGCCAACATGGCCTCGGTCCTGCTCGCTTCCCTGTCCGGGGCCCGCGTCATCCTGATTAACCTGGCCAAGACGTTGTGGGTCGACTTCCAGTGCCTTCGCCGCGGCCTCCCGGATGTCGATTGCGCCCTGGTCAGAACCCCGGAGGAACTAAGCCGCGCGCTTGAGCCCGGAGGCCCCGGGGCGATCGGGATCATGGCCAACGATTGCCGGCTCATCGGCTCCGTTCCCCTGTCCCTGGCCATCAACATCCAGTCGATGATGGAAATGGACCCACCCGTCACCGCCCGTTACTTCGACCTGATGCGCGCCTGTCCCCGGCGCGAAACGGCCTTTTATTGCTGCAACAACGAAGAGAAGAGGCTGCCGGACGGCACGGTGTCGCGTTTCGTGGATTATCCCTGGCGCGAGGGCGACAAAATCCTCGTCGATGAAATTTGCCCATGGCTCCGTTACCGTTACGCCGACCGGCCCCCGTTCTACGTACCGCGGCGGGTCAACCTGCATCGTCTGGTCATGCTGGAAAAGGGCGGAAACTAGCGCATTCGGCGCAAGGCTTCGATCACCGCCTCGCCGTCGTAAACCGCGGCGAAACGGCTTTCGATCAAGGGCTCGATGCCCTCGATGGCGCGCCCGACGTAAGCGCCCGACCGGATGGCGGCCAGGTCGATTTTCTCCATGACCGGACGCGCCGTCCGGTTGCGCTTGTTCTCTGACTGTAGGGGCACCAGGAAAAACTTGAAATCGGCCTTTTCCGCCCTGGCCCTAAATTCATCGAGGGACATGGCGGGGGGCGTTTTCGACGTCAGCCACCACGTAGCCTCGTCCGGGAAATAGATACGGACCGCCGATGTCTGCGGGCAATAATAGGAATGGGGCTGGATCATCGAGAAGTACTTTTCGCCGGGTTTGAGACGTTCCTTGATGTAGGAACAGGTCTTGTAGAAATCGCCGGTCATGGTCGGCGTCTTTTCAAGGTAGGCGGCGGTATCAACCAGGCCGAAAGCCGCGGGCAGGCGGATCATCCCATAGATGCCGACGAACAAGGCCTGGTTGAGGCCGAGCGCCAGAAGCACGGCCACGAAGACGGCCTTCAGGACCGGCGCGTCTTTGACGGCCCGCCACATCACGGCGCACCCCGCCGCCGCCAGTCCCGCCAGAACCGGGACTATCGGTATGATGAACCGGACCTGCTGGGAAAGCGTCCAGAACCAGAAAAGCATGAAGATCGCGACGAAAGAAAGCGCCGGCAGCCAACGCCGGGCCTTATCCCGGTCGATCAACACCAGCGGCGCAAGCGCCAGCAGATAGGGCGCGCCGGCGACCATCCCGTCGAAATAATGCATGGGCAGGACGAACATATTCCAAGGAACGCTCAACAAATCCAGCACGCCGCGTCCCGTCCCGTAGGTCAGCTCGGTCCCTTCAAAAAAAACTGGGGCTCCCGGATTAAAAATATCGTTGAACAGGGGCATCATGGGATTGCCGTAGGCAAGCATGTTTTTGATGGCCTGGGGGGCGTAAACGCCAAGGGCCACCAGGGGCCCCGTTGAAAGCGCCAGGAAGGAACGCCGCTTGACGGCCAGATCGTAAATAAACAGCCCGGCGAACGACAGGGCGATGGGAAAGCCGAGCATCTTGGTCAGGGTCGCGGCGCCGATCATCAGGCCGAACAGGGCCATCAGCCCCGGCCGCCCATCGCCTTCGCGCCAAACCAGATAGGCGAGAAGCGCCAAACCGGAGAAGGCCGCCAGCAGGGGCTCGACCTCGGCCGTCGCCATCTCCCAAACGACGGCGCGGAAAGCCAGGAAAAAGATCGCCGCCGTAATCGCCGTTCTCTTGTTGAAACCCAGGCGATTTGTAATCAACGCCGCGGCCAGGGCGGCCAGGACGCCGAGCATGCCGTGGAGCATTTGGGCGACGCCGTCGTTCATGGTGGCCAGGGCGAACCGCGACAGATTGCCGCCAAGCGACGGAAAGAAAGCGTGGGGGAGGACCCGGTCCCAGGGAACGGCCGAGCGTCCGGATTCCAGATCGTAGAGCGGCAGCGTCAGATGATACATCAGGCTGTCGTAATCGTTCGGCGGCGCCATGCCCTGGATGATGACGCTCGCGGTGATAAGCCCCGCCGCCAGCCACAAGGCGCCGGTCCAACGATCCCCAAGCGAGGCCGCGGCCTCTGATTTGGCGGCGCGCACGTATAATGACCAAGGCATGCGCATCAGGCCGGGTATGGCGAGGGCCGATAAAACGAAGGCCAGGCCCCACATGGCGACGCCGTCGAACCGATAGGGGACGATCATGAAAACGCCGAAAAAGACCGCCAGAGAGCCCAGGGCGTAGGAAAAGGCGAGGCGTTCTCCCTCGTTCAGCCTTTTCCCGCCATCGAGCCACAGAACGACGGGGCGGCCGAGACCGATCATGACGGCCGCGAAGACAAGGATGAAAAGAAGGCCGGTCATCACTCAGAGCATATCAAGATTGATCGCACTCTCCGCGATCAATCTGCGTTCAAACGCCACGCAGGCTTGCGCCCGCTGTCGCGGCGGATTACGGCTATCGCCGCAATCAAAGCGCATCAGGGTTAAATGATTCCATTCAATCATGATGCGCTCTAGTTGATAAATTTGAGGAAAAAATTGCCGAAGACGGAGAACTTCTCCCGGTAGTAACCGAGGTTATAGGCGTAATAGGAGCCGACGACGGCGAGGCACCACACGAGACCGGCCATCGCCGGAAACAGTTTCGATCTCTGTTCATTCATGGTTTTTTTATAATAACACTATCATCCCGCGTTCCCGGCGCGGTCGAAAATAACGGATATGGCGTAACGATGAAAGGATGCTGTGCCAAGTGATTCCATCGCTTAACCGAAAAGCGCGCCAGATTATCTCCGACCCGGTGTTGCGGCGCTGGCTCGCCGGCAGGCTGTTGGGACGCCGGCCGGGCGAACCCGCCTTCGCCGCCCACCGCCCGCCCTATTTGGACGGCGTCGCTCCGCTCGAAATCGAGACGTCGTCGGAGACTTTCCCCGCCCTGGCCGAAGCCCCGCCCACGGCTCCCGTCGATCTTGAACTGGCCGGTGAAACGGTCTCGTTAAGGCCGGGCGGGGAAAAAGCGCTTTTCGGCAAGGATTTCGCCGACGTGGAAACGCTTTTATCGCTTCACCGGTTCGCCTGGCTGGCGCTCGTGGGAGACGATTTCGACCCGGCCTGGGTGGGGGCGATCTGGACGGCCTGGCGTGAAATCCACGCAACGCCCGACGACAGTTGGGCCTGGCATCCCTATACGGCCGCCGAGCGCGCCGTCAATGTGCTCCGTTTCGCACGCGTGCACGGTTTGCCGGGACCGATAGATGAAACCCTCGATCTGCTTCGCGCCCACGCGCCCGCCATCGCCGAACGCCTCGAATACTTCGGCGAGCATCATACCTCGAACCATCTGGCCAACAACGGCCGCGGACTGTTCTTGCTCGGGCTCTGGCTCGGGCTGGAAAAAGCGGCCGACCTCGGCGGGCGAATCCTGATCGAGGAGGGACGGCGCATTTTCACTCCCATGGGCCTGCTTCGCGAAGGGTCCAGCCATTACCACCTGCTGGCGGCTCGAAACTACGACGAGGTCCGGCGCGAAGCCCAATCCCATGGCCGGCCCGAGGCCGCCGCGCTCGCGGAAATCGCGGACAGGGCGCTGGAAAACGCGGCCTCGCTGATGCTGCCCGGAGGATTTCCGCTGATCGGGGATATCTCTCCGGACCTTCCCCCGGCGCGGTTGCTCGAAGAAACCGCGGGGCGCATGGCGCGGGCGGGCGGGCCGGGCGTCCGCGACGGATGGCTTCGTTTCGATACCGGAGCCTGGGCCGGACTGTGGCACGCCCCGCCCCGGGGCTGGAGCCCCATGCCGGGACATGGACACCAGGACATGGGCAGCTTCGAACTTCATTACGGGAGCGAGCCGGTTTTTATCGACCCCGGACGCGGCGCATACGGCGAAGGCGGAGAGGCGGCCTTCTACCGCTCGGCCAAGGCGCACAGCGGGTTGACGGTTGACGGCGCGGAGCCCTATCCGCCGAACCGGCCCTATTACGATGAAACATTCCGGGACCTGATCGGCGGCCCGCCGCCCGTCCTGTCGGCGCGGGCGGCGGGCGTCGAGCTGGTCCACCACGGGTTCGCCCGGCTGTCTGGCGTCGGCCGGCACCGGAGAACCTGGCGTTTCGAGGAAAATCACTTGCTTCTCGACGACCATCTCGAAGGGGCCGGGAAACACCGCCTGACCCGGCGATTGATAACCTCCCTGGAACCCGAAACCGCCGCCGGGGGAATCCTTCTGAAGGGGAAAAACCGCCGCTATCGGTTGGGGTGGAGCGGCAAGGTCGCGCCCGGCCTTGAGCCGATCACCCGCTGGCATGCCTATGGCCGGGGAACCCCGGCCACCGCCATCGTCATAAAAAGCGCCGAGACCCTGCCTTTTTCAGGCTCCATCATCCTCGAGGCCCTGTGATCATGTGCGGCGTCGCTGGTTTGTTCCTTCCCCGTAACGTTAGCCCCAAAAAGGTCGATATGACCGCCATGCTGAGGGCGATGAACCACCGGGGGCCCGACGGGGAAGGGCGCTATGAAACCCCTGACGGGCGCTATCAGGCGGGCTTTCGCCGCTTGGCGATTATCGACCTCGAGACCGGCGGCCAGCCCCTCGTCGAAGAGGGAACCGGGCGCGTCCTCACCGGAAACGGCGAGATTTACAATTACCTGGAAATAAAGGACGCCCACCCGGATTATCCCTACCGGACCCGGGGCGACATGGAAACGGTCCTGGCCCTGCGCCGCGCCAGGGGCGAGAGCTTCGTCCACGGGCTCAATGGAATCTACGCCCTGGCCCTTTATGAAGGAGACGCCCACCGCCTGCTTCTGGTCCGCGACCGCTTGGGCGTCAAGCCGCTCTATTGGGCCGAGATTCCGGGGGGCGGGGTTCTGTTCGCATCCGAAATAAAGGCGTTGATGGCCTCGGGGCTGATCGGGCGCGCCGTCAACGAGAAAGCCCTCGGCGCGCAACTGGCCCACGGCTACGTTCCGGCCCCGGACACCTTCTACGAAGGCATAAAACAGCTTCCGCCCGGCCATCTGCTCCGCGCCGGGGCCGACGGCGCGATTTCCGTCGAGCGCTATTGGCGGCCGCGCCCGGCCGACGGCCTGCCCGAGGACCGGCGCGAGGTCGCCGCCCATCTGAGCGGTCTTCTGAGCGACAGCATCCGCCTCCAGCTCAGGAGCGACGTTCCGGTCGGGGCCCTGCTCTCGGGCGGCATCGATTCCGGGCTGATGGTCGCCCTGGCGGCTGAACGCGCGTCGCGGCCGCTCAACACCTTCACCGTGCGCTTCGAGGGCGCGCCCCATGACGAAAGCCCCCTGGCCGAAGAGGTGGCCCGGCGCTACGCGACGAACCACCGGGTCGTCGACCTGCCCGCCGCCACCGCCGGGGACCATCTGGCGCGCCTCGCCTGGTACGCCGAGGGGCCGCTCAACGACCCGGCGCTTCTGCCCAATTATCTGATCGAAGAAGCCCTGGGACGGGACCTCAAGGTGGCGCTCAACGGCACCGGAGGCGATGAACTTTTCGCCGGTTACGGGCGCTATTTCCAGACCCCCGTCGAAAAACGCTACCTGGGCCTGCCCGGCCCGCTCAGGCGCGGCCTGGTGGAACCCCTTGTGGCCGCGGCCTCGCCGATGACCGCCTGGCGCCTGGCCCGGGCCGAAAAATTCGACCGGGACCCCGGTGGCTACCTGCACGACCACACGACGTTCTTCCCCGAACCCATGCGCCGGCTTATCGGCAACGCCATGGATGGGGGCGGAGCGGAACAGGCGCGCTTCGCCGAGGGCATCGACGCGCCCCGCCAAACGAAGATGCTCCACGCGGACCTTTGCACGTATTTGCCGGGCGACCTGCTCGATCTGCTCGACCGCACCTCGATGGCCGCCGGCGTCGAGGGCCGGGTTCCCTTCCTCGACCACCGGCTGGTCGAGGCGGCGCTGGCGGTTCCCCCCGCCATCCGAACCCCCGGGGACGCCCCGAAGGCGCTCGAGCGCGAGATGGCCCGGCCCTACCTGCCGAAAAGCGTGATCGACGCGCCGAAGCGAGGCTTCGCCTCGCCGGTTCCGGCCTGGATCGAGGCAGGCCTGGGCGAGACGGCCCGGCGCATCCTGACGAGGAAACAAACCCTCGAACGCGGCTGGTGGACGGGCGAGGGCATCTCACGCCTGTTCGGCGACCCCAAGCGCCACGCCTTTCGAATTTATCACCTGTTGATGCTGGAACTGGCCGTGCGCATCCATGTCGAAAACCCGCCCCGGACCGACCCGCCCGGCGGCGGGCTGGAGGACTTCGCCGATGCCTCCTGAACGAACGCACCTGGCCGACGTCAGCGTCATCATGCCGGCCTACCGGGCCGGCCGGACCATTCGAGGGGCGCTGGCCAGCATCGCCCGCCAGACCCTGAAACCGGCCGAAGTCATCGTCGTCGACGACGGGTCGGACGACGGCACGGCGGACGCCGCGCGGGCCATGGCCGGGACCCTGGCCCCCATCGCCCTTCATGTCATGGCGCAGGAGAACAGGGGCGCGGGCGCGGCGCGCAACCGGGCGATCGAACGGGCGGCGGGCGCTTACCTCGCCTTCCTCGACGCCGACGACGAATGGATGGAGGAAAAACTCGCCCGCTCCATGGCCCACCTCGACGGAACGGACAGAATACTCGTCGCCCACGACGCCATCCTGCGCGACCCCGCGGGCCGGGAAAGCCCGATCGATTGCTCGCGGCATTTCCACGGCGCGCGCGACCCTTACGCCGCCTTGTACAGGACGGGCTATATCGCCTCGCTCACCGTCGTCGCCAGGAAGGACGCGGTAAGGGCGGCGGGCGGGTTCGACGAAACCCTTCCGGCGGCCCAGGATTTCGACCTGTGGCTGAAAATGCTCGCCGATCCCAAAGCGCGATTCACCGTTTTCCCCGAGGCCCTGTCCCTTTACAACGTCAACGAAAGCGGCATCACCAGCGCCACCGCGCGCAGGCTGGCCTGTACGCTCCGGGTGGCCATGGCTCACGTCGGCGCGCTGAAAAGCCGTCCCGGATCGCCGCTGGCCTCGCTGGCCTACCGGATTCTCGCCGTTCATTTCGAGGCCTTTTCCGCTTTCCTCAAAAGCGGCCGGACCCTAAAGGCGCTGGGCGTCCTTCCCGCCCTGGCCGTTCAATTTCCGGTCCTGATCCTGGCCTATCTTATACCGAATTCGCTGAAGGCCCCCCTTCTCTGGGCCTGGGTCGCCTTCGCCTTCGCCCTTTACGCCATCCAGTTCCGCGACATCGCCGGACCGGCGTTGAAAGTGATGGGGCTGGGAAATTGACGGCTCTAGTCCTTGCCCGGTTATCGGGCGAAGGCTATAAGTCGCGACGCACCCTTCGTCCGGATGGCCGACCTTGACCAAAATCTCCATTCTCGTTCCCGCCTATAACGAAGAGGCCTCGATCATCGAGGTCCTCGAAGCGGTCGCCCGGCAATCGGTGGACGGTTTCGAATTCGACGTCATCGTCATCGACGACGGCTCCACGGACCGCACCGTCGAGATCCTGGAGGCCCGGCCCGAACTTTACGCCACCCTGATCAAGCAGCCGCGAAACGGCGGCAAGGGCGCCGCCGTCAAGGCGGGGCTTGGGGTGGCGAACGGCGATTTCATCTTGTTCCAGGACGCCGACACGGAATACGACCCGGCGGATTACCGCAAGCTCCTGCTGCCCATCGCCCGCTTCGACGCCGACCTGGTCATGGGGTCGCGCATGGTTGCGCCTGAATACACGCGTGTTGCGTACTTTTTAAATAAGGTCGGAAATCGTTTCATTACGCTCATCTTCAACATCCTCAACAACACCACGTTTACCGATATTTATTCCTGCTACCTGATATACAAGCGCGACCTGATCGACCCGAAGACCATCAAAAGCGACGGCTGGGAGCAACATGCCGAAATCCTGTCGCTCGCCACCCATGGGGCTTCGAATATGTACGAGGTTCCGATCAGCTATCATGGCCGCACTTACGAAGAGGGCAAAAAAATCCGCGCCCATCACATCATCGGCGTTATTTGGATGATCATCAAAAAACGCCTGATCAATTGACGAGCCCCCTACCGTCCGTCTCAAGCGCCCTTCCGGGTGCTTTTTTTCGCTTTGACCGATTGGTGAAGGGGGCATAAGTGGATACAATCCGGCTATGGATTCGACCTTTTCCATCTTATTGATCCTCGGCGCGGGGGTGGCGACATTCGCCGCCACGGGGCTTTTGCTCTCCTGGCTCAAGGCGCGAACGATCCTCGACCACCCCAACGAAAGATCCAGCCACGCGACCCCCACCCCTAAAGGCGGCGGGATCGCCCTGGTCGCCGTCTTGCTCGGCGTCTGGATCGTCATCGCGCTGGACCGGGGCGCCGGGCCGGTGGAAACCTGGGCCGTTCCGGTAATTGCGTTTGTACTCGCCTTGCTTTCCTGGATCGACGACCTGCGCGGGCTTCCCCCGCCGGTCCGCCTGGCCGCCCAGGCCGGGGCCGTCGCCGCCACCCTCGCCCTCGTTCCCGGCCCCGTCGTTTTTTTCGGCGGCTTGCTGCCTCCGCTCGCCGATAGGGTCGCGGCGGGGCTGCTTTGGGTCTGGTTCATCAACCTTTACAACTTCATGGACGGGATCGACGGCATCACCGGCGTCGAAACAACCGCCATCGGCCTAGGCGTCGCCCTGATCGCTTTTATCGCAAACCTCGAGCCCGACTTCATCCTTTACGGGCTCGGCTCGGCGGCCGTGGCGGTCGGTTTTCTGGCCTGGAACCGGCCGCCCGCGAAAATCTTCCTGGGCGATGTGGGCAGCGTTCCGCTCGGCTATCTCATGGGCTTGGCTCTGCTCGCCCTCAGCGCCGAGGGGCAGGGCCCAAGCGCGCTGATCGTCTCGCTTTATTATCTGACGGATGCGACCGTGACGCTGTTTCGCCGGGCCTTGCGCGGCGAAAAGGTGTGGCGGGCCCATCACCAGCATTTCTACCAGCGCGGGCTGGAGCGCGGGCTTAGCCACGCCGCCGTCACCCGGGCCGTTCTGCTGGCCAATATCGCGCTCGTCGCCCTGGCCGGGCTGGCCGCAATGGGCCAGGTCTTTCCCGCCCTTATGGGGGCTGGAATAACGGTCCTCTTCCTGCTGGCTTACTTAAGCGGTTGGGACGGCGCGCAAAGCCGTGATAAACCTCCGGCATGAATATCCTCTTCCTCAGCGAGAATTTCCCACCCGAAACCAACGCCGCGGCGACGCGGGTGTACGAGCGCGCCGCCTATTGGGCCCGTTGGGGACACGACGTCACGGTGATTACCTGCGCGCCTAACTTCCCCCATGGAAAAATTTTTCCGGGCTATGAAAACAAGTGGCTGCAAACCGAGGAAATGGACGGAATCCGCATCGTCCGGGTCAAGACCTATATCGCTCCGAACCGGGCCGTAATCCGGCGCGTCCTCGATTTCCTGAGCTTCATGGTCATGGGCTTTTTCGCCGCGCTGGGGCAAAAAAAACCCGACCTGGTCACCGCGACCTCGCCGCAATTTTTCGCCGCCGTCGCCGGCTGGGCCGTGGGCGCGGTCCGGCGCGTCCCGTTTGTGTTCGAACTCGGCGACCTCTGGCCCGATTCGATCTCCGCCGTCGGGGCCATGGGGCCGAACCCCGCCTTGCGTCTTATGGAAAAACTCGAACTTTTTCTCTACGGACGCTCGGCCTGCATCATCGCCTTGACCGGGACCTTCAAGGAAAACCTGGTCTCGCGCGGCATCCCGGAAGGCAAGGTCGCCGTGGTGATCAACGGCGTCGACCTGCCCCGTTACGGCCCGCGCCCGCGTAACGCCGAACTGGCCGAAACCTGGGGCCTCGAAGGCCGCTTCGTCGTCGGTTACATGGGCACCCACGGCATGGCCCACGGGCTTTCCAACGTGCTCGACGCCGCCGAAGTGCTCGCCCAGGAAAAGGACATTCGTTTCCTTTTCGCCGGGGCCGGGGCGGAGCGCGAAGCCCTGATGGCTGAGTCCGACCGGCGCGGCCTGAAAAACACCGTCTTCATGCCCGCCCAGCCGAAAGGCGCCATGCCCGAGGTCTGGAGCCTGTGCGATGTCGCCCTGGTCCACCTCAAGGATTCCCCGGTTTTCGCCGGCGTCATCCCGTCGAAAATGTTCGAGGCCATGGGCATGGGCCTGCCCATCCTGCTTTCTGCGCCCAAGGGCGAGGCGAGCCGGATCGTCCAGGCCGACAAGGCCGGCCTATGGGTCCCGGCGGAAGACCCGGGAGCCCTGGCGAACGCCGTCCGCAGCCTTTTCAAAAAACCTAAAGCCACCAAGGCTTTCGCCGAACGAAGCCTGAAGGCCGCCCCCCTTCACGGCCGCGAGCGTCAGGCCCGGCGCATGATCGCCGTCTACGAACTGGCGGCAAAGGGAAAAGGCGGCGAGGTCGGCGGGATCGAGGAAGACGGCGGGACATGAGCCTTGTCCTGGTTACCGGGGCTAGCGGGTTTGTCGGCAAAGCCCTTTGTGCGGCCTTGCTGGACGCCGGTCACGGCGTCCGCGCCGCCCTGCGCAACCCCAAAGCCCCTGTCCCGGCTGGCGTCGAGACCGTCGCCGTTCCCGACATCGGCCCGGACACCCGTTGGGACGAGGCCTTGGGCGGCATCGACGCCATCGTGCATTTGGCCGCCCGGGTTCATGTGACGAGCGAGCCCGCCAAAGACCCTTTGGCCGCGTTTCGCCGGGTGAACGTGGACGGCACCCGCGCCCTGGCCGAGGCGGGGGCGAAAGCGGGCATCGGGCGCCTGGTCTACCTCAGTTCGGTCAAGGTCAACGGCGAGGAAACGGGGCCCGGTTCCTTCACCGAGGAAACCCCGCCGAACCCCCAAGACCCCTACGGCGTCTCGAAATGGGAGGCCGAACAGGCCCTGGCCGAGGTCGCCGGGAAGACGGGCCTCGAATCGGTCGTCCTGCGCCCGCCCCTGGTTTACGGCGCGGGGGCCGGGGGCAACGTGGAAAGCCTGCTTAAGCTTTGCCGCCTCGCCCCGCCCCTGCCGCTCGGGGGGATCAAAAACCGGCGCAGCCTTATTTATCTCGGCAATCTTCTCGATGCCATAATCGCCTGTCTCGTCCACCCGGCTGCGGCCAACAAGACCTATCTGCTTTGTGACGGCGAGGATGTTTCGACGCCTGAGCTTATAAGAAGGATCGCGGCGGCCATGGGCCGTCCGGCCCGCCTGTTCCCCGTTCCCAAAACCGCCCTTCGCCTCGCCGGAATCCTGACCGGAAAATCGGCTGCAATCGAGCGCCTTCTGGGCTCTTTGCGCATCGATGACGCCAGGATAAGGAAAGAACTGTGCTGGACCCCGCCGTTCACCATGGTACAAGGGCTGCGAAGAACGGTTGATTCCTTCATGTCCGGGGACTCTGACGAAATTTCGCCGTAAGGGCTGCTTTATGATACCGCCGAAAATTTCCGCACGCGGCTATATCGCTTACGCCCATGATATATTCATGGCGGCGGCGTCTTTCGTTTTGTCGCTGTATTTGCGTTTAGGCGACGGTTTTTCCTCCTATGCCTCGACCGACGCCTTTATCCAGGGCGGCGTCGCCTTTACGGCCATCGCCGCCGCCGTCTTTCTATTCATGGGGCTGTACCGGGGGGTCTGGCGCTACGCGTCCCTCAACGACCTGATGGCGATTACCCGGGCGGCGACCCTGGTCGTCTTGATTTTCCTCTTGGCCATGTTCCTTTGGACGCGGATGGATACCCTGCCGCGCTCCCTGCCCATCATCAACTGGTTCGTCCTGATGGCCTTGCTGGGAGGGCCGCGCTTCCTCTACCGGCTCATCAAGGACCGCCGCTTCGACCTCCGCTTCGAGGGCGACGGCCGCCCCCGCGTCCCCGTCCTGTTGGCCGGGGCGGGAGACGGGGCGGAATTGTTCATCCGCTCGCTGATCCGAACCGGGGACGCCAACTACCGGGTCGTCGGAATCGCGTCGGAAAAAACCTCCCGCGTCGGCCACCGCATCCATGGGATCGAGGTTTTGGGCGTCCTCGAAGACCTCGCCTCCATCGTCGCGAATTTGGAAAGCCGGGGCGAAAAGCCGCAACGCCTGGTGCTGACCGGCGAGAACATGGACGGGGCCAAGGTGCGGAATTTATTCGATGAGGCGACCCGCCACGGCATGACGCTCGCCCGCCTGCCGAAACTGACCGATTTCAAGGACGGCCTGGAAGATGGGATAGACGTCAAGCCGGTCGCCATCGAGGACCTTCTCGGGCGGCCGCAGGCGACGCTCGACCGCGACGCCATGAGCGCCCTGATAAAGGGGCGGCGGGTCCTTGTCACCGGGGCCGGGGGAAGCATCGGCAGCGAACTGGTTCGCCAAGTCTCGGGCTTCGGGCCTTCCGAGTTGACCTTGCTCGATCATTCCGAGTTCAACCTTTATTCCATCGACCTTGAAATTGGGGCCTTGGATATTCCCCGGCGGGCCGTGATCGCCGATGTGCGCGACCGGGATCGAATTCAGAGAATTTTTAAAGACGTCGCGCCCGAACTGGTTTTCCACGCCGCCGCGCTGAAGCACGTTCCCCTGGTCGAGGCCAATATTTTCGAAGGCGTCATGACCAACGTCACCGGAACGGTCAATGTCGCCGACGCCTGCCTGGACGCCGGAACCAAGGCCATGGTCTTGGTTTCCACGGACAAGGCGGTCAACCCGACCAACATCATGGGGGCCGGAAAACGGATCGCCGAACAATACTGCCAGGCCCTCGACCTCAAGCGCGCCGGCCGGGGCAAGACCCGTTTCATAACCGTGCGCTTTGGCAACGTGCTCGGCTCGACCGGCTCCGTCGTGCCCCTGTTCCAGAAACAACTGGCGGCGGGCGGCCCCTTGACCGTAACCCACCCCGACATGCTGCGTTATTTCATGACCATACGCGAAGCCGTGGAACTGATCCTCCAGGCGTCCGCCCTGGGCAGCCACGACCACGACGGAGAGGGCAAAATCTTCGTCCTCGACATGGGTGAGCCGGTGCGCATTCTCGACCTGGCCAAGCAGATGATCCGCCTTGCCGGGCTCAGGCCCCATAAAGACATCGCCATCGAATTCGTCGGCCTTCGCCCCGGCGAGAAGCTTTTCGAGGAAATGTTCCACGACAGCGAGGCCCTGGCGCGCACCCAATCGCCGGGCCTGCTTCTCGCCTCTCCACGAACGGTCGAGAGCGATGAAATGTCGCGCTCCGCCGAAGAACTCGCCCTGGCCTGCCGCAACGAAGACAGGCGCGCCTTGATGGCCGCCATCCGCCGCCTCGTCCCCGAATACCGCGAAGAAGAACACGGCGCGCTCGCCAAGGCGGCGTCGGGTTAATCCCCAATCACTGAAAAAGGTCCCTCCCATGTCACAGCCCATCCGCCGCGCCCTGATTTCCGTTTCCGATAAAACCGGCCTCGTGGAGTTCGGCAAATTCCTGTCCGAAAACGGCGTCGAGATCCTGTCCACCGGGGGCTCGGCGAAGGCGTTGCGCGACGCCGGCGTCGGC